>Ga0115008_10003894_pt1 | contig 12361 bp, 7 predicted proteins | sample FraStrMetagenome_FD_87164 | JGI IMG/M metagenome (GOLD analysis project Ga0115008, IMG submission 87164) | Marine eukaryotic phytoplankton communities from Arctic Ocean - Fram Strait ARC3M Metagenome | ecosystem: Environmental > Aquatic > Marine > Oceanic | place: Fram Strait | collected 2012-06-18
GGTATATTTTTACCATCATTTTTATTCGTTTTGATACTCAATCCTTTTATTCCAAAAATGCAAAAATCAAAAGTGTTACGACACTTTTTAAATGCAGTAAATGTAGCAGCTGTAGCTATAATGTTAGCTGTTCTGCTAATTATGTCAAAAGAAACCTTGATGGATTGGAAAGCAATAGCTATTGCTATAGTCGCTACAATTTTGACTTTTAAAATCAAAATAAGTCCTATTTGGATAATTATTATTGGAGCTGTTTTTGGATATATTCTAATTACTATGTTTCCTAATTAGATAATATATCTGTACCCAAATACTTATCATCTTTGTTGTAATACCAAGCCCTTGTTTTTGGCATTTTGACATCATTAATAATTGAAGTATCTGTTAGTAAAATATATTCTCCCGTATCCTGTTTTAGTTTTCCGTTGTCATCGGTTTTAAAGAATTGATATATTTCCATAGCATAAGTATTGGGATCAAAATAGAAAAACCAAACATCACTACCTACATGCTCATCATAAGACGTTTTTAAAACAAGGTATTCTTTTCCTTTAAAGGTTTTACGCTCAACGTTCTCATCTATAATAGTACCTTCATCTTTAAGTTTCATTGGTAACCCATAAAGATATGTATAGTAGTTTTTATACATATTGGCTCTATCACAATTCAAATTATATGTCTTCCTTTCTTCTTCGGAAATATCAACTGCTCCATTTAATTTGACAGTACATTCCGTTTTATCTAGGGTATACTCTGTAGTAATTGTATCGCGCTTAGCTTGGATATAGAATAGTTCCGAAGGTAAATTAATCATGATTTTACTCACACGATTTGAATTATTTGGTGTTTCCATGGTGACATAAAATTCACCATTAAAACTTGACCAATTTTTATTGGGATCATGGTAATTAATCGCTTTATCTAGGAGTACTTTACCTGTTATATTTTGACCAAAACCTATGGAGCAACTTACTATAAAAACTAAAATAGAAATTTGATTTTTCATGTTTTAATGATTCAATTCATTTCAAATATACAAAACATAAAACACTATAATTGAGGTGTTTTTGCATTAAAAAAATTTTAATTTTTTTGCATTTAAACTCAAAATAATTTAATTTAACAGCATCACAATAGTTTTTTAGTCGACAAATTAATCTCCTACTTAGTTTATTTCTGATGTTTCATTTATTATTATGAAAAGGTTTTTTCCATATCATAAAGCTAGAATACCTCAACAATTAAAACATGATCAAAAAAATCATATTCCTTATACTTTTAGTCGCACTTGCAATTCTATTATATTTAAATCCAAATTTTAAAACTATTGCATCAGGGGTTGCCATCCTGCTTTTTGGAATGATTATGTTAGAAGAAGGCTTTAAAGTGTTCACTAAAGGTCCACTTCAAAATATCTTAAAAAAGGCAACCAATAAACTCTATAAAAGTATAACCGCTGGCGCATTTGTAACTGCAGTCTTACAATCTAGCTCTTTAGTTTCGGTAATTACAATTTCATTTATAAGTGCAGGTTTAATAAGTTTATCTGAAGGATTAGGTTTAATTTTTGGCGCCAATATTGGTACGACTGCAACCGCTTGGTTAGTTGCTGGATTTGGATTGAAAATTAAAATATCTGCTTTGGCAATGCCCATGCTAATATTTGGAATTATTTTTTCCTTTCAAAAAAAGAACAGTGTAAAAGGTCTTGGGAACGTTCTAGCAGGACTTGGATTTTTCTTTCTAGGGATACATTTTATGAAAGAGGGGTTTGATGTGTTTAAAGAATATATTGATCTTACTCAATATGCCATACCTGGTTTTTGGGGTGTCATAGTATATGCAGGAATAGGAATTATTATCACAACCATTTTGCAATCTAGTAGTGCTACATTGGCACTAATTTTAACAGCGTTAGCTGCAGGACAAATTGAATACGAAAATGCTTTAGCTTTAGCCATTGGAGCAAATGTAGGAACTACCATTACTGCAATTTTAGGGTCGCTAAGCTCTAATATAGCGGGAAAAAGATTAGCTGGAGCACATTTTATTTTTAATGTAACTACTGGGATTTTGGCTTTGGCTTTAATTTATCCTTTAGCAAATTTAGTTAATAAAATATCCGAATTGACAAACATTGGCAGCACAGATTATACTTTAAAGTTAGCCTTATTTCATACCATTTTTAATATTCTTGGTGTTATTCTAATGCTTCCATTTATAAAAAGATTAGAACGTTTTTTATTAAAGTTTTTCAAAGAGACTAAAGACAAAGATATCGATGAACCAAAATATCTTAATGAAGCAGTCTTAGAGTTTCCAGGCTCTGCTATTTCCTCATTAACAAATGAGTCTAAATATTTATATAAAAACGCCATTTTTGAAATTGTTGCTCATGCCTTAAATATTCATAGAGATGATATTAAATCTAATGAAAAAGTAAAAGATATAATAGAAAAATCGCAGGCAAATCTTAATATAGATATTGAAGATATTTATTATAAAAAAGTAAAAACCATTTATGGAGAAATAATTAAATATGCTGCCACCGCTGAAAACAACTTAAAACTGAATAAAAAGCAAATTGATTCCATTACAGATATTAGAATTGCTAACCGTAAAATGATTGAAATCATCAAAGATGTAAAAGAATTAAATAAGAATATTAACTTGTCTTTAGGTTTTAATAATAAGTACATGCTAAAAGAATATGACGGTTTTAGAAAAAAAATCACCAAAGTATTACGTATTGTATATTTATTTAGAAAAGCTGAAGATTCAGAAATATATGTTGATAAATTAGCTCAAATGAAAAAAGAAGCAAAAGAAAACATCAGACATAGTAATAAATCTATAGATAAGTTAATTAGAAAAGATTTAATTAATGCTGAACAGGCCTCATCTCTGTTTAACGATTTTACCAATGTAAATGAAATCAATAAAAAATTAATTGAAATTGCAGAGTTACTCTACGGGAAAAAAGATTCGCTCTTAGACAATGGAGATAAGTAACAGTAAAAAACCACCTCGTAAAAGGTGGTTTTTTTAATTGAATTATTCTTCTGGATCAGTTGTTTCTGGATCGTTTTTTATGACAATCTCTTCAACTACAGCAATAGTAGCAGGTTCAACTGAGCTATCATGAGCATTGTGATATTCTTCTAACAGACTCATGGTTGCTTTAATTAAATCTTTAGTTTCTAATAATACACTAAAATATAGCGTCGTATTTTTCGGACTTGATTCTTCTGTACGAGTACGTGAAACTTGTTTTTTAATTTTATCTTTTACTAATTTGTAAACTTCAGTTCTTTCATCTAAGATTGCGCCAATTTGTTCAAACGATTCCGATTTAAATGCAACTCTAGTGTCTTCAAATAAAATTTCTAGTTTATCATCAATTTCTTTAAGTTCTTTAATTTGACTGAACTTTAGTTTTTGATGATTATTATTAATATGCTTATAACTTATTTTAGAAATGTACTCTAAAGATTGGGTCATATCTTGGAGATAACCTAAAATATTAATATAAAAATCACTGGCACCTAAACTAGACTCATCTAAATTTTTAATAAAATAGAAGACATTATCACGCAAATCATCAACCTCTTCAGTTAACTTCACAACCTGTTTTTTACTCTTTTTAAGTAAGGCTAAATCTTGTCTAGCGAGCCCAACAATAGCATTTGAGTAGATTCTATTAGTTCTTTTTACTACACTTGCCATATTGTTAGCACTCTCAAGTATTACACCTTGAATTGAACTACTTTCAGCTTTTCTCAAGCTGTCTTCGTCCACAACTTTTGATGATTTGTTTTTATGAGACTTATAATTTCTATATAATAATATAGCGGTTAACAATAGTAGTATAGGCGTCATAACCATAGGATTCCAATTGATAAGGAACACCACGACACCAGCAGCAAAAAATGCGCCAATAGCCGTTCCAAACCATCCACCAATAACGTTTAATACACCAGCTACACGATATACGGCACTTTCTCTTCCCCAAGCTCGATCTGCTAAAGAGGTTCCCATCGCAACCATAAACGTCACGTATGTAGTTGACAGAGGTAATTTCATAGAGGTTGCAATTGCAATCAAGACACCAGCAACCATTAAGTTTACAGAGGCTCTAATCATATCGAAGGCAGGAGCATCAATACTTTGGTCTTTTGTCATTATGACATTATCAGGCTTTTGAAAGCTTTTTCCAATACCATCTTGTATTGATTTTGGTAATATTGCACCGAAGTAAGACGATAACTGTGAAGTTGCTTTGACGACAGTTCTTGACAGACCATTAGGTTCAAATTTCTCATGTGTGTCACCTTGGCGTGATAAACTGATTTCTGTCTCTGCAACTGTTTTGGCTTTTTTAGAGAACCACAATGTGATGACCATAATACCTCCAGCTATAAAAAGCAATAAGGGTTCTGCAGGTACTTTCTTATCTAATACAGCCATTGACATTGATGGATCCATACCGCCAGCTATAAATGCCTCATAAGAGTGGTATGCGGCCATTGGTACTCCAATAAAATTTACCAAATCGTTTCCTGAAAATGCTAACGCTAATCCAAATGTTCCAACGGCTATAACCACGAGTAAAACGGTTTTCTTTGTGAGTTTTTCAAAAATGAATGAAAATAGAGTCCAAAAAATAAAGCTACCAAGTATAATTAAGAATTCATTCCCTTCTAATAAACTTTTAAGCTCTTTATAAAAAGGGGTACCCTTCAATCCTTTTAAAAAAATAAAATAGGTAATGGCGGTTAACGCTACGCCACCAAAAATAATTCCGAAGTTCTTTATCTTATTTTCATAATTGAAAGTAAAAATAAGACGGGATACCCATTGTACAAGGGCACCAACCGTGAATGCTATAAAGACAGATAGTAAAATACCACTTATAATTGTTAGAGCAGTCTCTGTATTTATATAGTTTCCTAAATCTGCAAATGTTTGTTCATCTGATGCACTGATCTTTATCAATGACATCACAACAGCAGCTCCTAATAAGTTGAATACAATAGAAACCGTTGTTGAAGTAGGTAATCCTAGAGTATTGAAAAAATCAAGTAATAATATATCTGTAATCATTACTGCCATAAAAATAAGCATGATTTCTCCAAATTCAAACTGAGCAGGAATAAAAATACCTTTTCGAGCTACTTCCATCATGCCACTTGAAAACACAGCGCCAATGAAGATTCCTAAACTCGCAACAATCATAATAGTTCTTAGCGAAATTGCTTTAGAACCAATAGCTGAATTCAAGAAGTTAATAGCATCATTACTTACACCAACAATAATGTCAAAAACAGCTAAAATTGTGATGGCAATCAACATAAATAAATAAATATTATCCATAAATCTTTTAATTTAAAAAGGCTTGCAAATATCCTTAGAGTTTCTCTTAAGGATGTTACCTTATTGTTATGTTTTTTAGTTTAAAAATGAATGTCAAATCCTAGTCTAAATATAATGAGATTATCATTACCGTCAAGGCTTGAATAGGTAATATCTGACTGCACTTTTAATTTATGACCTACAATAAATTTGTTGACTCCAAGGGTGTATTGTTGTCGAGGAAGCGCTTCAGTAACAGATTCAAAATCTACTGTCGTAAAACGTGTAACTATTTCGTAGTTGTTTTTAAATAAATAACCAGCTTGTAAGTTTAAAGCGCTTCCAGTTAATACAATATCTCCTGTTAAGTCTCCATTGGAATCTGTTGCTAATGTATTATCAGAATTTCTTGCAATTTCGCTGTCTGCAGTTCGTTTAGCATATTCTCCCATAAATGAAAAGCCATTATATTTAAACATAGCGTCAGCAAAAATAGTGGTTTGGTCTGTTTCATATAAAGAACTACCATCATTATTTACCATATAACTTCCGGCAAACCCTCTAACTCGTGGTGCATTTTGATTATAATTATAGGTGAAGCCGAGCATCAATTTTGGTTTTTCTTCTCGTTTTAAATCTGATTGGCTATAATCGCCTTTAGATTTAAATGTGCCGAAAGGTAAAAACTCAAGACGAGCTGTATATTGCAAACCACCTTCATTACCTTCAGTAACATTTCTTCCTTCCCCTTGTGATACAGATACCTTTTCTCGCATTACAAAGTTGTTCCCTAATTTAGTTTTATGTCTTAATTGCAATCCAACATCGCGATCAATATTAAAAAAACTATTCAGCAACGATCGATCTATTAATTGAAGATTAGCCGATGAGACAACTCGTTCTACATTACCTGGCAATTTAGTTTGTCCTGCCCAAAGCTCCCAGTTACCAGAAAAATTCCACATAATAACAGCATCTAGTATATAACGTGGTGTGTTTCTATTAAATTCATTGCCACCAGAAATATCTCTATTAGATAGCCCGAGTTCAAGCTTATATTTAAGTTTAGGGCTATACGCAAATCCATCAAACTTTAAACGCGCTCGTCTAATTAAGGCATTATGTATAGGACTGCCATATTGTTCCCCATCATGACTCCAAATAGAATTTGATCGGAATTGAAAGCGAGGTGCAAATTTCACGCTGAATGAACTATCTTTTGCTACAAAGTTGATCATTCCTTTGCCAAAAGAGGTATCGCTAATTTCTTGGGAGTAAGTATAACAGCAAACACATAGCAAAAATGCTAGAATTAGTTTAGATTTCATTGTTATTAGTTTTTGTCGTTGCAAATAACTGATTTTAATGTTAACTGAACGTTTCCTAATAATTAAGGTTTTAGAAAATATTAATAAAAAAAGGCTGCTTTATTAAAGCAGCCTCATTAGACATCATAATCTTCTAGTCGACAAAAACTAATAAAATATATGAAGTTCTAATTGTGTATAAACACAATAACAAAGATGAGGTTGAAAAGTAACCTTATTGTAACGCTAATATTATCTAATTATTAAGATTTAAAACAAGCAAATACACCTTTTAAGTATTTAAAATCAATACATTACATTTTTAATGTTACCTTAATGTTATGCAAATGTTTGATAATTGTAAAGTTTTTATTAACTTTGAATTGAGTTTAATGATTACCCAAATTAAAATTTATGAAAAAGATATTCGCAGTTTTATTAATGTTAAGTGTTGCACTAACATTTGCACAAGAGAAGCCAAATGCTGAATTAAATAAAGATGGAGACTTAACAGTAGCGACTTACTATCATGATAATGGAGCAATAGAACAACAAGGTACTTTTAATAAAGAAGGTGAGCTTCATGGTGTTTGGACTAGTTATGATCTAAATGGCAATAAAGTTACCGTTGGTAATTACGAGAATAATAAAAAAACTGGAAAGTGGTTATTTTGGTCTGGTGACAAGCTAAAAGAAGTAGATTACATAGATTCTAAAATAGCTAGTGTTAGTGAATGGACAGATAAGGTTCAAGTAGCAACAAGCAATTAGAACACATTTTTGATAATAAAAAAATCCCAACCAAACGGTTGGGATTTTTTTTGACTAATTCAAACCTCCTCTTTTAGAATTTATAAGTATACCCTAAAGAAAATGTTGTTCCTGGATCTCTCAAAGTAAAAATTTGATCTTGGGCACCAAACGATTCAAATTCACTCAATCGTTCACTCCCTAAAATATTAGATACTTTCAAATCGATAGATGCATTTTTATCTTCTCCAAATGTTTTATTCAAAGTAAAATTTAAACTATTAAAAGGTTTTGTATACACATCAGGCACTTCTCTAATACCAACAACCTCCAAAGTTCTACCTTGAACATTGTAGAATAATCCTGTTTGTAATCCCCAGTCATCATTATTGTAATCGAGACCAAAATTAATTAAATAAGGTGCTTGACCTTGTAATTGTCTTTCTCTATCAATAGTTTCACCATCTCTTGCACTTGCTTGTCGACCTTGAAACTCATCTTCAGACATTGTAAGTTCAGATTTTATGATTGAAAAGTTAGCATTAAATTTAAGATTGTTTAAACTTTCAGCAATAAAACCTAGACGCTGACGCACTTCAAACTCTGCTCCAATTACATTAGCATCTCCTAAATTACCTACCGTAAGTTGGGTTGGTGCATTAATGAAAAATTGTTGTTCTATAGCATCTGTAAAACCTTTATAAAATCCACTAACTGCAAACATTTGACCATTCTCTCCAAAGTGCTCATATCTTAAATCAAAATTATTTATGTATGTCGGAACTAAGTCAATATTCCCAATAAATAATCGATTCGTAATAGGATCAAAAATTTGCGATACTGAAGCCTCTTTAAACGAAGGTCTTGCAGTGGTTCTAGAATAAGATGCTCTTAAGTTAGTATCATCAGTTACAGAATAGATCACGTTCGCAGATGGAAAAAAGTCAAATTCATCTAGGATTAAATCGCGATCAAAAAAGATAGTAGCATTGTCTCTTGTACCCGTATAATACGATTTAAAGAACTCAGTTCTTAAACCTAATACGGTTTTAATGTTCTCAGTGACATTAAACTCTAATGAAAAATAATTAGCACCAATGTGTTGCTCACCCTCATAAGCATCAATAGGGTTAAAGGTATCGGTATTAATTAAGTACGTTCCGTTATCACTTGTTGGGTTCCAAACATTTTCACTAGCTAATAAATTGTCCACATCACCATCAGCAATAAAAGATTGGTTACCTCTAATATTAAACGTGTAATCATCAATACTGAAATCTCGAAACTTATAGGTGTAAGCACCTCCAAATTTAATTTTAGCTGGTCTATTAAAAAGAGTAATTGCTTTATCAAAATCTACTTTTCCTGCCCATGTTTCTTCTAAAAGATGTCTCCATAATTGAATTGGAAATGTTGAAGCCGAAGGCGATAAAAATGAGTTCCCATTATCAGATTGCTGTAAAGGTGTAATTCTATGTCCCTTATCCATAACTTTAGAAAACGTAGGTGATAATTTCCATTCAAAATTAAAGGCCTTCTCATCCTCAATACTATTCAATCTATGCTTACCTGTAAACAATAAATTTGTAATTGAACGCTCTGTATACGTTATTGAGTTTTTCGTCAATGGTTCTAAAGCACCACCAGTTCCATCTTGTGAAATTGTTTGATTAAAAAATCCTGCTGTAGATTCTCCATTTTGAATATGAAGTACATTAACTTTATACTTAGACTTTTCAGTTTTGTAGGCTAAACCTGCCATACCATTTAAAATGACACTATTTATACCTTCAGAACCTCTTGAATCTAATGCTGCCAACAATTCGTTTTCTCCTGTGTTTTGAGGATCCGTGATATAAGCACCATCAATTCGATTTTCGAAAAATATGGTTGTGTTTTTATAAGAAAATGACGTTTGATAGCCTATTTTATCATTACCAATATCATATTGATTTCCAAGAGTAAAACCAAAATCAAAATCCATCCCACTCATCTTTTGCTTAGCAGCTAATTCCTTTTCAAAACGATTTGTGAGCGTCGTTAATAGCAACCTACCTTCACTAGTTGAAGGAATGGGTTGATATCTATTAATTGGTAAATTTCGAGTACCATCATCATATCCAAAAAAATCTGTATCACTTCCTGTTGACGTTAAGTAACTATCATTAAAGTGCATATCTGGATTGTAACTACTGCCCAACGACAAAGAATATTCTGCTTTGGTTGGAAAATCTTTTGTTACAATATCAACAATCCCACCTGTGAAATCTGCTGGATATTCTGCTGCTGCAGATTTCAAAACAATAACATTATCCAAAATACTTGTCGGAAATAAATCCATTTGGATTGTATTTCTATCTGGATCCAATCCAGGAATATCAATACCGTTTAATATAGACTTCGTATAACGATCTCCTAATCCACGAACGTAAACATATTTACCACCTTGAATAGATACCCCAGGTACACTTTTAACAGCTTCTGCAACATCTCCTGCTCCACTACTTTTTATGGACTCTGCAGACAAACCGTCTAATAACGTCACAGACTTTTTTTGAAGATTTAAAACGGCACTTTCAGAGTTTCGCTTTACGCTCGTTGTCAGTATAATAGTATCTAAAGAATTGGTTTCTAAAGTAACATCTAACGTTGTAACTTCTCCTGGTTTGATGATGACGTCAACAATTTCTTGAGTATTATACCCAACAAATGAAAACACAAGTGTGTAAGTTCCAGGCTCTAATTCTAGTTCATATTTTCCATCAAAATCTGAGGTTGTACCGGTTGTTGTGCCTTTTACTAAAATATTACCAAATGCCAATGGCTCTACAAACTCACCATCAATAAGATTCCCAGCAACTGTTCCCGTTTGAGAAAAAGCAAATCCTAACGACAAAAAGAAAGCCAGTAAAAGTGAGTATATATTCTTTATCATAATTTGTTCATTATCTTAAACACCACGCATCTCTTTAAAACGATTTGCAGCTTTTTTATTAGCGTTTGTCTTAACTTCAAATACTATTAGTTATAATAAGTTTCTAATTAAAACCCTAAACCACCTGCAGTATTAGAATAGGTCCAAGCCAACTCAGACGTTGAAGCCCCAACTGTGTTTTCTCCCAAATTCACTGCAGATGCTGTTGAACCAAATCCTGTTACCGTTACTGTTTCTGCCTTATTAACAAAAACACTAGTAACATCTGTTACACCTGCTGGTAACACAATTTCCCAAGCGCCGAAGATTAATTCGCCATTGTTATAATTTGTAGCAACACCATCATTATCTAATTCAACATCAGATGATGCTTTAAAACCATATGCATAAACGTTGTTAGTCGTACCTGTTGCACCACTTCTATAATCTGCATATTCACCATTTTCAGTATCCGTATTGCCAATAATTGTTACATTTTGAAGCGTAAATGATCCTGATCCAGTTCCTTCTGGTCCATCAACCTCAAAAGCATGATCAGAGATATTTCCTAAAACAACCACAGCATTATCTATAGTTCCAGAGTAGGCTTGATCAATATCTAAAGCGTCATCTCCTTGAGCCCAAACCAACAGATTAGAAGCGTTAACAGTCCCTCCAAAAAACTCAAAACCATCATCTACATTAGCAACAACCTCAATGTTATCGATCAACGTTCCGTTTCCTACACCACCAAGTGTTAAACCATTAATTTCATTTCCTTCTCCAATTAATGCACCACCATGGCGAATCGATATATACTGCATCACCCCAGAGTTATCGGCAGCATCAGTTCCACCATATAATCCAAAAGTATCATCAGCAGGAATCCCTTCTATCTGAGCTTCAACAATATCTCCAGAGAATGAACAAGGTGCATTTCCTAATATAATTAATCCGCCCCATTGCCCTCTATCATCTTGATCTAAATTTGTTCCAGCAGTTTGACCGCACGTAATATTATCAGTAGTAGACGTAAAAATAATTGGAGAATCAGCTGTACCAACAGCATCTATTTTTGAACCTCTAGCAATAATTAATGCAGATGCTAAAGAACCAGTTCCAGGAGAACCCTTAATAATAGTTCCTGCTTCAATAGTTAACGTTGCGCCATTATCAACAACAACTTTTTGGTTCAATTGATAAATATTATCATTGGTCCAAATTGTGTTTTCTAAAATAACGCCTGTGACAGCAACAACTGGACAATCCTCACCATCACCACCTCCATTGTTATTGATTATAATGATCTCCTCAATTATAATGGGAGTATCATCATCTTTAAAACATCCAGTGAATACTAGAGAAGAAGCGATTAAAGCAAACAGTATTAATTTTTTCATGATATTATTTTTAAATAGTTTTATTTCGATTTAATAACACTGCAAAGAAAAGCGCAGTTTGTAAAGTCAAGGTTAATTGGGTATTAAACCTAAATGATAAAACTGTTAATTCAGTGTTACCAGAAACGAGGATTTTTATATTCTCGAAACATTTAATTAACATTGAAAACCATATCTTGCAGTAGCTAAATATATTCTATGAATTGGGAACAATTACTCTCCTTAAAACGTTTTGGAGACACACATAAACGACTACGAAAAGAACAGGACGAAACCCGTTTAGGTTTTGAAGTTGATTATGATCGTATTATTTTTTCTTCAGAATTTAGAAGTCTTCAAGATAAAACTCAGGTCGTACCATTATCAAAAACCGATTTTGTCCACACACGATTAACCCACAGTCTAGAAGTAAGTGTCGTTGGACGCTCATTAGGTAGAAAAGTAGGTCAAAAATTATTAGAAAAACACCCACATTTAAGAGATGTTCATGGCTATCAAATGAATGATTTTGGAGCTATTGTCGCTGCTGCTGCATTGGCACATGATATTGGGAATCCGCCTTTTGGACATTCTGGAGAAAAAGCAATTGGTGAGTTTTTTAAATCTGGTGAAGGTCGTTTCTATGAAGATGAGCTTAC
>Ga0115008_10003895_pt1 | contig 12359 bp, 12 predicted proteins | sample FraStrMetagenome_FD_87164 | JGI IMG/M metagenome (GOLD analysis project Ga0115008, IMG submission 87164) | Marine eukaryotic phytoplankton communities from Arctic Ocean - Fram Strait ARC3M Metagenome | ecosystem: Environmental > Aquatic > Marine > Oceanic | place: Fram Strait | collected...
CCCCAAAACCCCAAAACCCCAAAACCCCTGTGTAAACACATAGTTAAAATGATGTGTGTTAGATTTGAATAATTAGTCGTTTATTCATTAATCACTTAAATTCGAATTCAAATTATGACAATCCGTTTAACTCTTTGGTCATGCTTCGTGCTGTCAGGGCTTGGACAAGACGTTTTGAAGAATCTGCAGTAATGAAGACCAAATAAAGTTGAGGCAGTTGAGACGAGTATATAAGGATGTAACATGAAACTGACGTGGAAGGCACCTTCATAAGAAGTAAATGGGCTGCCTATAATCAAATACGAGGTGCATTTGAATGGGCAAAGTTTAGCAGAAGTGTGCAACCCCGAAATTTCCAACTAACCTCACTGCTCCATTCCGATAAGCGAACTATCAAGGTTCAAATTGAAGGCAAAGAAACCGATGATAATGAAAGTAAAAGCGTAAAATGCGTAGGGTTGGTCAGAATGGTCACCGGTAACGGTAGGCAAGATGCCTCCACTGCTCAAGCAAGGCAAGTTAAAATTGAATAACAAGACACAAAACAAGATAACACTTGTCTGGGACAAGTTATTCTCATAGAACAAATTCAATATTTACGAGCTTTACTGGGACGTGGACGGTACATTTAACAAGTTTGCAGAGGTCCAAGACAACTGGCACAGTGTGACCTTGAAGGACGAACTCACAGTGACAGAAGTTACCTTCAAGCTGAAAGCGCGGACGAACTGTGGTTTAAGTCCGTTTTCCGAACCTCTCACCGTGCTTTTAAAGCCGTAGGTCCCCGGTCCACTGAAAGATCTTTTTACTGCAAGTGATGAATGCAAACTATTGATTTCATGGGTAGCTCCAGACTAACCCGTGACTTCGATCCACCTCGCGGTACAGAATCCAGACTCGCACTAGTTCCATCCTATTAATATGTGTGGGAAACTCCGAGCATCTGACACTACCTGTTCCGTGGAGATTAAGGATCTAGCGCGGCAACCATTCAGTTTGAATAATGGAGACAGTATTGTGGTAAAGGCCTGGGCCAAGAATGAAGATGGAATCGGGGAGCCAGTAAACGTGCATACGACCCAAATGAGCTGGTTGCCATAGGATGTCAACTTAGCCCCCAGAATGGAATAGTAAACTGAAAATTCTGTCACCTTAGCCTGGGACCACGTCGCGAACTCGGACAAATACGAGCTTTTTTGGGACGGTCACGTCTTAGGCAAGTTTGAACGCCTAATTGAATTAAATTCAGCTAATTGGTACAAAGTGGAGAATGTGAAGAGACAAGGAATCGTTAGATTCAAATTGAGAACGAAAAATGAGTGCGGGCACGGTTCTTTTTCTAAGGATCTAGCTGTAAATTTTGAGGCAAATTCTGAGGTTCCCGGACAAATTTAGCCATTAACAACAAAAACTGACAAGTGCAACGTGATCGTGAGCTGGAAGAGTCCTGATGACAAAGGATTCCCTATCCTGAAATATGAACTTGGGCTCAAAGGCGCCTAACTGAACACGTTTTTCTGGCTTGACACTCTTTGTAGAAAAAGCGCGGTCGCTACCTAATGCACTATACCGATGAAACAACTATCTTAATCTCCGTACAACTTGATGCCAAATGACCTCGTAGTGGTGAGAGCATCCGCGTGGAATCGAAATGGTCGGGGGAAAAGTTCGCAGCAGAACACGTCAGGGGCTCGCATGACCAACTTCCCATAGCAAGTGAGCTATCCTAGGATCGATTCACAATCATCTTCTTCGGTGACGCTATTGTGGGACCCTGTCTAAACTTTCGACAGCGAAAATGATTCCTACGAACTTTTTTGGAATTATGATTAGCAGGAAGGGAGTTTTGTGAAACATTCTGATTCAAAATTGACATGGCTGAAAATAAGCAACATTTAAATGAAAGACCCCATCAAATTCAAATTAAGGCACAGGACTGCCTGCGATATCGGACCTTTCTCAGAAGAGACCTCCGTGCAGATTGAACGCCAGATAAGTGTCCCTGGCTAGATGAAGCCAGTCACAACTGAGTATGAGAAATGCGATGTTGTTGTGAAGTGGGACGCTCCAGAAGACGGAGGCTCTCCTATCGTAAAATACAAATTGGCGGTCAAAGATGCTGCCTACCGGTACTATCCGCTAGATAGCACCTGCTCATAGATCAGCACCTTACTGGAATGTATGATCCCCGTTGACATTCTAGCTAAGGCGCCTTACTTTTTAAAAGCCGGAGACTTGATCACAGTTCGTGCCGTGGCAGTCAACGCGGCTGGTGAAGGAATTGTGTCCGTACCGAATACGGAGGGAGCTAAGATGAAGGCAATGCCACCCGGGCTGGATATTCCAAGGGTAGAAGGCCGTTCAGATGCCTCTATTATAGTCGGCTGGGAGAATGCGTTTTAAACAGCAGCAGGGGAAAATCTCTATGAGGTTTTCTGGGATCAGCGGAACGATAGGAAATTCAAAAAACTGGTCGAGACTTCGTCCACCAGTTATTTGCTTGACCTGCAAAAAGAGAATACATGCTGTTAAGTGAGTTTAAAAGTCAGGGCTAAGAATGAATGCTACAGCGGAGAGTTTTCCGAGGCATTAGTAGTCGACTTTACCGGGAAGGAACAAGCTCCACTGCAGATGAAACCCCTAGTCACTACACTAGACAATTGTTCGGTAATTATACAGTGGGAAAAACCTGTTTCGAAAGATTCTCCCATAAAACGGTATGACATTGAAATCAGCGGTGAAGGAAATGCTTTCTATACCTTGAACGAAAACTGTTCTGGTGTAGATAAAAAACAATGCTCAGTGCTATTAAGCACGCTTGTCAAGCCACCATATTTGCTTAGAGAGGGAGATCTGATCATTGCAAGGGGGTCAGCAAAAAATGATAATGGCTGGAGTAAGTTGTCAGCCCCGAATCTGGATGGTGCTTACATGATACAAATTGCACCGGTGATAGATGAATTAAACCTGATTGAAAAATAAGCCTCTTAAATCACGTTCAAATGGGACGCACCTTTCTATGAAGAAAAGGTAGCATACCTAGTCTATTGGGACTCAGGGTTGGGTGGTGAGTTCGAAAAACTTGCGCGGACGGAAGAATCTTAATTCACAGTGAGAGTAAAGAAGACGGGAAAGTTCAGATTCATGGTCAAAGTAGATACTCAGTGTGGAGTTGGATCGTAATCACCCGTGTTAGAAGTAGAAAAGAGTAATGTGCCCCATCTTGTCTAAGAAGTGTCTACGAAGGCAGACTAGTGTCGAATAAAAGTGATGTGGACAGAGCCCGTCGACGGAGGACAACCCATCAAAGGATATAAAATAGAAGTATAAGGCCATAACTCCTAAAACTTTTATCCGATAGATGCTAGTCTTAGCTCAACTTCCCTCTCCCATTCGATCCCAATGAGCCTACTCGCCTAGGCTCCTTTCAATCTGCAAAAAGGCCAACTTATCGTTACTCGAGTTTCTGCCGAGAACGTTCATGGCTTCGGAAATCCTTCAACACCGTTTGCAGAGACGGAAATGGTCTCAGTTCCACCTCTCATATCCCAGCCTACCATTCTCGAAAAGACAGCCACTTCATTAAAACTGAGGTGGTCGAAGGCAGGAGCGAGCCAAGATACCCTAGTATCTTACGAACTTTCGTGGGATGAGTAACAACACTCGTTCACGAAGCACGCTATCCTCAATACAACAACATATGAGTTGAAGGATCTGGCCTAGAATTCTCAGCTTAGAATAAGAGTGAGAGCCTTCAATCCATGCGGTTATGGAGATTATTCGCCCGATCTAGTGGCAAAGCTACAGCAGAAAGCTCCTCAGATGTCTTCAGTTACTACCGAAGCAAAAGGGTGTACAGTCGTTTTGACCTGGAAACCGAATGGAGATGTAAACCATATCTTGTTAGAAGTTAAGAATAAGCAAGGAAAATTCGTGGCAATAGATGGGTGCAGCAACGAATAAAGCTAGTGTTTTGTGGCCTTCGGAACTCTTTCTGATGAGCCCTACTTACTTTAAGAAGGAGAACTGATAGTAGCTCGAGTCTCAGCAAAAATTGAAGGGGGCTGGGGTCTTCCGTCAAAACCAAACATCAATGGTGCACGGATGATCTAGTTACCTACTAAGATAGGCTAACCTTAGATTAAGAGTCGGACGAAGAACATACTTCTACTAAACTGGCGATTCGACTTTGAATAGTATCGCACTGGGAAGTATGAGATCCTTTGGGCTAAAGTGAATCAAGGTACTTTCAATCCAATTATTCAGAGTGAGAAAAACTCGTATTCTCTCGAAGGAATATCAAAAGACATGCAGTTCCGTGTAAAAGTTCGAGCCATGACCTCATGTGGCTTTAAAGTCTCATCTCCTATTCTCCAGGTAAATGCTGTTCAAGAACCACCCTCACAGATGAGGCCAGTGACCACGCGCATCCATGGATGTGCCCTGATAGTTTAGTGGGAGAAGCCTAAAGATGGAGGGGCTGTTATCACCTAGTACTCAATTGAAGTACAAAATAGAAAGTCCTAACAAATGTATCCACTCTCCGCTACCATATGTGGTCGAAATGGCCAAAAGACAACCTGTACCATTCCCATTGGTCTTTTGCGAGAGTCCCCTTACTTTCTCCAAGAGAATGAATTGATAGTCATTCGAGGTTATGCTAAAAATTAACTAGGATGGGGACCACCTTCTCTTCTTAATTTAAGTGGAGTGAAAATGATCCGGCTTCCGAGTGGAATCGATAAGCTTAAAATTGAAAACAGGGTAGCTAATTAGCTAACTATTAGCTGGTAGTTTTAGTAACAACAGTTTTTGAATGGAAACTTTGAAATTCAAAGAGCAGAATTGAAGCATGGTCAATACACCAAGATGGCTATTTCTAGTCAGCCAAAATTTACTTTGACCATGTAAAAAGAAGAATTTAGACTGAGAGTGATAGCAAGCACTTCTTGCGGGTTCAATGTCGAATCAGAAGAGCTTATAGTCTAATAAACATACATGCCTAATCGCATGGCACCTGTCACAACAGAAATGCAAGGATGCAACCTCATGATAAAATGGACGTCACCGAAAAATAATGGCATTTCCCCAACAACAAAGTATAAAGTGGAAGCATAAAGACGGAATGGTTAAACCTTCTTCTCCCTAGATGCGCATTGTGGCCAGAGTTATCACTCTTGTCTGGTGCCAATGGGCACTCTAGCAAATGCCCCATTCTTCTTGTAAGATGGGGACTCCATCAACATTCGCGTTTATGCGAAGAACAAGGAAGGATGGAGTTTGCCTTCTTTAGTGAATTCTGAAGCTTCAAAGATGGTTTGGTTTCCTTCGTCAATTGGAACTCCAAGGGTCGTGAAAAAAGGGTCAGACTAGGTCACCATACAATGGGGGTTACCAAATTCTAAAGACAAAAAAGATTTGTATGAGCTTTACTGGGATCGGGGTACTTTCGGCCGATTTGTAAAGCTAGACACCACCATCTACAACAAGTACACTATTTCCAATTTGAAGTCAAAAGACACCTTTTCCTTCAAAGTTGGAATATTAACTTCATGCGGGTATGGAGTTTTTTCTCCCCTTCTTTCGATTAGCATGATTTAAAGACCGAATTAGATCAACTCCGTGAGGACGTTTATATAAGGATGTGACGTTCAGATTTCCTGGAACGAGCCATCAAGTAACGGATCACCGATAATTGCATACAAAGTTGGGGTACTAAGTATCTCGGAAACTTACCATTCGCTCAATGGATATTGTGGAAAGTTTAAGAATTATTGCGTTGTCCCTCTAAAAATCCTCAACAATTCACCTTTCTTCCTAAAAGATGGGGATCTAGTAATCGTCTCAATCGCAGCCCGGAACTCAATGGGGTGGTCAACCCCTTCTCCAAGAAATGCTAACGGCGCAAGAATGAGTAAACTTCCAATAATGATATAGAAACCAAGAGTAGAAAGTAGAACTGCGGACAGCGTGGATCTTATCTGGAACTATGCATTCAGCACTTACAGTAACTTCAATGCCTATGAAGTCTATTGGTCTCAAAATAAAAAGGAATGGAAAATGCTGGATAGAACAACATCCATAAAATATTCAGTCAAGTATTTTTCGTAGAGCGAAGGTTTTAAATTCAAAGTAAGAGCAGTTACTTCTTGCGGATAAGGGCAATTCTCTCCTGAGATTTTTGTTAAGGAAATGCGAGCACCAAAAAAGGTGTAAAATGTCATTACAAGTATTCAAGGGTGCAACTTATTAATCAGTTGGATCGTTCCACTTGACGGAGGGTCAAAGATTACCAACTTTAAAATTGAAGCAGAATCAGTGGGCAAATATTACAGTATCAATGAGTTGTGCCGTGAAGATAAGCTTGTAACTGGATCATGTACGATCCCTATAAATCTAATGAAATCAGCGCCCTTGTCACTGCAATCCAGTGACATAATTAAAGTACGCATTTCTGCCAAGAATATCCTAGGCGTGAGTCCATTCACTGTTAGCAATTCTGGGACTCGGATGATAAATATAGGCCCAACGGTACCCAAAATCCGTTTAAAAGAAAAAACAGCAAGTTCGATAACAATTGAATGGGATTAAGTGCACCAGGATAGCTACGAAGTTTGGCTAGCCAATAGTTCTATCCGATAGTTCGTGAAGATTGCTAATGTGCAGATAAACAGGTATGCTTACAAGGTATAAAACGAAGTTGATTTTGCATTGAAAGTTAGGGCAAAATCTAGATGTGGCTCTGGTTCTTTCTCTCCTTCCCTTGAAGTGTCTCTCAAGTCATGCCCTGAACAGATCAAATAGGTAAGCACACAGATTGAAGGCTGCAATCTGATGATCAGGTGGAAGGAGCCATATAACGGCAATTTAGCCATCTAAAGCTACAGAGTACAGGTGAAACAGCATATTGTAGATGAAGGTCTATTTTAAAAAATAGGCAACTACATATAACATGCAGTTCCGATGTCTGGTCTCTCTAAAAGTCCGTTTAACTTGGTTTATGACGAACTAATTGTAGTAGAAATCATGTCGAAAAATAGCTAAGGATGGAGTCAAACATCTGTTCCCAATAAACAAGGAGCAAAGATGATAAGTTTACCATACCACATGAATCATCCTTGGATTGTTGAGCGAACTATTTCTTCTGTGACGATTGGCTGGGACAAAATCTTCCGCGAAAAGAATCAAGAAGGCCAGTATGAGCTGTTGTGGGATAACACGGACGAAAAAGAGTTTTAACCACTATGCTAGACCTCTATGAATACATACAAGATTGAAAATCTAAGTAAAGATGGAATCATCAGATTCAAGTTAAGGTCACGGACTAATTGCGGTATAGGGCCTTTTTCTGAAGAATTAGAGGTCAAATTTGAAAAGCAGGTGACTTTTCCTAGTCAAATGTAACCACTCCAGTTATTACCAAAATAGTGTGATGTGATTTTTGTATGGGTTGCTCCTGGCGATGATGGTGGGAGTCCCATCACTGAATATAGGCTTAGAATTTAGGGATCGAAAGGAAACATTTATCACAACATGGATAGTAGACTTTGCGATCTGAGCGCAGGACAAAACTCGTGCATTGTGTCGATGAACGCGTTGGCTAGTCCTCCCTACAACTTAGAGTATGGTGACAAAGTTGTCTCCATGATCTCGGCCTTTAACTCGAAGGGATAGAGTTAGTTTTCGAATGCGAACTCGAATGGCCCAAATATCTTGACATTGACATAGTCAGTCAAAAACATCAGAATGTTGAACTCAACACAGGAATCGGTAAACATCGGATGGGATGATGCATTTACCGAAGTTTAGATGGATAGGCAGAGCTACTATGAGATATTTTGGAACGAGCACTTTAACCACACAAACGCAAGCACTTCAGTCTACACTCTAGATAACAATAACAATTTTACCAGACTTGCTGCAACAACCACCAACAATTATTAGGTCGACTTTTTTGGTCGTGACTACATCGCACTGAAAGCTAGAGCGGTGAGTCCATGTGGATCGGCTCCCTTTTCTCAGGTTATCATAGCCAAATTCGCCAGGAAAAAGATACCCGAACGTATGAAAATGGTCAGCACGGCGATGTACAAGTGCCAAGTGAAGGTGAGATGGGAGCGGCCAGTCAGCGACCTCCCGATTACCCAGTATAAGATTGAAGTGAGGAGCCGCATTCTTGAACAGTTCACCTAATTTGACGATTAATGCGGTCAGGCTGACACCTTATCGTGTACTATCCCCATGAATGTCTTTGCCAATTTCCCTTATTTTTTAAAAGATGGGGACCTCATTGTAATTCGGATTTCAGCACTGAACACAGCGGGCTGGTCTCAACCGTCTATACAAAATGTGCAAGGCGCTGTACTTATCACTCACCCACCTTATCTGTCGCTTCCCTCACTCGATGGCCAGTCAGCAACTTCATTGACCATTAGCTGGGATAATGTGCTTGGCTCGGGCTTTTACGAGTTTTTATGGGATAAATTTGGAACCGTTAAACAATTCTCAAAATTGCTTACACTCACAGACAACAAATACATCATAAATAACGTCCCAAACAGTGGAACGTTCAGGTTCCGCATAAAAGCCACAAACGAATGCGGCTACTCATCAATTTCACCCGTACTGTTGGTAAATGTCGTAGCTGAGATTCAGCTTCCAAGCCAACTTGAGACCGTGATAGTCGAAAACTCAGCGTGTAACGTAAATTTTGCATGGATGCCTCCTAACGATAATGGAGGTGCGCCAATAAAAAAATATGTGTTTGAGGTATAGGCTAGCGGAAACGAATTTTTCGAGATCTAAGGTCTCTGCTAGCCATCCATTGGCTCTAATCTACATTGTCAAATACCAATGCACGCCTTCTCACGCGCTCCATTTAACCTGAAACACGGGGACTCGGTAGTGGTAAGGGCTAGTGCCGTCAATGCCAAAGGTACTGGGATCCCTAGTTTGCCGAATACTGAGGGTGCTCAAATGGTTTCAAGCCCCTCAACGGTTGCCAGTCTTATATATACAAAGATTCCAGGGAAGAATAACCAAGTTAAACTTTCATGGCAACCAATCCCCAGTCTTGACAAAGTGGTCATGTACGAATTGCTGTGGGACTAGAACCTAGAGAATGGTCAAATAGATGAGACGATTGTTGGGACGAACGAAACGTTTCACACAATGGAGATAGAGCCTAACAAAATATACAGGTTCGCGGTGCGTGCACATAATCTCTGTGGGTATGGCTAGCTGTCCGAAGAACTTACCCTGTAGATTGAAGGACAACCTCCCCCATAATTACAACCACTGGTCGTTACCAAAATCGACTGTGATATAGTCTTCGAAGTAATTCCTACGTTCACAGTAGAGCCGATTGAGTAATATAGAATTGAGGTCAAAAGTGGGATTGATGAATTTGTGGGACTGGACAAGCAATATTAGCAGTCGCCACTCCGGACCTCAGTCCCCATCAGTGTCCTCAGACGCCCACCCTACAGCATAATGGGGCAAGTACATGCGCGAGTTCTCGCCGAAAATATATATGGGTGGAGTGTGCCATCCGATGTCAATCAGGTCGGTGCACAGCTCATTTCTTTGCCCAGTGAGATTAAGGATTTGATTGTGAACTCGAACAAGCCCAACTAACTTTATCTGTAATGGAATGACCTTACCTAGGAGTTATACGAAGTGTGGGTGGCTGCTGTCCACATGGGATCGTCGTTCACCAAGCTAACTGAACAAAAGGCGAACTTCCTGTTGCTGGAAGGCTTACCCGACGAAGGAATTTATAAAGTAAAGGTCCGTGGAAAGAACCACTGTGGCGAACATGGCCTTTTTTCAGCCATCGTTACCAGTACTATGATGATCGCGCCACCCGAACAACTGCCTCGTCCTATCGTGCTCAAGCAATAGTCAGCATGCGCAGTTTTGATCCGATGGAAGAACATTTCTAACCAAAAGAAAGAAATCAATCGGTATGTTGTACAAGTACTGATCCACAAAGATGATGCATTTTAGCCTGACGTTTATCGGCAGTTGCCATCTTGCGGAGATGAATTCTTCATTTAAAAGGAAACGCAATGTGTTGTGGCAATGAACGTGCTCTAAAATGAACCTTATAATATAAAAGCGGGTGACCCGATATACATCCGAGTGGCGGCCGAGAACGAAGCGGGTTTGGGACCTGCCTCGCTGCCCAACCTCACACCAGTATTAATTCATGGACCATTACAACCCATGAACACTCCTACTTTCGAGTAAATTGAGGGTGACAAGACTTAATTGCTAATCAGGTGGAAGCCGGCCAATCTCACTGGATATCCAGTAATTATATACGAATTGATGTGGAACGAGGGATACAAAAATACCCCCGCTACAGAGAAATTATCAGGGAGTAAGGAAACGATATTTGTTCTGAAAAATATAGTGCCTGGCAGATTCTATAAATTTGCGGTTCGAGTACTGAATTTATGTGGATTTAGTTAACTCTCAACCGAGTTAACAGTCCGAATAAAAGGTAATGCTCCACCCTAGATGGACCCAATAATGTTGACTGTTCGAAAGTGCAGCATTAAGCTCGTTTCTATAAATCGAGCGCCTGGGATAGTCGACTAATAGATCAACATTTAAGGAAGTAAGCGAGTATTCTACCCAATCAGTAAAAAGTACTGTGATAAATATCTCAACATAGTGACCTGCTTGGTGCCAATGGCTGACCTGAAATTACTTCCTTTCAATTTAAAAGGCGGCGATTCAATAATTTCACAAGCCATCTCGCGAAACGAACATGGCTGGTCAGTGCCTTCACTTCCAAGCACACGAGCCATTAAATTGATCAGTTCGCCGCCAAAAATGCGAGGACCGACAATCGATTACGGCACTGCCAATCAGGTCACCTTGAGTTTGGAAAAGGTGCAAGGTGCTTTCTCTTATGAGCTTTGGCTCACTACTGGTCTTGATAATGACTAGTTTAAGAAGGTAGATGAGATTAAGGCCAGAACCCTCGGTTTAAATGGTCTTTAGCCAGACACGTTCTACCGTCTGCGCATGAGAGCGAAAAATGCTTGCGGTGATTTTGGTCTCTTTTCCGATGTGGTCACAGTGGCTATCAAAACAAGTGTGCCGCCTATGGTCGTTTAAATTTCGGTGACTAAACCACGCGACAGTTGCTCAGTCGAAATTGCTTGGAAAAGTCCTTAAGTAAGCAAAAACGCTGGCCCAATTTCCAACTTCCGCCTTGAAGTGAGTGGCGGTGCTAGCAGTACATTCAGCGAAATTGCCTGTGGTAAGGACTCGCTTTCTAGAACATGCAGCATTTCTATGGCCACACTTTATGTAGCCCCGTATAGCATCCCCGTAGGATAGCGAGTTTACGTTCGAATAACTGCATAGAACACGGCTGGATTCGGACCACCATCCGATATAATCAGTGGACCAAAAATGATAGCCAAACCAGGCCGCGTATCAAAGCCATCGTACACCCTTGTTGGATAGGAAGCTGTGAGAGTACAGTGGGAGCCTTTAGTAAATGCCGGCTCCTATGAGCTTAGCTGGAACCGGGGTGTTGTTCCGATCACCAATGAACGCTTAGCCAGCGGTAGCGACACCTTCTTTGTTGTGCCAAATCTGTAGCTCAACTAACGCTATCGATTCACGGTATAGGCAAGAAACGAGTGCGGGAATGGACCACCTTCGATCGAGCTACTCTATCAGAGGTAGTAACAGGTAGAAAGATTGAATCCGGTGATAGTGCAATTACAATAGAGTTCATGCACTGTGGAGTTTAAGACTGCCGTGACGGGCCTGTCACAAAACTACAAAATAGAAGTGTAGGGGACTGGTGGTGGAAAGTACCATAAACTGGACGAAAAGTTTTGCGGATAATCTGAAAATTCCTACTACTGTATTCTTCGAATGGTCTAGTTAAGAGAGGAACCATTTTTCCTACTAGGTCTTGATACAATTACTGCACGGTCAGCTGCTTAAGGTAAGCTTGGTTGGGGCAAGTATAGCGTATCATCCGATGACTCGGTTAAATTCACCGCATTGCCACCAAGGATGGAAGCCCCTCAAATTTCTTCGACCAGTCGTAATTCGGTCACTTTCGTGTGGAAAAGCCTGGATGTAGAAGGTTATTCATACGAGTTATGGTTACAATCTGGCCTTGGAATATATGGCAAGCTGATTGAAACTTTGGATACCAGCCATACAGTTTCCAACCTGTAGCGAGGCATAAATTACAAATTCAAATTAAGAGCCACAAATAGACTGTGTGGGGGATCTGGCCAATTCTCGGACGAGATCACGATTGGTTTAGATTCAAGTCTTCCTCCACGACCCGTATCCCTCTCCATCGATGAGTGGTCAGA
>Ga0115008_10003896_pt1 | contig 12352 bp, 8 predicted proteins | sample FraStrMetagenome_FD_87164 | JGI IMG/M metagenome (GOLD analysis project Ga0115008, IMG submission 87164) | Marine eukaryotic phytoplankton communities from Arctic Ocean - Fram Strait ARC3M Metagenome | ecosystem: Environmental > Aquatic > Marine > Oceanic | place: Fram Strait | collected 2012-06-18
TGAGATATGAGGCCTTGAAATGGAAAGTTGTATACCGGTAATTATATAGAACATACGCATACAGGCTCTTGTAACTTTCTCTTCATCTCTCTGCTGCTGCTGCTGCTGCTGTTGGTTTGCATAAAAAACAGCAAACAGCCAAAACGCAAACAAATTACCGGTAGAATCATTCATTTTTTTCATGATTCATCTTCTCTCTCTCTCTCTCGTGTCTCGTGTGTAACTTTTCGCTCTCTTGGTTTGTTACGCACGCACGAACTTCTACTGCGCACACGTACATCCTTGAGAACTTTGAAGTGAGGCTGGAAATTGGAAATGTATGAGAAGCTAAATTGTTTATTGAAGCGTTAATAAAGACTGCATTCCCTCCCTTCCCCTTCGCATTTCGATTGGGTATTGGGTACATGTATTGGGTATCTTCGAATTCGAAGTATCGTATTGTGGTCTCATGTCTGTATCCTTCCTATTCTCACTCTATTTCGAACCAGGACAAGATACTTTATACTTCAGCAAAGCTTAATCCAAGTTACAAGCAATATTATAGGAACGGCAACAATGAAATTAACCAAAACCGTAGTTTTTGCAGTGGGAGTCGGCATTACTGTTACGTCGGCCTTTTCTATAGTGGGTTCAACGACGAAGACTCGTTGTCCTAGTCGAACTGTCTCCTCCCTTCGAGAGAAATCAATGATACCTTTGCACGCTAAGATAATTATTTCCGAGAAGGTCGATGGTTATGATAATGCTAGGGAGTTGTCGACTGCATCGAATTTACCGCGTTCAAGAATAGAAAAGGTTCCGGAATTCAACAAGAGGAATAAGTTTGTTAAAATTGGCCTTTCTAGTTTAGTCCAGGATTGGAAGAAATGGGTCCAGGCGACAATGTTGGCTTTGGCATTATTTATGACGCCTCTATTCGTTAATCCGGAGTCGGCTTTAGCAACGCAGACGGGTGGGAGAATGGGCGGGTCGTTTGGTAGCAGTGGCGGCTCTAGTCGCTCATATTCATCTCCGTCACGGAGCTCGTACGGTGGTAGTAGAAATTCGTTTAGCAATCCTCGGTTTTATGGTTCGATGAGACCATCCACCACTATTATAGCTCCAGTTCCAGTAGGTGGGCCAGTTGTTTATGCCCCGACGTATGGTTATAATCCATTGTCACGTGTAATCGATTCCTTCTTCAATGGAGTGTTTTTTCTTGCATTCATGTTCATTGTAGTACAAGGTATGAGAGGATCCACGGATGCAGGCGTTAGTGCAAGCCCATTAGGGAAAGGAGTTTCAGTAGCATCGCTCTCGATAGCTCTGAATGTACCTGACAGAAATGATCCTGGTTCTATATTATCTTATTTGACACAACTATCAAATACGGCTCGCACCGACTCTCGCGTTGGACTTCAAAATCTTGTGAATAATGTTGCTATGGGATTGTTACGCCAACGAAGGTCAATTATTGGAGCAAGCTCTAATTATGAACATTTTATCGATTCTGATAGAGCCGCCCGCAAATACAATCAACTTGTAGTGAATCAAAGAAGTAAATTTGAAAAAGAAACAATTAGCAAATACAAGGGAGTTGATTACTCCATTCCGCACAACGTGAACGACAGCATCAATTTGAAAGCCACGTTAGCTGTTGTAACTATCGTATTTACCATAGAAGGTGATAATACCAAAATTCCTGAAATTCGAAGCGTGTTAGATGTGGAAACTGCCTTGACAAGAATAGCTGCAGATTCAGAAGTTGAGGATTGCTTGATTAGCGCAGAAGTTCTCTGGACTCCTGGAGACATATCCGAAACAATAACAGAGCGAGAAATGTATGCAGATTATCCAGAACTGAAAAGGGTCTGAAAGTTAAATACAAGGTTTAAAAATGTTTCTCATTACATTGACAAACTTTCGCTAATTAGCAACAGCGATTAACAACCAGTCTTCAAATTTGGCATACAACGATAATTTGAAATTAATTATGAAACCCAGTTCTTTAGATCTCCAAGCACATTGACAAATTGAGTCACCTACCAGATTGACCGACTTTACTTTCCAATCAACTTTATGGTTTGGCTTCTTATTTGAAGATCAACCTCCGCCCAAATTTCTAGATGCTGTCTTTTTCGAAGAATGTCGAAGGCAGGAACCGAGAAAGTCAACGTAAATATTGCTGCTTATAATAGGCTTCTTAAGGTCGGTTGTGAATGAAAAATTTACAGGCTTAATGGCAGTTGCTCTGGCGATCTTTTTAAAATCATTTCCATAATTTTGTGCTGAGTCTTGCTTGTACTTTGCTGGGGTAGGTGAAACACGACAGCTCAAATGCCATGATGGGTCGACGTAGCAACTTGGGTAGACATTTTCGATAACAGCCCCTCGAAATGTACACTCTTTTGATCTCGTTTTGTTGACAGGTAGACCTTGCGATAACTTCTTCGCTGCTTCAATTTGTTTCAAATTTGGCATCGGGGCAGGTTGCTCGGGCTTTGACAAAGCCACTACAGGTCCACCTTTACGAGAAAATATGGCAGATTCTTTCCAGGAAACCGCCGACCAAGTTTTATATAGAGATATTTCTTCCTCAATTTTTTCTTCAACAACATTTTGCATCGTCTTAAATTTACAAGGATCCACCCGCCTAGCTTGGCGGAGAGGACACACCAGTCGCATTTGTTGTTTGAAGTCGTAGTCAAAAACATATTTTTCCATCGATTTGTAATCAGGACCTTTGACAAGTTCCTCTCCAGACTTCGTTTGGGGTGGATAGACTCTTTGAAATCCCACGAGCAAAGATGATTCAGTATCAGCTATAACATCGTCTTTAAACTGTAAAAATTGTTTTGAATTTGACTCGTCCCTTTCATTGCAATCAATACTATCGTCACTAGTTTGGGACTCAGACTGAAGATCGTTTTCTGAACCATCGTCACTACATGAGTTGACAGAATCAGCTGACTGATTAAGCACACAGCTTACCACCGCATCTTGATCTTGTTCTGGGGATGAAGTACTATCAACAGCAGGGTTGACACTGTCACAATATTTCTTCTGCACTTGATCAAGTAACCAATCTTCGCACCCACGATACTTTCGTAAAAGAAGAGGGACTTTTGAAAGTTTACGTGGTTCGTATTTCTCGTAAATATTGTTGATTGTCTTCACAATGTCTGTATTAATGTGTTTTCGAGCTTGCTGGTTTCCGCGATTGGTATCTAATTCTACCAATGGCTGCGCTTTGACCGTATGTCTATTCTTTTGGCTGGAAGATCTTTCTTTCTTGTCACTGCACTTCAAACTAATATATTGGCTAAATAATCTACGATCACTCTCACTCTTCTTCAACTTGCAGTGAACCTGTCTGTCATCTGGCTTTGCGTTGACGATCGAAAGCGCTTGCTCAATTAGCGCAGATTTGATTCTTTTATCAATGTCGTGGTCTGTTGCAAATGATGGCAAATGGTTAACTTCGATGAGATAAGGTCTCAAGGTTTGATCAATTAGAATATCAAAACCCAAAATCTGGAAGCATCTACTTTCGCTTTTGAACCTGTTCTCTGTACTATTTCCTATCTTATCGGTTTCGCCTTGGCTACTATACGATTCACTTGTAAAGTATCCGTCTTCACTAATTACTGATAAATCATCTCTGTGACAACTCCCATCTTCTGAGAAATCGTTCTTTCCCTCTATTTCGCCACTACCAGTATAAATACCCCAGAGATTAGGTTCATTTTTGAAACCGAACGTATTGTTATATTCTCGAACCAAAGTTGGGAGTACACTAAGTATCGTTTTCGCGCAAATCGAGCTAATCTTCTCCCATAGATTTTCTACATTTTGTCTCCCTCTTTCTCTCTCTAACCAGCCAAGAAACCATTTAAGACTCCTCTTACTTCCTTCACTTCCCAACTCTTCTTCTCTGTCGACATTTTCGAAGTTTTTACTGTGCTTGTTTATTGAATAGTTGGTCAAATGCATACATCGTTGCGTGGTATTTTGTGCGTTAGGTTGAACAAAATCTTGAGTACATAACCTTACGAGACCATCTCGAAAAAGATAAATTCGAAGTGGTTTGCAGCTTGTCACAAGAACATATAAACGTAAGTCAAACTTTTTCTTATCAATTAGCAAAGGGCGGCGTATGTATCGTTGGGCCACATAGTTTGCACTCAAATCAATTTTATCCCATGTTCGAGTTAAGTAGATTCCTTTCCCTTGACTTCCTCCCGATGGTTTCATTATGAAATATTGCGAGCTTTTGTTCTTAGGGTTGTTAAAATGATCCCGGCGCAAAGCTGCAGCTTCCTGAGGAAGAACATATGTTTTAGGGCTAAAAGCAAAATCTTTGGGAAATTTACGTCTCATAACTTCCAAATTAATTGCTAGCCGCGACTTCCGAGCAATTTGCGTCATCCCTGGAAAGTGATTGATAGTTTGCCAAGGTGCAATACTTTTAAAATAGTCAGTCAAACCACTGGCAGTATCGGCCCACAGTACATTCGCAGTTTCGCGTTCGTACACCAACCTCCATTTTCGTTTGACCGCACTACTCCGTACTACATTATACCGACATGACTCACTCGCAAGAAACGTTATGGTCTTAGATTTCTTATCCGATCTCTAGTTTGTTCATGCAACTTAGCTAATTTCCTTTTCAGAAGACTAGAAGTGTACGTGAAGTCTTACCTTCTTTGTTTTGTCAACATGAGAACATAACGCCTTTTTTGATTTGCTGGGCCTTTCCATGACGGCAAATTTTTATTGTAATTTTCCTCTATATTTATTTGTATTAACAGGTAGAGAATAAGTCCATTGCTTATTAAACCTTCCTCCCGACAAAATTGATTTGGTAATATCATATTTTTCTCACGACTAGCTCATTTCGCGGGACTGATTTCCGTTAAGCGGTCCAAGTTCTGTGATTTATTACTGTTCCATAGAAACAGTTTCGAAATACAGCTGAAACATTGGTGGAAAGTCGAGCGTATCGGCGTGACTCGGGGGAGGAAAATTATCAAAATATGTACATAACGTTGAATTCTGTTTACATGAAACAGACTCAAACATTTTTTGGATCCAATTCAAAGCGTTGCGAATTCTTTTCATATTTCTCAACTTTCAACTGAATAGATTAAGCTACCGATAAAATATTGCGCTTGGAGAATATTCTTGCGATAGCAAATCTAAGACATAGATGACTCTCTGGCAGACTGTATTTTACGGGGTGAACCTTCAATTTTTTCGGATGAGTTCATCCTATATGAACTTATTTTCTTCATTTCCATTTCCGCTATCTCAAAGACATCAGTTTCCTTCGTCAAATTCGGTGAGAAGGTCAGCAAGAGTTTTTCCTGACCAATTTGAAATTGCTGTAAGAAGTCTGCATAAGAGATTTGGCCATTTTTGGAAATGTCCACTTCGCTTATCAGCTTAGCAGCCTTTTCTTCGGTAAAATCCAACCCTAAAATATGGCGAAGATTCTGAAATATCAAAATGTGAGTAAAAAATTAATCGTCGCTTTGGATAAATTTTTACATCTGATAGGATTACCTCTTTACTTATGAACCCACTCGAATCAACATCTAAACGATTGAATGCTTCAAGAAGCCTTGCTTCATCCAATTGACCACAGGCTTCAAGAGTAGCTAGAATAAAGTATACTTAGCAACAAGCGGAATGCCAAAATTTTACTGATATTTTCGTTTAGACTTACCTGCGATAAACTCGACGTACTGAATGAAGCCGTCTTCAAATTGAAAATCATTAACGATCTTATAAAAAGATAAATCATTCAAAGAAAACTACTAATCGTACCTCCGTAGACGTCCATACTAGTAAACATCGAGTCGATTTCTTCATCTTCGTAATTGTATTGTTTCATTAAAGAAACGAATTCCGACTTACGTATTACGCCATCTCGAGCAGTATCAAATTTTTTGAAGGCCTTGTGAAGTTCTAAAAGCTCTTCAGATGTTGATTTGTGTGCAACAACTGTAAGAGCTAGTCTTTTCATTTCACATGCACCAGCATACGCTGACATATTTTCTTTTAAAATATCCATGTATTGCTCAATTGGAAGCGCTTCGTCATCCAGTAAATCCGTATCTTTAAGCCACTTGTGATTACAAGCTTGCACTGCAGAAAGGCGGTGAAGCGGATCTGCAACCAAAAGTTGCGAAACAAACGTTTTCGCGTCTTCGCTAACATGATCCCAACCTTTGCCTGCAAAGGTGTAATCACATGATACTATCTTCCTAATCACAACTTTCATATCGGCGTGATAGAATGGTTTTCGATTAGATAGCAACATGTATGTCATAACTCCAATCGCCCAAACATCTGCATCATGCGTATAAGTTCCTTTCAGAACCTGTGGTGACATAGTGTAGAGTGTACCTAGAAATTTGTAGATGAGCGTTAGATATCTGCATTAAACAAAGAATAAAAATTAAAGTGTACTCACCACATATATCGAACATGTAACGAGCATTGGCGGCATATTGACGACCAAGGCCGAAGTCAATAACCTTTACTACTGCCTCCTTACCTTTCTTCTCAAAAATCACATTCTCGAATTTCAAATCTCGATGAGTAATGTGCCTTGCATGCATGTAACTGATAGCAGAACAGATTGATGCAGTGATCCTAGCAGCTTCGGCCTCTGTGTAGGGTACCATTGAATACAGGTCTCCTCCAACACAACATTGCATCACTAGATAAATGTTGTCTGGACTCTCGTAAACTGAATAGAGTCGCACAATATTCGGATCTATAGAACAACATTATGGCACATAACTTATACGTACGATGATATCGAAAGAAGACCACATAATGTCCAACTTACGGTCTAAAGTGCGCAATAGATTGACCTCATTCAGAAGCTCTTTCAATGCTGCTTCAGAAAGTTGCGTAGTTGCAATGCTTTTAAGGGCATAAGGCCTAATTTTCATCTTATCTCCTTCCTTTATATTTTTCTTTGGCGTACTTACTGGTGTTGACGAAGGCGATGGCGTGAAATTAAAATTAGAGCAACTACTCTCTCGTTCGTTTCTTCTCACGACCATATCAACCGAACCCAAACTTCCAGTGCCAAGTTTCTTAATAACTTTAAAATCATCGTACACATCTCTATAGTGCCCATTTTTCGGACAGGGCGTGTGAACCTGAACCAAATTAGCGTGCGATTTATTATGGAAGTTTGCACTCACGCGAGAAGATGAACGTTGGAAAGCGACATCATTGGCAGATGATGCCTTCGAAGTGCACCCTCCCATATTTGCGATTCTTGCTGTTTTACTTTATTTTCTCAGAAGTTGCCTGCCTTTATGGTTCGATGTCTCTAGGATAACGATTCTACTTTTGCAATAAGACTGGGCATACTTTCAATGTATACACTCGTCGATCTGTAGTCTGCAACGTAGAGTGTAACAAGATCAAAGATATTATCACGAAACTGTACGTATCCTTTTTTTTGAGAGATTCCTGAAAATATGAATACATGTATTAATACCAGTTGTACGGCTCGTACTCTGTACCTGTACCTCATGTACGTACGTACGTACGACTTGTATGTAGTGTGTCAAGCTACCTACCTTACCAGAAGCGAGCTCAGAAGCGAGAACCCTATCATCCTACGATGGTATACAGACATTGAGAACAATATGCGAAGTTTTATCACGCGATGTTCAAAATCGCATGTTTTTACACAATCATGGAATCATCACGCACGAGACACGACACGATACGCGATCACTGACGATGACCTGTTATCTCTCATCGTTCCACTTTCAAACCGAAAAACCGAAACCGAAACAAACACTCGCACATTTGAACCGATTCCTATAATACATATATACATGAACATAAACTAACATCTATATAACAGATGAAGGAAGTTCAGGGATTGGTCACTCTTGTGGTACTGGCCCTTTTGCAGGCACATTACAACGTTGCCCATAACATTCACCTTCCTCGTCGAACAGTGTTGGCTCGAGCCTCATTCGCGGTTTGCACAGCAGGGTTTAGTCCTGTATCCGCCGTCGATGCAGCAGAAAAGACGTTGGTAGGAGGAGGATTTGACTTGCGTGGATCATCATTAGGATTACCTGATGTTATTTATCCCGCCTCACTTTTGGGTGAGTGGAAAGTCCAGCGCGCGGTAACGTCGGTGGAGGGCGATGAGGGTCAGGCTTTGACAGCGTGGAAATGTTTAGGAGGGTTCAATAAAGATGCTTTTTTAGGGAAGAAGTCTGAGGTTTACTTAACTAGGTTCATTACAGCGCCGGCAGAAAATCAACAGAGTTATGCATATGAATTCGATGGAAACACAATCACGGGTGTTGTTTGTGATCGGGGATTTGAAACGCGGAACCGGCTGCTTCTAAGTTCTCGTCAGAGTGAACCCGAAGTGTCGTGGAATGTTCAAGATCCAACTCACTTAGTGTTTAATGATGATACTGGTGGAACAGTGACAGTAGATGTTGTACAACGCGCTGTCGAGCTTCCGTCAGATCAAGGGTTTGGATACAATGAGCTATTGAGAATAACTACCCCAATCAACGTTATGGGAGGAATGGGCAAAGTAGAGCGTGCAGTCAGAGTGCGTCGACGGTTTCGTCGATCATTTGATTTAAATGGTAATAGAGTTTTGGAAGGATTGGAAATAACGAACACTTATAGAGTTTTGGATGGAATTGCTGGAATTGAAATGCCTACGAGCACGCTCAGGAGCGCGTTTCGTCTGACTCGATCTTAAGGTATTCAAAGCATGTCAATTAAGGTCAATCGATGTATGTATTATATTACACTAAACTTTTTGACAATGTAACAATGTAGTCGAAGTAAGATCTCCTGTCAAAAACCTGGACAAAACAACAAAGTATTATTTAGCTCGTCTTTGAATGCTTTGTTCCACTCTACATTTTTGGTAAGTGAATCCGAGCACGGGGATTGTATTCGCGCTCGCTGAGGCTTTGATTCCTTATCATCTCTTCTCTCGAAACTAAATTTATATGATTGATAAATTGTGGACGCTTTTGATTTCGTTATTGTTTTAGTTGATTGTCTTCGTGTAATCGCATCCTCGTGTGGTGATAATTCTTTCGATTCCTTTTCACAGGAATCATAAAGTGTTTTCGCAAAATCATTTGTATCTTTTTTCTTTTTTTTGAGCTTCGTTTCAGACACGAAGAAATTGCGATCGTAGCTGCGCATATGACAGTCATTCGAACATTTCTCTTTTTTCTTAAACTCTTTATTTGAAGAATTATTCTTACTTTCGCTTTGTGTATTTCGTAATCTCAATCTCTTTTCTTTCCTTGCCCTAGGAATAAATGCATTTAATGTTTTCTTGTTTGTAGAATCGTTGTCTTTTCTCTCTCTTGAAGATTCCTTCAGATTACTTTTCTCTATATTACATATATTTTGAACCCGTATCATATTTTTATTCATTCTTTTGTCTATTCTAGTTTGGGATCTAGTTTCAGAGCAAGTGGCCCTTGGGTTTCGCTCGTTTTGTGAGAGAGGTCCTCTTGAACTCAGATTACTAAAGTCTTCATGGTGTCGTTTTTCTAGAATCGAAGAAGAGCCCAATAAGAAATTTTCTTCATCCATCTGTTTTCGAAACCCACTTTTATTTCTTTCTCTTTTTTTAAAGACTTTCGCGGCTACTTTGTGTGGAGTTTGTGTAACGCTATTCTTAAATCCTAAAGTTTTGACAGGTTTGGCAACTTCGTGGGTTTCGGGCTCATTCAAGGATGAGCCCATTGCCGCCCTCAAGGACAATTTGGTTTCTTTCAAGTCAAGCTTTCTTTGTTTTGAGATAATTCTTTTATGTTGCTTTTGAAGATTCTGGGCAAGTCTGTTCAATCTTTCTTCCTTTTGAACAAGATCAATTTCTTTTTCTCGAAAACCCTGTTCAATTTTTTTTATTTTGCGCTTTACTAAGAAGTCGATCTCATTTTGCGACACCTTCGAGTAAGGCACATCGCGCTTACATTCCTCTTGTGTAATTACCTTATCTTCTCTTTTGATATCTGCTTCCTTTTTCTCCTTCCTCTTTGATAGAAGTACCGACTTTTGCCGTCTCAAACTATCGGCCAATTTTGAAACTCTCTCCTCTTTCAATTGAAGAAAGACTTCTCGCTCACGTAAATCTGTTTCTTTACAATTCAAGGTGCGAATCTTTGTTTCTATATCTATATATAATTTCATAACTTGCTTACTTGATAAATCTCCGTTACAGAAATCACCCTCTATTCTGTTCCTATTATTTTCTTGGTTTTTCTTTGTTCGAAACGCAAGTGGCGGCAATGACACAGACGACGGGGATATCATAGACTCTTGTGTTGTACATGAATCTAGATGAAGTTCGGGAGCGCTAAAAGGAGGTCCTATAATTGGTTGGGGTTTGCTGCTTAATTGTTGAGGACAATTTTCACTTGTCGGATCCTTTTCGTTATTTCCCACCTTCCTGGTTTTAGGAGATGTTGACGTCTGCATGACACCTTTTCTAGGGCGTTTGGTGCACTTTCTCACCTTCCTCCCCCTTGCAAGAGCTTGGACTTTCACTAAAAGTGAGCGTGATCTTACAGCTCTCTTGTATAATTCTGAACAGTCCATCGTGTTAACAAAGCTTTCAGCATGAGAAAGCTTACAAGGATCCTGAATGGACGCGTATATGGCGGTGAGTTTAAGAAAGAGAAGAGTTGCTGAAACTTCTTTACCACTGAGCACTTTTACCGGAGAAACATAGATGTCGATATTCACACCACTTAAGATTGAGACATATGCCAAAATTTTTGTGAGGAACCTTATTTTCTCCCTTTTGTTGTTGCATCCTGCAAAATCATGTTCCAACTCTTTTTCTGAAAATAACTTATTTCCAAATCTAGGTTGGTCCTCATCGCCACTAAAGTAATTAATAATAGTTACGATAACACTGTGAATGAAGGGGAAAGGTGGCCTTGACAATAACTGTACAGTCACGAAATTCTTCAAGGGTGGTACTTTATTTAAAAGAACATCATGAACAACTTTAACAGTCTCGTGCAATGGTCTTCTCAGCTCTTGGTCATGATACGAATGATCACTTTGGCGAGTACGTTTTAAGGTCATATTTTTCGCAGATCCTTTATCTGCGTCATAAGTGGTGTATTTTGTTTCAAAATCGCTATCTCTCTTGACTTTCACTTGTGATTTTATGTGAAATCAAGACTAGAAGATAAAAAAAACTACCGGATTCATAGGTCCATTCGTAATTTATGGCGTAAAAAATTGAAATACCCCCGCAAACAACGCCACTGTAACGCCTGAAACAAAAGTACAACGAGGTCCTACACAAAAGTGTCACCCGTACATAAATAAGTTCATGCTCGAACGAAGCCTACAAGAGAAGAATATCATTGTTACATGGGATGAGTCGTTAACTCGTTTCATGCATACGCAAACTTTAAAATGGAAATTCTTAACCAATCTTGTCATATAAGATCTGAATTACACCCATAATATGGATCTTTACTATTGAATTTAAGTACCTACATAGCAGCTGTAGCTCATATGATTTATGACTTTTTGGGATATTGAATCCGTAGATGAAGAAGTTTATTTGTTTTCTCATGTGTCTGTTTATCTGTTTTTGATTCATTCCACTAAAACTGAGTGAATCGAATTGACAATGTTATTAACTCATACTTTGAAGAATCAAAATGTTAGGAGGCTGGCACTGCAACTCTAAAACTATCGGCATTTGCTATTATGATTGTCCCAAATACGAATGGAGAAAGAAGTTCAAGACGAGAAGCTGGCAACCACCAACATACGGTACATAGTATTAATGCATGTATTATTCCTAAGCAAGGGTCATCTCGGAAATAGATGGATGAATTCATGAATTAACTTCAAAAGTTAGATAATATATTGCTAGCGACTCATTGCATTCAACGGGGGTTTAGCTCAGTTGGTAGAGCGCGTGCTTAGCATGCACGAGGTCGCCGGTTCGATTCCGGCATCCTCCATTATTAATTTTGGAAACAAAATAATAATCTTTCAATGTTTATTACATACGTACTTCGAAGTTATTATTTTTATTGATAGGTATTTAATTAACTATTTTGTTTACAAAAATGATATGACAAGCGATGAGATTTATCATCTAACATGGAACTACTTGTATAGTTTGTAGAACTTTAACATATTAGCTCACTATACGTTAATATTGGCGCTCAACTAAAGCTAACTTATAAACTAATTTAGCCTCTCATATCTGAAATTACAAACGCCTATGCTTAACTCTTTAAGCCCTGAAAGTTTATGTCCTATATATAGTACATAAGAAACGCGTTTTGATTGGCTGTTGAAA
>Ga0115008_10003899_pt1 | contig 12350 bp, 8 predicted proteins | sample FraStrMetagenome_FD_87164 | JGI IMG/M metagenome (GOLD analysis project Ga0115008, IMG submission 87164) | Marine eukaryotic phytoplankton communities from Arctic Ocean - Fram Strait ARC3M Metagenome | ecosystem: Environmental > Aquatic > Marine > Oceanic | place: Fram Strait | collected 2012-06-18
AATTGGTGTGATGATGTGATGATGTGATGATGTGATGATGTGTGATGTGTGATGTGAGTGTGGTGTGTGGGTGTGGTGTGTGGTGTGTGGTGTGTGGTGTGTGGGGTGTGGGACGGTGGTTTCGCATATTTTGGAGGACTTGTATAATTTAGCTCGGTCCTCCGGTCCTCCGGTCCTCCGGTGGTTGGGATAGTAGCAGTGTCCTTTTTTTTCACTAGGTGGACAATGTTTCCAGTTTCCTTCAGCAAAAATTTTATATTTTAGCTAATATGCGAATTTCCAAACAATACCGGATGTTTCCAATGAACCATGGGATTTTGAACCGCGGGCGGGGTATACTCGTACTCATGTACCATGTATACACACGCAAAGCAAACCATGACGACGATATCTACCGGTAGTAAATCTACATTGTTACACAGTACTCCAATACCACTACCAACAACGATTAAATAGGATGGATACACCACAGCCACCATCGCAATCGAACACGTCCATGCTAGAATCCAAGATAACGATCGAGGATCGGTTGGTAAATATCGTTACAAACGAACTCCTTCTGTTCCATTCGCATACCGTCGGGAAACGTAAAAGCAAAAGCAGTTACAGCAGTGCGGCTTCCACTGCTGCTGCTGCTGCTGCTGCTGCTACTGCTACCAAACACAATGACGCCGCGGCTGCTGTGAGTGGAGTCGGAGATTATGATGTTCGGATACGGGATACTTTACAGCGCTATGAAGAAAAACGATTGAATTATGATATGCTTGAGACGGATGCAGTTCGGCGCAGTCAGTCGAGTCTGATGACATCCAAACAGTTTCAAGATATGGTGGATGATGCGTTGTTCAATATTGACCCAGAATTGGTTTGTAGGGTGTTTGATGCTGCTGCTAGGTGCTGTTGCGCGTGTCCACCGCGGAAGGATTTGGTGGAATGTGATCGATATTTTGATGATTTTTTAGTTCCAAAGATTGATGAGGGGGGAGATAAAAAAGGAAATGAAGGTCAACGGAGGTGGTTTGCATCTAATTTTGGGGAGACTACGGTAGAGGAGCATGGAAGGTTAGTAGAGGCGTTATGGGAGGTTTCACAAAGTAAGGCGTTTGTATATGATCAGGTGCGTCAGATGGATACAGAAAGGTTTAAGAAGCAGGCTATGACAGGTTGTGGATTGACAGGCGAGGATAGTAATTCCGGCACTAAATATGCAAGTGGTAGTGGTAAGGGTGGCTCTTCCTCATCACAGCAACAGCAACAGCAACAGCTTGTTTCAAGTGCAACAACGGTAGTTGCGCCTCCGTTGAAGGCCAAGTTGACAGGTGATAAACGTATTAACTTTTTGAGGATGGTAATTCTGCGTACGACAGCTCGTGTATGTGATGAGTTACTTTTTCCGAATAAACAGAAACTAAGTGATAACAATCAAAACGAGATGTATCCATATGTCAATAGCAGGTTGGACATGGAAAGAGTTAATGAGCAGGCAGAAGTAATGACAAAGCGTATTATTGGGTCAGTGAAACGGTGGCGGCGAAGCAAGAAAGCTCGTCGCATCATCCAGCGTGATCACGTCAAAAAGATTCTACTCGGCAATTATGTTTTACAAAATCCGTTTATGAATTCTGGTTCAGATTCTCCTAGAAGCACCATTCAGTATATGTACAAGAAGAAAAGGTGTCATTCCCCCTCGAAACAGAATGACCCCTTGGTAGAAAGTATTGCAGATGTGCTAAGCCTGGGTAATAATCTAATATACTACGACACAAATCCAGCTAGTTGGAACAAGAGACATAGATGTTTGGTCGCTACTTTAGATAAAATGAGGGGAATGAAATTGTTACTTACGTCGTCAAGTGATCTCTCAGATTGGGAAAAATCCTTAGAATATGAGGCAGTCGAATATTTCTCACTTGCAGAAGCGGATTCAAAATATTTTGCGTCAAAATTGCGCAGTATAGTCAATTTAGATGCTGTCGTGGTTGTTTCTTGGAAAAGAATTACACAACTTTCGACCTATGAGGCTATATCTAGTCTAGGTAACTTCGAATTAGTTTTGTGTGATCACGGCATTGATTTGATGGGTGTTCACTCCTCAGATGCCAATTCAAGGTTAGGGAAGTTCTACGAAAATATGTTCTTGGAATCGTTGATGTCAGAGAATGATGGTTCAGATGGGTTGGTATGTTCACAAAAGATAATGACAGGGAGACGTATCTCAACTGAAAAACATAATCTCCCTGCTGCAACGATCATGGTATGTGATAGTTTCAAATTTTTCGATCCAGTGCAACCCAATTATTAATTGTCTACAGAACTTCTTTTGTGGTGAGCTAATGGAGTGTGTAAAGGAAGAATGGGACCGTTGCAAAATAGCTTCAGATTCTAAAGGTATGCAGTCGACCTGCTCCTTCTTTTCCAGTTTATTGTTAACTTGATTTTTTTAGGAAATTTATGGATTCATAAATGTTTTGAAGATGGAATAGTGTCACCGTCACCTTCTTATAGCGGTACCCTGAACAAACAAACCGAGATTATGAGTTCGACGAGTTTTACATCCAGTCGTTTTAAGAGTGCTGTGCAATGGATAAGTGATGAACTAGTAGAGGATTTTAAATTTCTATCAGATGATTCGGAGGATGGTCCTCTTCCGTCTGCTCAGCTTATTTGTTGTGAAATTATGCCAACGCTGAATTATTGTGGTCAAATGTGCGGTCGAAAATTTAGCAGTGAAATAGCATTGAGAACGCATAAGAATGCGATGCATGCACCCCGCGGTACTTGGCTTTGTCGATCGTGTGGAGGTGACTGCATAACAAGCCAAGCGCGAACCCAACATGAAAGATACTGTGGTGAGTATCACACTGAAAAGATCGCAGGAAGGGAAGGTTCCAAACAGCATGGACCAGGTGTTGGAAAACGGGGAAATAGTTCTTCCAAAACAAAGATAAAGTCAGAGCCCACAGATCTACTTAGCGGGGGGACCTCGTCTGTTGTGCCCGCTCTTTCCGTAATAAATATTAAGGATTTGCCTCCCCATATTAAGCCGTTATTAAGAGATCCTCGTCAACAATTTCGAGCAGCAGCGAAGAGTTCGAATGGTAAAGAACGTTACATTTATCTGTATAGGGGTGTATGTAGGCAAGCTCGCAAGGGACATGATAGGTGGCAATCACAAATATCATTTGGCGGCGTGAATCATTATTTAGGAACCTTTGATTCAGAATGGGATGCTGCAGCTGTTTATGCCTGGGCTCATTGGATTCTTTATGGAAAAGAAGCGACATTAAAAGCTCAGTATGAAGGTGAGGAAGCAGCGGCTTCGTGGGAAAGAGAAAAGAAATTGGTAGAAGATGGTAAAATTCCTGTTGACGTACAAACAGGAATTGAGAAAAAATCTAAAAAAGAGAAGAGTACGCAAGATAAACCGCGAAAGATGGCGAAGTTTACGTCTTCTCCATCAAACATATCTCAGCGTGGACCAAAGCGGGGAATTAGCACTTTAGCAATCACTAAAGCACCCGTTCTTACTTTACCGCACAATGATGGGAACTTAAGTACTGTGATCGACTCTGTCGCATGTCGCCTGTCACAATTACGAAAGCGGCGATATTCCGAAGTTTCTGCATCTAGTGATTCATTAACGGTTTCCAGCCTAGTTTCGCGACCGTTTGGATGTAGTTTTCGGGTTGATAATGCTGCTCGTTCATGGATTTCGCGATTTGCTGCTGTTCTCATCGGACTGGAACCTTCGGATTTCAATTGGTCTCCTGATTCGTTCATTAGTCGTCGTCAGATCTCAGAAAGTTTTAGGAATAGGCTTAATGACGAGTATGGAATGGGTGGGAAAAACGGCAGATTTCGTTCTATAGTGCTGAGCCCAGAATGTTCTATTGGACAGGCTAGCACTTTAATGAACTTTCTCTCTACTCAATCTAAAGTGGAAGCGTCATTCATGGGCAGTGCCATTGGTAACATAGATTGTAACCTTGATGTTCCTCCACTGACGTGTTCTTCATCCTGTGTAAAGATTCAGCACTGCCGAAATGGTCAATTTATGCTAACTTTGTTAAACATGAATGACTACGTATCCGTAAATGGGAAGCAAGTTCACGATGAAACCCCAATAAATCTTGGGGACTCGGCCTTGATCAATATTGGTCCACGTTGTATGCTTTTTGTGCGTGCACCATGTACAGATGACCCTCCCCCCTACTAAGCCACCATTGAAGTTTCTTTGATTGCTTGGTGATGACTCCTGACCTTGATTTTCGAGCCTACTAACAATCACATTTTTGACAGAACAACCTTCATTCGGCAATCTAGAAGAGCCAGAACTATTTGTGATGAACCTAAAGATTCTCCACTCAACGTCATAAGAACTCTTCATATAAAAGTCAAGGATATGATGGAAGATAGTAGAGCTTGTTACGACTTATCCCTAATTCCAAGCACAAATAATTAGCTTTTTGAATTTGTAGCTGTGCATTTTTGAAATAACCTTAAAATCTCTCTACCTATTCTTTAATTTTTTATCAGCATTTAGGCTTGTTGAAAATATTTTGCTGTGATGGAGATTGAAATTTGTTCCATCAATAACCTTGAATGGAGCAGTGGTCGCTGCGTGAATACGAAAGCGGAAAATAAAGAAGATGAAATGGCAACGAAGAAGCTAATTGTAGTTGGCGAGTTTAAAATGATGCATGATAACATAACCTCGATAGGTGCGGTAGATAAGCTCTCGGAGTTGAGTATTGGAAACAATATATGTTCAAACATATCATTTTCGCGTATGCAAGCATCTGCCGTTATCCCCTACAACATTGTTGACGGAGATGATAAGTTTGATACTGACTTTACATCAGAATCAAATGCAAACCCTCCAACCCTACGATGGGAATTACCTTTAAGTCAACATTTAAGAGTGGGCGACGGAGTTGGAGCTTTTAAAGTAAATATTTATTTTCTTAATTTAGACAACAACGATCAACAATTTGAAACAAATAGATATAGTGTCGACGATGCGATTGGCTGGGCAATGATTGATATTTGCTCTTTACTTGAATCACAATCGAGCGAACCGGTAAACTTACAAACAAAAGTTTATGGGTGTGGATCAAGATGTGTAATGAAAGTTAATTTGCGTCTGATCAAGGACAAATCAATAGCTTCAAATCAAACTGAAAGTAAAGATGAGGTAGACATATTATCAATGGAAAATTATAACGTCATGGATTATCACACGAATTCGAGAGGAATGAAGTCTGATAGAGGACAGGAGACTAATGAATCAGTCGGGTGCCACCCGCGTGGACTACCTTTGCCTCATTCTCGAACTTTTATAGAATTCGACAAATCAACTCGCACTTTCCTTCCAATAGGTTCGGGCTCAAAGCTTTTCAAAATGAAAATTAAACTTGAAAGTGCTTTTAATTTACATCTCCTTGACTCTACAGTGTCAATGGCCGACAAAAATGGCGCATGGCTATCGTATTCATGTTTTGACGAAATATTTCAGACAGATCGATTTTTTTCGTTGAAACATGCCGAATTCTCTCCCCTAGTGCATGAGCATCTACTACAATCGAGCACAGATGAGCTCCGAGCGTATTTTTTACAATCACCTCCTCTCATTATACATTTGTGCGCAAATCAAAAGGTTCTGGGCAGCGCGTGTGTTTCATTGAATTCCTTGGCGTCTCGAAGCAATTCGAATTTTAAGAAAATTTCGAATTATTACATAGTGAGTGAAAGTCGAAATACTATATCTGATATCGTTAATCTAGGATCGTGTGAACCATGTATTGGGCTCACTATCACGTTAGAAAAGGAAACACCTTTGAAGAAAAGCAATGACAGTGCGGACGAGGAGGAATTAGAACTTTGCGAAGATAATACAAAGACTAGATCGGATTTAAATCGACATTGCTCATTAGATTTTAGTTGTAAAAAAGATCACAGCCAGTTTGAGCACTGGGAGCTATGGCGATATGAACAAGAATTGAAGTGGCATGAATCTTTGAGAGAAAAGGAAACCGCTATCATGAAAATAGTAGAAGAAAAGGCTCACGAAAAAGAAAAAGAAATGATGCAATCTATGAAGGCTATTCAGCTTGAATATGGAAGGCTTGAACAACGGCTTAAAACGTCACTTGCGGACGTAGAAAACAAAGAAAGGGTTCTACAAGCCAATGATTCAAAACGCCAATCGGAATATGCTCAGAAAGTTCTTGATCTTCAAATACAACAGCGAAGGTCAAAAGACGAAGCTAACCATTTGATAAAACTCGAGAAATCTAAAGTATCTGTTTTAGAGGAACGAATTGGATCGCTGGAAAGATCTCTCCAGCTTTCCGAGAAGAAGGCGAAGGATGCCGATGAAGAGCTGTGCGAGATGAAGAAGCAATATCGTAAATCTACTGAAGGACATTTAATGCAGGAGATATGCCTTCTGAAAGGGAAATTAAGTGAGAGTGAAAAAAATGTATTGAAGGAAAGGTCTGAGAAAAATCAAGTTTTAGTTGAAATAGAGCGGTATAAGGGAAAGATGGCTTCAATGGCAAAGTCTCTTCATAGAGAACGCGAGAAAAAAATATCACATGAGCGCCAAGAAGCAGAGAAACTGCGTTTGGATTACTTCGCAAGAGAACAAAGATATTCTTTGGCAGGAGATCGAAGCAAACTAAAGTTATTGAAAGAGGAGTTATGCTCTCTCAACTTCTCATCGCTCAACAACGTCGAAAAGAATCAAATGACGACTTCGGTCAACCCATTTAAACCAACAAATGACATTGAGAAGAATTCGAAGACAGATTTGCATGAGCACAAAAGAGTATCCGTTGAAAAGAATTTAGGTTAAAATTTGCGTTAATTGCAATTAGCAAATTTGAATTTCAAGCTATACCTCTTTAAATGCGAGTTCTAAAACTGACAGACTTGGCTAATGCCCGACGACTATAGGGGGGTAGAGTTTTTCTAACTTTAATCGTTAACATCTACTATTAAAAATTCTAAGTCACATAAATTAAAACTCGCCCTCTTCATGAGTCACTGTTTCGGAAGAGAAGTAGTAGTGATTGTCATAAGATCGAAATATACGATATGCATCTCCATTTATTCATAACCTTAACATCGAATGTGAACTGGGTCGGCACATGTGGTATACTGATGACTGTGGCGATGTTGCTACCTTCAACAATCTGGAAAAGTACTTTAACGTATTAAGAGCTTTTGTTCCATCCTATGGATACACACCTCAACAACAAATAATTAAAAAATATATATATCCTAGTTCCGAACCAACCATCTATCCGCCAAGTTAAATTTTGAATGTTATAAAGTTGTAACAGGCTATCGGTACCATCCATTGAACAGCCAAAAGTCAAATCGTCGTCACGGTCATGTGGGGAGAAGACAACATGTCGGCGTCAGAATCAATTTCTATTGAAGCACTTGGTAGTGGTCAGGAGAAGAGAGCGAGCACCCTGAAAGGACAAAGATGGAGTATCGAAGAGAAAACCTTACAACGCGTGGGTCGAACGCCAGAATCGTCTGATAAGCGGTTGAGGAAGTTACAGTTGAGTTTCGTAACTAACATGACGATTGGGGTGACATCATGTTTAATGCACGAGCGCACGGAAATGCCAATGATAAAATATTAAGTAACTACTTCAAGTTGTATATTATCGAAAAAAGTATGTACATTACTTCAATTACTTCGAGCAAACACAAAGTCAGCGTTTCAAAAAGGTAGATAAAAAAGAGCTCTATGTTTTCGTTGTACTTACAGGAATCGTATGACAAAAAAAGTGATAAGAAAAATGTTCATATGTTACAGTGTGCACCTTCTATCCTATCAAAATGATATATGATTAATTGAGTTACGTGACATTTCTTTTACAACAGATAAGCAGAGGGTTGAGAGTTTGCTGTGTTATATTCTAAGGTAAGCAAAAGATGTTTGAGTGACCCCACGTTCCTAGCTAAGGCTATAAATAACTTGAGATGAGTGCTAAAATCGTGTACGATTATTCTTGACATCTTTTTTTCATTGCTTGCCAAATCGTTGTCAAATGATATTAAGTCGACGTATGCAATAACATTTTTCAGCATGATTTCAAAGTACGAAAGAAGTCTTTTCAAAATAGGATTAGTCCCAAGAAGACACCCTTCCAACATCTCATAGGTAGCTTTATGATACAACGATTGCATCTCTTCAAATGTATTACAAGATGCCATGTCTGGGAAATGGTTGCAATTTATCAAAGTGTAAAAATGATTTTGAAAACAACAAATTACATGTATCATTTTCGATAATTCGACAAGAGCAATCCGATTAAAACTGGGTAGAGCTGGTATAACTTCGCATCTTCGAGCAGTCCATCTTTTTTCTGACAATCTATACCAGCAGTATTTGATTCGCAAAGTTAAAGTAAAAACAACATTAAGTTCATCGCAAATAGGCTTCGTTAACCAGCAACTTTCATCTACGGACAATTTCAAGGAAGCCAACAATTTCAGTATTCTTGATGAATATTTAGTGCTATTTTCGCCACTTTCATCTTCGAATTGAGGCGACGTTAGATTGGAATCAATTTCGGTTTCTAGAATTTGGGCTGTCTGGAACAATCTCTCTACCGTAGCAATGTAGACGGATTTCTTGTTGTAACTGCATTCAGGTTGGAATGATATCGATGGGTATCTTGATTCCAACCCATCTTTTAGCATCCTTGTTAAATTTAGCGGTATAGTGCTTCGAGCTGAATCGACATTTATTTCTGTTACATAAGAAAAAAGAGTGTCTAAGCAGGTCCCCCAAACTTCAGCATCTGATATGCTGAATAGGAAGCGAACTCCAATAAAGTATTGAAGTAGCGTAGACTTGTGTATGTCATAATTTCTACTCGAAGGACACGTTATCAGTAATTTTGGAGATATTGGACAAGTGTCCGGAAAATCGTAAAGGAGCATCTTGACGCATTGTTTACTAATATCCAGACAACGTTCATTCAGTATACTGCATATCATGTGTGAAACAGCATGGCTTGAATTAAACGAATTTGACCTCAAGGCGGTCTCAATCAGGATAGAGAGTTTTTCATTGGAATGATTCTCAAGACGTTCTCCCTTTATCGACTCCATTATGTGTATATGAAGCAGCGCTTGCTTTACCACTTCAGAGACATTCTTGAGAAAAGTTGGAAAGGCTAGATAGGTCTGAAGAAAACTCAATTTGTCTTTCTCGCTATTTGTCTCATGAATCTCATCAATACATGTTCCCCAACATTTCTCGTAAAGCATCTTCGAAGATTTACTGTCAAACACACACTCTAATCCTCTGATATAAGTTATAAATGACGTTATAAATATATATCTCGTGGTTCTTTCAACGTCGGAACTTGACGTATCGATATCTTCAAAAACAGAGTCGATGCATACCATAGAGAAAACACTAGGACTGGGACTTTTCAACTTCGACCTATTTCCGAGTCGACGAATTATCATTTCATATCTTTGAATGATTGGAAACCAATGTCCAACGTGCTTCTGTATATCAAGAATAGTCCCTCGAATATTTTTGCCATGAGAATTATTCGATAGAACAAGGTAAAGATCATGTTCAAGCATGCTTACGAAATGGTCGAAAGGACAAAGCAACCATTGTTTGAGACCACTTTGAAAAGAAGATAGTATCTGAGAATTTGACGAGAATAACGTCGAAGCGCAAAAGTTGCGAATACAAGACGTTGCTCTCGAAAACTTAAGTAAAGCACTTGTCATAGAGCGGAGAGCGGGCTGAGAAACAGATTTAATACGAACATCATGTGCAACACACCAATTAGTACCATTAGGTCGTGAAATGTATTTTCCGTCAAAACCTCGAAACGATGCAAGAATTTCAAAACATAAATCAATCTCCTTAATAGGAGCGAAATTTTTCACAACGTGGGAACTAGTGACATCAACATTATGGCAAGCATTTGGAAATGGAAGAGCCCGATAGTAGTTGATCAAATCTCGTTCTTTAGAAAAACTGGTGCAGGCTTCATGTTCATCCTTTTCATTACTTTGCACGAAATCGTTATGCGTCAGTGAAGAATATATGGGTAGTGAGCTTGCATCTTCCTCTTTTGAATCAGATGCATTTGAATGCGATGGGGGTAAATGAAAATGTTCTGTCCTGGAATCTGTTGCATCATTTTCTTCATTAAACATCGAAAGTTCCACCCACTTTTCATCAGATTTCACGTCATGTTCGTGAAGACCATATGGTACAGAATCGCTCTCGTTCGTAGTAATACTTTCCCTCTCTTCCACCTTGTTGGTATGAACCTGAACACAACAATCTATTTGTTGACGCAACGACAACAAAAATTCCTCTTCACCACCGGACAATGCAGCAATTGAAACGAAAGATGCGTCAGTAGGATCTCCAACCATCAACAACAAAAACTTCATTATTCGAACCGCTTTCCAATCCTCCTTATCTAATTTTCCATACAAATGAAATATACGAGAGCACAGATCTTCAATTCTTTTACCCCATCGAACAGCACCATGATTCGACAGCACCTCCGACCAACTACAACATGCCAGCACACACTCCTCTCGCGTTCCATAGTACGTACTTAAACCGGCACGCTGCGTCCAAAGCTTTGAATTCGTTCCATTCAAAAGCAGTGCCAATTTATCTACCGCGGCGGGAAAGTCATCACAATTATTATTCGGATGAAGAGCGTGTACTAAGGAACGTATAATATCCATGTCAACCGTGTTCGAATGCACCCCCCTACCCCATCTTTTTCTTCTATTGCTCCTAATGTTGCTTGCAATATTTCTATGGCTGTTTCGCGATTCCATCCTTTGGTGTGTTTTGGTTTATCGGTCGAAATTATCGGGATATTGAAATATTAAGAGTTTGCAAAAAAGTGAGTCAAGTGTCAAATGTCAAGCGTCAAAAGTCGAAACTCAAGTCAGGCAGAATAATTCAAACACCATGATTTACCGAATGAAGCTAGATTAGCTTCTCCACACCTGTGCACAGTTGAAGACGAAGAACGAAGACCCTCCCCGGCGAAAAACCGACCCAAACTAAGCAATTTTTTGCCAGAGAAAAGAAAATCGCAAATGGCGCTCGTTAGATGATCTACTTCATCCACATATTATATTATCATTGAAACAGATTTATAACATGCCTGCACGTACGAGGGAATTACGTGCCCATTCTGTAACAACACGTATTCCTCGTTCTGCCACACCATTCTGAAAGTGTGCTCCTGGAGAGCTGTAGTAAATTGATTGCTGTTTTTGTTTGACATCTTCTACAAATGCATTTGATGCGAATTCACCATTATCTGCTCTGGATTTCTTTATGAATACCCCGTGAGATGTTGAAAAACGTTCGAATTTGGCTTTTCCCTCTAATGTTTGTATAGCACTGGTATTTGACTGCATATGTGCTACTTCATGCGACTTGAATTGTCTCTGAATAAGTGCAGTAACGAATAGGCGTCCTGTCGGATCGTCTCATTTTGTCTTGTGGATCCAATTTAAAGATTTCACTTAGGTCGATACATATCTACTGGGGGACGATCCGACAGAACGCCTATGTTGTATTAGCTACTCTTAGATCCTAAACTTCTTGTTTTATTATACTCTTGACAACTTAATCTTTATTAATTTATTTCAATCATGTAGCCAATAATGATTAAATTGTCAAGAGTATAATAAAACAAGAAGTTTAGGATCTAAGAGTAGCTAATGCAACACAATAAAGGATGAACATGACATCAAACTAAATCTTGCAAGAGCGCAAGAACACGAGCCACATGTAGAACGGAATATTAGGGTCATCAAAGAAAGAATCAGAGCACAGATTCATCAGCTACCTTATACCTCACTACCAAATTTTTTGATAAAGTATCTGGTCATGGAAGCTACCAGAAAGTTGAATTTCTTTCCCCCAAAACATGGCATATCAAAGTATTACAACCCCCGAGAGATATTACATCGTCAGAAGTTGGAGTATCATAAGCATTGTATCATTCCAACTCTAAGTTATGTTCAAGCACATGATGATGATACATTAAAAAAGAATTCAAATAAAGGCAATGCTTATGCATTACTATTAGGTCAATGTTCGAAAATAATGAAGCATAAAATCAAATCCCGTCAGGATTTTGATAATAATGTTGACGGTAATCTAATTGCATTGTTAAAAGCAATTGAAGAGCACTCAGTGTGCTATCAAGAGAACAAGTTCTGTATCCTGATTGTAATAGATGCCCTGAAAGGATTGATAAACCTAAAGCAAAAGGAGAACGAACCATTAATAGACTACATCAAAAGGTTTA
>Ga0115008_10003901_pt1 | contig 12348 bp, 12 predicted proteins | sample FraStrMetagenome_FD_87164 | JGI IMG/M metagenome (GOLD analysis project Ga0115008, IMG submission 87164) | Marine eukaryotic phytoplankton communities from Arctic Ocean - Fram Strait ARC3M Metagenome | ecosystem: Environmental > Aquatic > Marine > Oceanic | place: Fram Strait | collected...
CAGTTCGAGGCCACATGCGATGCCGCTGGTTTTGACGAGAGTCTGTTGACATTTGAAGAGTCCGAGGAGCAAGACCATCTCGATCGACGCGACGATGATGAAGAATATGACGCCCTCGTGACGTAGGTCTGTCCCGATATTGTACACATACATAAACATACACAGTATACAATCCTGTAAACTATGAAGCTGGAAAAGAATCTCATTAATTCGAGTGGTAGATGGCATGGCAATTGAAGATTGTTGGATAACGCCGTTTGCGATGCTACCCACTCGCCTACATTTCTGACGGTGTGAGCTAACAGATAATAGTCACCGCCATTATCGTTGACACTTAGCAACACACCGGAAATGTGTGAATGTTTATAAGAATTCATTAAACCTAAATATTGAATCTATTAAAATATTTAAATTGAAACAAATTAATTAATTATCACAATGCATAATAATCAAAATAAACATAATAAGAAAAGAAATACCTTAATTGACTTGAAGATTGTTATTTTAAAGGTAGAATCTGCAGAAATACATAAATATCGTAGTAATATCGTAGTAACGATGGTTTGAGTTGTAGGAGAGGGACGTACATTGCCATTGCAATGGAACATAATGCAATCCGTAATTTATTATGAGGTTGACATTTCTTTCTTTCTTCACGGGATATTGGAGGAGGGGAATTGTCTGGCTGAATGTCGTAGGCTACCACGAAGAGGGTGTCAATATTAAAATCGCTACGTTGAGACACTATTTCGTATGTATTGTTAAGTGTCCAACGCTTGATGGCATAATTGGAATCCATATGGTAGGTAGGATTTTTGATGGTTACATGTCCCATGAATGCACTTCTTGAGCAGGGTGTTTCTGTAAGCTTTGACACTTTTTTCAGCTTTAATCCAGTACGTGGACGAATGAGAAACATACATATCTTTTAGTTCTCTGAGCAAATGACTCGGGGAAATGGTTAGTGAAGAAACTAAAACTTTTTCAATCGATTCTTGAAGTTCAATGGTGAGCTGGACGGAATTCGACGAATTATCAAGTTCCGATTTTTGATGAACTCTGTAATGAGCAAATGAACTATGAAGATCGAAATTAAAACAACGATTGTTGAGATCAGAGGGCATTCCATGCGCAGAGCTAAACGCGTAAAAATACAGAGTAATTTTTTTTTAAACTGTATGCTTTTATTTTATTAGCTTCTACTCTTGTACCAGGTATTAGTCAGTCACGAAAACTCAATCTTGATCCTCGCGTTGCAGTCACATGTTTGATTGTAAACACAAATTATATTTGAAGAAGAGGGATTATTTATGTCCAACGTAGTCAGGTGTTTCCATCTCGGTGATAAATGATGGACCGACTGTTCGATAATATTTGATACGCGAATATCTATTTCAACTATTATTTCTTCGTGAGATGGTTTTGCCGTTGGCATCTCATATTCTCCAAATTTTAACCATTCACTTCCTTCTGTTTTTTCTTTTCCCCAAACTACGACGTTCACTCGAATGCGAATTAGGTTTGCATTTGCACAAAATATTATTCCACGATGGCATAAGATCTACTATACTAAGTTCATCGCCTCTGAATAAATTAAGTGCGACCTATACATATATAACAAACCGTTAAGAACTAAAATATATTAATGACTAAAATCCATCCTTATTCTTGCCTTACCTCGTCAAGAGAATGATTTGTTGATACATATGACGAACTAATATTGTTATCACCATTATCTGGTGTACGGCTAGTGGCTATTGTGGCGATAGTGCAGCAGATCGTAGTGATGTGTATATGTGTTCACGTAAATTCAATAATTCGTATTTGTTGATATGTACTTTGTCGGTTCAGTTTGTGCTTTTTACCTGTGTTGTGTGTAGCTAGAATCAACTATAAATGTGGTAAGTATCAATTTAAAATATACAACAAGTCAGTGATTTTTTTTTATAAAACCAATGTAATATCTCTAAATCATGTCGTCATTATGCGGACTAATATAAAATCTTGTATTTTGTAATTTCATGGTCATCAGTTCAAAATATACGAAATATCAATTCAAAATATATTTTTATTGGCGGTAAGTGGCCTTTACAGCTTTACAGTGAAAAACAATAAAGATGAAAGCGGAAAGCTGGACGAAGTTCAGAGCTGTTATCATTGAACTATAAAAGCGGATTATCACTAAGGGGAAACTGCATGACTAGCAGTGTTCGTGAGGGTGTTTGGATTTTCTCGATGGGGTTTACGACATATAATTGTTACAGGCATATTAGATTTATAGGTTCATATCAGAGGAATTGATGAGTATGCCAAAGTTGCACGATTCCAAGACCGTTCACACATGCTATGTTCTTCCTGGCTACATTCTTAAAGTTAACCTACAGCGTGGTAATCTTTCTGTGGATAGAGTAAATTAACACCAGAAAAATCTTCGCACAACACACATTCGATCAATCCGAACTAATCCGGAGCTAAGAAGCCATTATGGCAAGAAAGTTGACATTTTGCGACGTCCTGTTTCGGCGCAATTCGAATAGTATATCCTTAACAGTATATATAGTTGTGGGATGTAAGCGTGTCTGTATCGTAGTTAACGGGAGCTCAACTTGCGGCTCCTATTGCTCCTATACTCATGGTTGCGCGATAATTGACCGTTCCACCCGATAATGTAATCTCTATTGAATATAGTTAGATATCTGCGTGTCACTCTGATGAAATATAAAGAACCTATTTGTAAGCAATGCTGGAGTGAAGGATACAATAACGAGTACCATAACCCAAAATCTTGTGATCAAAAAGTCATATGAGAATTTAGGTTAAGTAGTGATAATGAACAGTTGTAAAGTAATACAAGTGATTGAACACTGATATTCCATTTACATCTTTTAAAGAAGTATGAAATCAATATTCAAAATGGCTGAGTAGAAGTTATTTTATCATGCATATGAAAGAGTGCTACCAAAGTGCTGTGAGATGGGTTTTGCTCTTCATGTTTTTTGCGCCCAGATTTGAATTTGAAAAAAAAGTATAACCAGCAATTATTTTATCATCTTATCGTTTCTATATAAAATATATAATAATACATATACATGTACTTTTGAATGTCAAGAGAAAAAGCAAACATATTTTCAAAGTTCAAAATTCACACCATGGCGCCAACGAAAACGACTACCTCCCTTCCACCCCCTGCAAAAAACCGCCTCACTCGCGAACTTCAACAACTGTCCACTGCACCACCTCCAGGTGTAGCGGCATATCCTGTAGATGAGTCAAATATTTCCATAATCGCGGCAGAAATCACGGGCCCCGAGGACAGTCCGTTTGAGGGAGGTCTGTTCCGCCTCACTATACAAATCCCTGCGCGATACCCGTTCGAACCACCTCGGTGTCGATTCGTTAATGCCTCAGCGAAAAAGCTGTACCATCCCAATGTAGATTCGGCTGGCAGAATATGTTTGGATACGCTTAAATCTCCACCAGCCGGGTGTTGGTCACCCGCCGTTAGTTTGCCCAGTTTGCTGTTGACAATTCGTACGTTGCTATCGTCGCCGAACGGGGACGATCCCCTCGATCCAGATATTGCTCTGATATTTCGTAGGAATCCAGATCAATGGAGGAGGGAAGCGAAGAGGAGACTGGGTATTTTCGATGATAAAGAAAAGTTAAATGTAAACGTGCTATCGGATGGTGATCGGGAAAAGAAGGAGAATGATGAAGGGTCAAAACGAGCAAGGATACACGATTGCAAAGTAAACGAAATTTCTCTTGCAGAAAAAGAAAACTTTCAACCTCACAGGAAACCTACGAAAAATGGTGACGCCAATCACCCAGGAGAGACGAAAGAGAATCCAGCCAAGAAGAACAAAGTATGCTAGGAAGTTTTTTTCAACAACCACGTAATGAGTAATGAGCATGGCCATTGTCTAATTTGACGTTACAAAGTTACAAATGATGTACTAATTTTATTTAAAGTCATGACAGTTATTGTTTGGATAAATCAGCTATGATCGAACTACTGATGTTCCTTTGTTCAAATATACCACGACCAGAGTCAACGTTATTCGCATAGAATATTACTTTGTTTCCCGTAAATATTAAAAAATGTAATAGACATGGTCAATCCCTTTTGTATCTGATGTGGTTACTGGTACTTGAAAGAAGCATCATGATCCGTCTAGGAAATGGGATTAAACCTTGCCTTCTTCATATGAGGTTTGAAATGAGACTCTTCTGCTTCAAGGACCTACATTTGTCGTATCCCGAACGTGAGTTAATGGTAATATACGGTCCTATGACCAGAATACATTTATAAATTTGAGAAGTACAAATAAGCACTAAGATTAAATGATAGGAAACATCATCAAGGAGTATTCTTTACAACAAATAAGCGGCTGAGGAAGGGAACGAAAGCAAAGGGGTACAATTACGAAACGATGAGTTCTGATTCTGGAACCATGTTGTTCAAAAGATCTTCACCCTCTTTATCAGTGATAAACTTTCGCCCATGCCCTGCTACCTTCTTTAATATAGCTAGCCTCTTCCATTCAAGTTCATAGCTACGTTTCTCTCTCAGAGCCTTTGCACCTACGTATCAAGTAAAGTCAAATTATAAATAACAATTCTAGACATTCCAAGAAGAAAAGCAATATGAACGCACCATCTAATTCTGCCTTCTCGCTCGCAATCATTGCCTTTGACTCCCATTCGGCAACTTGTAGCACGGCTTCACTTTTACGTACCATGACTAGTGCATCTTTCTCTGCCTTTATCTTCTTGTTTTGGCAAGCAATTTCAGTGGTACGAATGAGCGACTCGGCCCTCTCATTAGCTCGAATCTTCGCTATAACCTCATTCGCCTGTGTGGTCTTCAACTTAACCTCCGCCAATCTGGTTTGTTTGGCAATTTCAACCTTGGCTTCGCCTCTCGCAACTGACTCCATCTCTTTTCGTTCGATCTCGTATCTTTCCTTTTCGGCTTGAATTTCCTGAACCATTCTTCCGTTGGTCTTTCGAATCGTTTCGATGTCCAAAATGGCCTTGTCTCTAAGTATTTGCACTTTGTTTTCATGAGTTTTCTCAGTTTCTCCCATCTTTGTTTTGAACGCTGTTGTCGATTCCAACCTAACCATCAATTCCATAGGTAACTTTACATCTGTCACCTTCACAAACAATATCTGTACACCGTATCTAGCGAATTTTTCGTTCAGGACAGCTTTCATATCAATAGCAAATTCTTCTTTCAGGTCATTCACGAGATCGTGTGTTACACTATAAATGAGACCCCGAATCGCCTCCTCACATTCCGCCGAGAGCATCTCATCAAACCGATGCGCACCAAGCCTATACACGAACAAACGCGCCGCCTCCACATCCGGTCCAATTTTAAACGTCAAGCTTACATCCACATCGACCGGTACATTATCTGCAGTGGGACACCCACTCGAAGGCGCCAAATAAGTTATGGTAGAAGCACTTACAATATGACTAATCTTCTTCCAAAACGGCCAAATCCATCGCACACCAGGCTCTAACGCTCCCATATCCCGACCCCACTTCGTCCACAACACATAAGGACCACTCGGAACACTTTCCCCAATTCGAAGCCCCGGTATAAAAATATCCAATGCATTGCACCATTTTCCAGGCACAAGAACGATGGGTATCTCATTACCATATTCATCATGCCTTCCATACTGAGAAAATTCTTCATAACATTTCGTAGCCCGACTGATCTGTCGTTGTACGAGTACAGAATGCCCATATCCCTGAAGGGTGAGCGCGTGGTTGTCGTACATGTTCGTTTGCTTATTTCTTTTTGTTCTCTTTCAAGGTTTTGTTCTTGTCTCGTTGGTTTCAACAGTGAGTGACTGAGTGCCGTTAGTAAGTTAGTAAGTGGGTTTAGTTATATTGCTGATAGACTGTAAGCAGCTGCTGTTAGAGTTTGAAGGATGTAATATGATGCGGTGTGATATGATGCGTTGTGATTGTGATGCGGTGTGATATGTGTGACATGTGTGACTGGAGATTTGGAGATTTGGAGATTTGGAGAATAAAATGTGTGTGTGTGTGTGTGTGGGGGGGGGGTTCGGTTTTGTTTGTACGACTCCTCCTTTCTACTCGCATCATCTACAGTACATTTCTACGGAGGAGTCACGAAAAAATATCTTTCCAAACGCCCACAATACATGTACACATCACACATCACACACAAATAAAGAGGACATCCAAATCCAAATCCAAATCCAAATTCGAATCGAATCGAATCGAATCAAGTATCGCTGCAGCAGTATCGGTATATTATATCACATCGTTATTCATAATTACTGGTATCCATCGCGATTGCTTGCTGTACATCACATCGCCCCTAATATATTTTAAGCATAAACATGGCATTGTCATTGCGATCGGAAGATTGCAGTACAGTTTCCGAAGCGAGTAATCTATTTATGACTGAAAAGGGTCTTCTTGTGTTGAGGTGAGGGAGAAGAGAGGAGCGATCCAATCGATGTTTTCTATATACTCGAAGTATATGTAATGACATTATATATTTTTATTATTGTACATTTGATATGATGGTTGGGTACTAAACTTGAATGTATATTGTTGTCTTTTTACTTTTGGTGCATACACTAGGCCGGATGGTGATGGTTGTTGTGGATGTTTTCACTTTCAGATACCATCTGGTATGTACGCTTTAGTTACTAGGTAAGTTGTCTTCAGGATGATGAAAATGGTCGGTGGATGGGAGTATCTATTTGGATATCATTTCTTACAAATTCTCTTGGTTTTCAATACACGTTTCTCAAATGAAAGGCATGGTGCGGATGAGGACCACGAACATCATGGGGCAGTTTGGCCTGCTGGATTACATTTTCCATATCCGCCATGGGTGAAAGTTAGTCATTTAGTGACGCAGCAGACGATAGTACTAGATATGCCAGGTGAGATCTAAATAAATTCGTCAATGTTGCATACTCCTGGTTGGTGAAGACGGCTCATTTTTCAATGTCTCTTGCGCTTTAGTGAAAGGGTGCAAGACGAAAGATAATGTAACTGTGCAGATAGATATAAGCATTAATTTTCGAATAATGGTTAGTTTTGCGGAAATTGGGATGGAGAAATCGATTTGTATAATCACTAAATTTATGTGCACTATACACAGGGCGATGAATCAAAAGGAGAAGACCCAGAGTTAGTCCGCAAGTTCGTGCACCAAGTTACTCCAAGAGGTTTGGAACAACAATTACGTGATGCTCAAGAAGAAAGTGTGCGAAGTTTGGCTAGAAGTCTTAAGCATACCGAAGTATTTGGGGTAAGAAGCGGTCTTCACGATGCTAGTATTATTGGCGATGAGCTATCTGATGAAGATGGACCTGCTCGTGACGCTATCTTTCAAGGTTCTTCAGATCAAAAAGACGCCGCGAGTGCGAAACGTGCAGTGATGAAGGGTGTTGATATAACCGACGCGATGGTCAAATCATTAAACAAACAATTTGTACCACAAGGTGTAGAGATCGAGTCTGTTTCAATCAAAGATGTCTCTCTACCGAGAGATATCACAAAGCAAATGTTTGAAAAGACAATGATCGTATCACGGAATGCACAGCAGACAATGTATCATGAAAATCAGGTCCAGTTGACAAGGATGAACGAAGAAGTTCAAACAATGTTACAAACGTTTTTGGAAGAGCGAGAAGCAGAAGAAGCTGCCGGGGCCAAGGCTGTAAATACTGAACAAGTAAAGCTTGCTGATGCCAAAGCTGATGCAACGAAAGTTGAAGCAATCATACGAGAAGAAACTAAAGTAAGAATCCAAAACATTAAAGCAGAGTCAGACTTGGAAGTTCAACGTGTGAATGATTCAATGGTGAGTTTAGTCTACTGGCCCAAACTGCTGTTAGTGTGATCTAATTTGAAATTCAACAACAAGAATGCTTCCTTGGTAAAAGTTGACACTGAAGCTAGAAGAGAAGCTGCTGAAATCGAAGCTAACACAAATTTAGAAGTTCAAACGATGTTAGCTGAGGCGCAACTGGAAAACACTAGAAACGAGGCTAAAGCTGAACAATTACTAGCCAAAGCAGAAGGTACCATAGCACCATGGATCGAGAAGAAGAAAGAATTTGAGACAAAACAGAAAATGTTAGAAGTCTTTGAGAAGCTCTCAGGTAACAACGATGTCATAGTCTCTGGTTCTTCTGATGAGGGAGTGAATCTTTCAGTCGTTGCAGATGCCATGTTACAGTCATCATCACTTTTCAAAGAGGAAAATAGGAGTGCGCTCATGGCAGAGTTGGCTTTATTAAGTCAAGGAAGCAATTCTTTTGTGCCAGACAGGTCTACGTAGAATTGTAAAATAGAATGCCTGTGTTATACGGAAAACGGAAAGCAACCTTTCTATTGAATGTACAAAACCACGTCGAATTGTAAAATTGGAGGTTGGTGTTTTTCATGGAAGAAGCGAAGCCTTACAAATTTATGAAGCTATGAAGCATGGCTACTGGGGAAAGATACGGCCATTCGATGCCTTTGATTTTTTTTAAACTGTATGCTTTTATTTTATTAACTTCTACTCTTTGATGACCTCATACCTCATACCATGACTAAAGAAATGCTGGATTGGACATTGGAACTCAAAAGAAAAAATATTAACACACATGTCTTACATGTAAATGAGTAATGAATGAGATGAATAAAATGCCTCTATGACTATGACTATGACTATATAAGTGACGATGACTGGCATTTCTCTTAAATCCTCCGTCGATATTACTTCTATAATGTCTCACAATTTTTAAGAGCTACCTGGTACATAAAGTACATTCAAGATATATAACAATACAACTAAAACTTACTAAATTCAATTGATTACGCTTACACCATGAAGATTCATAGTAGTGCCGTCATCGCGTTGATGCTTCCGTCTTACGCGGCTACTCAGTGTATCGATGCCGCCGGTTATGACTTTCACATAAATGGAGAGTGCAACCTCGAAAACTTCAAGGCATCCTTTCAGGAAACCGTCTTTGATAACCCCTTACGTAACCCATCATGCTCCCATTCCATCGATGCAGAACTTGCCCTTCAACTCGATACGACGGAAGTAGGATTAGCTGAGGCCGTAAAAGTCGTTTGTAAGGCCGCTCAGGATGCCAAGCCCACAATGTAAGTTCATCACCTATATCATGGTTCTCTTTTGCGACTTTACTTTATGCGAAAAGTGGAAGACCATGATGATTATTGTTGTGATAATGATTGTTGTGTACTAACGAACGTCTCATCCTTGTTGTCATTTTGATTGTGCTTGCTCTACAGTACCCTGGATGAGATTCCCTACGAACGCGATGGGGCCAAGTTTGTAGAACGCTACTACGATGGCGGTACAAACTGGAACATCGAGACGGAAACCCTTCTCTATCCTTCCGATGGCGAAACACCGGAGCAAGTGCTTCGAACAGATGCAGCCCGTGTTAAGTCTTACTACGAGAGTGCCCAAGACGAACCTTTTGTTTGGCCCGATCTTCCTCAATTCGACTTGGACAAGTGCGCACTTAAGTCAGCTATGTGCTGCTGGCCTCAGGATCGTCAGGCGAATGATAACAACGGTAACTGTGCGAAGCCATACGACGATAACTGTGTTGATAGGGATCCCGGCGACAATACGGACTTATGCAGTGCTGACCTGTCTTATGCTCCCGAAAACAACTTTATTAGCGCGAACGGATTCACTAGGTATCGGCACAATCATGAAGGACCAATTCATTGTCATGGTTTTGCGTGGGCTAACGACGAGCAGGACACGATATCGCGTTATAAAGCGAACAATTTGTTCTACGTTTCGATGTACGATCACATGCATCAACGCGGATACGTGCGCAACATTCCAGGAGCACCTATGTGCGGATGCCAAGAAACGGTACGTATTTTCAACTGTGTGCATTACTAAATATTTCGCTATCGACACATCTGAGGTGAATTTTATCTCACGTTTTCGATATGTCGCGAATGTTTATGTAAATGTGTATGCAGATGCCTATTGCTAGCAGATCTGACTGTACACAGGTAGACGTGACAGAGAGATACAGATTTGAGAAGACGGCTGATGGATGGGAAGGTGAAATCGAGCAGGCAGACCTCGATTTCAATGCATGCCAGGCGGCTGGTGGTAACAACGATCTCGAGGACTACTATCAGAGGCTTGTAGATGAAGGGAAGGTCACTGCTGAACAACAGACCGAGTTCAAGAAGTACATCGTCGGCGATAATCAATGCGATGATGTATTCCCTACGTTAATGGATAACAAAGGTTTAGCACATGGTAGCTCTGCAGAAGGCATTGTCAAGTTTGACGAAGGAAGATGGACATTTATTGTAGGAGAAGGCAAATTGGCGCAACCAGAGAAGCAGATTTTGAATGGTCTTACAGTTACGGAGTTGATTCGCCAAAGCAAGTTCCCCATAATCAAACGTGTGTGTCCTAGTTGTGATGGCACTCATGCCACGATTTATTATAGAAGGTTAACGGACATTCCTGATGACTTGGATATCCTCGATCTGGTCATGAACAATTGGTTCGATACATATGCCAACACGTTCAATGAAGACTTTGCATTGTACAGTACCTACGAAGACGCCGTGCTAGATAACGAGGTGAATCGCTGGACGTTCTGTAATTTCAACGACGCCGGTGTCGGTTTTCCGCGTGACTGTGGTCCCACAGGTCACAAGAGCAATCAATGGAATTCGTATTACCGTGGTGGTGGAAAAGCATCCGATCATGCCTTTTACGTATTGACGAATCCTGACTTTGATGAGACCGAGCTACGAAACATTGCCGCCGGTAAGACAATCTACCAATCGTCCACTGGATGGGGCGGGTTAGCCGAGAGAGCTGTTGATGGTTTCACAGTAGGCATCGGTGGTTGGAGTGCTGTTACGCATACGAACTGGCAAGTTGGAGCATGGTGGTCTGTGTGGTTGGGCGCTGACGCTGCTGTTGACATGGTTTATGTTTGGAATCGTATCGACTGTTGCCGTGATCGTGTTGGTGGTATTCGTGTTGAGCTATTGGATGGCATCAACGGTGGAAATGTTGTTGCATTTAAAGATTTTCCCGCTACGGTAGTTTGGAATTCTCTGCCCATGTACGCCTTTGACTTTGAAGGGAAGGTCGGTCAGACAATTAGACTTAGGCATACATCGGGAGCAAATAAAGTCGTTTCTGTAGCAGAAGTGATTGTGACCGGTGACATTGACGAAAGTGAAGTACAAAGGAACGTGGCTGTGGGTAAAACGGCCACGCAGTCAAGTACTTGTCATGGTGGAGTTGCAAGTAGAGCGGTCGATGGAGGTATTGCCTCATCTTGGAATTATGGTAGTGTGACTCACAGTTGCTACAATGGAGCGGAAACTTGGTGGGAGGTAGACTTAGGAGAGGAACAACATGTCACTGCTATTCATGTCACGAACCGTTACGACTGTTGTTGGGATCGTTTGAACAATTTTATAGTTGAAGTGTATGACTTTAAGGATGAAGTGGTATACAAGTATCAGCATGGCGCGACTACTGTACGTGGCGAAACTATCACGATTGAGATGCCAGATGAAACCTACGCATCCAAGGTGAAGGTCAGTTTGGAGGGACAAGGAAGGATCTTGAGTCTTGCCGAGGTTCAAGTGTTCGGTAGAGGATTCTGGCAACCTTCCGCTGCGCCGTCGTTATCGTTTGAACCTACATCGGCGCCGACAGGAGCACCATCGTCATCGCCTAGTAGTGCCCCAACCTCAAATGGTAACGCTGCCCTGACTCTCCTACAGAAGTATAACGAAGAGACTGACTCAGCTGTAAAGGATCAGTACGTTCAATTGGCAATTGAAATTTTGAAGACAGGTCTCTTGGATGATTCAACGAGAAGGGCTTTGAGCTCGTTGGTATCACTTCATAAGATGTAGAAATGTTGTTACGTATTAGATTTAATTACATCTCTACACTGTATCTTTTTATTATATTTGAAAGACAATCGAAATAAAGTTGATTCTATCCAATACGTGTACCTTCAACTTTCGATGTTAACAACACCGCTAAGATACGTCTGGAAACTATTCATTATTTGTGGCACTATGAAATGCTATTCATCACCTGCAATGTATCTGTCTCTCTAGAAATGAAGTCAAGCAAATCTATACGTGTCACAATACCACTGATTACACTTCGAGTCATAACCCCTTTTTCTCCACTTAAAGTTTTGGAACCATAACAACGTTGCTCAGTCACAACCAGCGTGAATGGTTCATGGTCTAACGCTTGAGCAACTTCTGATAAGCTGTCATTCATTGCGAATGTTCGAA
>Ga0115008_10003904_pt1 | contig 12339 bp, 10 predicted proteins | sample FraStrMetagenome_FD_87164 | JGI IMG/M metagenome (GOLD analysis project Ga0115008, IMG submission 87164) | Marine eukaryotic phytoplankton communities from Arctic Ocean - Fram Strait ARC3M Metagenome | ecosystem: Environmental > Aquatic > Marine > Oceanic | place: Fram Strait | collected...
GCTTACCATGGCTGCATAATTAACCGAACCAAACGTGGAAGCTAAGCTATCTCCACTGAGAGCATACGAAATTATTGTTCTTTTATCCATTTTAAAGCTTGAAAATCGCATTTGATCAGCCGCACGCGCCAGAAAAATAGTTAAGTCTGACTCGTCCATTGCATGATCCAACTCAGGAGGTAAACGAGCTATATAAGGATCAAAATCAAGTTGGTAGAGTGTAACCACTAGCCCCATTTCCAGAGCACAGCTATGAATATCATCAACAATATCTTGGTCATAATATTTTAAGTGTGGGGTTTCATAACATAAAAGTAGGCGTTCTCCAGAGACTGCTCCACCACAATTCCCAAGTAAGTTGTGTGCGCCCATCAATCTTGGCGTCGGGTTGTATTGTTTTCTCAAACCGATTTTTTCCGGTATGCAAAAGCTTTTTCAAACCGCCACGTTAGATACTCACCGCACGTAGTCGCAGGTTCTCTCGATAAATGCTCTTTACCAAAGATATCTCTAGAATCAATTACGGTTTCAGGGTTTGGATCAAAAGCAAGAACGATAGACAGCCGCTTCTTACCAGAACTATTGATCACCCGGTGCGGTGTCGATTTGTAAGCCCCATCCGTCCAGCGTGATAAAAGATCGGCCACATTAACAATCAAGGTTCCTTTAATTGGTGGCGCCTGCAACCAATCTCCATTTACATCCTCAACCTGCAGGCCTCCCACACTGTCTTGGCATAAAACAGTAAGTACCCCAAAATCTGTATGTGGCCCCACACCAAATTGTGAGGACCCCAAATCAGCAGGTTGGGCAGGATAATATACAAAAGACGCACGGCTCAGTGGCCTAGACGCAGTTTTAAGAAAGAAATCTTCTTTTAAATTCAGCCCAAGGGCAAAGCCTCTCATCAAATGATGAGCAACTTGATGTGCATGTTGGAAATATGCCATCGCTTTCTGGGGCAGTTCAGGTAGTTCGTTTGGCCATATATTATCACCCCGCAAATCATGATCTAGCGGTAATTGATGGCTGTCCCCTTCTATACCCCAAATGAAGCTTTCCTTCAGATCAGCCTTTGCATCATCTTTCATTTTAGCGCCACCGTGGCCCAACCAACCTCGATGCTTAGCAGTCACTTTTACTTTATTTTTAATATTTTCTGGTTGATCAAAAAATTCATATGCGCAAGAGCGTGCATTCTCAATAACCTCATTTGGAATCCCATGCCCCTTAATATATATAAAACCAAGAGATTGACTGGCGGCGTGCAATAATTTAGCAACGCCTTTAGGATCGCTACCATCACGTAGTGGTTGAATATCTACTACGGGGATGAGACTCTGGTCGAGACTTTTAGCTTGAGCGTAGGACATTTCACAACCTTTAAGTTAAAATTCTGTAGATACCATAATTGAACCGTATCAGATTAATTACCCGCACAAAAAGAATTTACTTTACCCAAAAGAAATTTTTATTTGGCTAATGTGTAAAGTTAAATCTTCTGCAGTATAATCACTTGCCAAAAGATCAGACATTTTTGTTAGACAAAATTACTTGAAGAAGCTGACCTATTCTGAGACATCTCTCGAGGACATTAACGGACTGACCCAACGCTAAGCGAGGTGTATCAACTCCCGCCAATTAAGACGTAGTGCTAGGTTTTCAAGCTACTCATTTGAGGGGCAAATCAGAAAAATTTGATGAACACATTTTCCCTCCTTTTTAGTTAATTACGTGGTCTACTCTGGTCCAAAGCGGTTCAAAATTCCGGGTAAATTCAATCCTTGTTCACGTGCGCAATCCAGTGCGTCTTTGTAGCCGGCATCGGCATGGCGCATAACTCCAGAGGCTGGGTCGTTCCACAGAACATTCGCAATGCGCCGATCTGCATCCTTGGTGCCGTCACAACATATGACCATCCCTGAATGCTGGGAAAAGCCCATACCAACACCGCCACCGTGGTGCAACGAGACCCAAGTGGCTCCCCCTGCAACATTCAACATCGCGTTCAGCAGTGGCCAGTCCGACACGGCGTCAGATCCATCTTTCATGGCTTCGGTTTCGCGGTTTGGTGATGCAACAGATCCGCTATCAAGGTGGTCCCGACCAATCACTATAGGGGCTGATAATTCGCCGGTACGCACCATTTCATTAAACGCTAAACCTAACTTGTCGCGTAATCCTAATCCAACCCAACAAATACGCGCTGGCAGACCTTGGAATGCGACCCGCTCACGAGCCATATCAAGCCAATTATGCAAGTGCGGATCGTCAATCAACTCTTTAACTTTAGCGTCAGTTTTGTAGATGTCCTCTGGGTCACCTGACAAAGCACACCAGCGGAATGGACCAATGCCACGACAGAACAATGGACGAATATAGGCAGGTACAAAACCGGGAAAAGCAAATGCATTTTCCAGCCCTTCATCTAATGCGACTTGTCTGATATTATTGCCATAATCCAATGTTGGAACGCCTGCGTTCCAGAAATCTACCATTGCGGCCACATGAGTTTTCATCGATGCACGTGCTGCTTTTTCAACAGCTTTTGGATCGCTTTCTTGTTTGGCACGCCATTCCAAAACGTTCCAGCCTTGCGGCAGATAACCGTGAACTGGATCATGGGCGGATGTTTGGTCAGTCACAATGTCTGGCTTCACTCCTCGTTTGACCAGTTCGGGGAAAACGTCTGCTGCGTTTCCGATGAGTGCGATGGATTTTGCCTCGCCTGCTTTGGTCCATTCATCGATCATAGCTAAAGCTTCGTTCAGATCACGGGTCTTGGCATCGACGTAGCGTGTTCGCAGACGAAAATTAGCGCGTGTTTCATCGCATTCGACCGCCAGACAGCAAGCGCCGGCCATGACAGCGGCCAGTGGTTGCGCACCGCCCATGCCACCCAAGCCACCAGTCAGAATCCACCGTCCTTTCAAGTTACCGTTATAGTGCTGGCGGCCCGCTTCCATGAATGTTTCATAGGTACCCTGAATGATTCCTTGGGTACCGATATATATCCACGACCCAGCCGTCATTTGGCCATACATCGCTAGGCCTTTTTTATCGAGTTCGTTAAAATGATCCCAAGTTGCCCAGTGAGGCACCAAATTTGAATTGGCGATCAAGACTCGTGGGGCGTCTTTATGTGTGCGAAACACACCAACTGGCTTACCAGATTGCACCAACATCGTCTCATCGTCCTCAAGGATTTTCAGTGTGGCCACCATTTTATCAAAGTCATCCCATGTGCGCGCAGCGCGACCAATGCCGCCGTAGACAACTAGATCATGGGGATTTTCAGCGACATCAGGGTGAAGGTTGTTCATCAGCATTCGCATCGGTGCCTCAGTCAGCCAGCTTTTTGCAGTAATCTCTGTGCCAGTATCCGGGAAAACGTCCCGGAGGTTATGCCGAGGGCCAGTTTTTCGTTCAGTCATGAAATTGCTCCAAGCGATGGGGCCAGTATGGCCAATTTTTCAAGGATCGTTTTAAGGTGAATTTGCAACCTAGCAGCTTTTTTCTGGTCATAGTCAAAGGGTGGCGTTTCGACTGAGAGATGGGTCGTTTGGGCGATTTCTAATTGGATTGCGTGGATATTTTGTCGAGGTTGTCCGTAGTTGCGCGTCGTCCATCCGCCCTTAAAACGTCCATTCAATACTGACGAATATCCATCTGCGGCGCTACAGGTACTCTCAACAATTTGTTCAACTTCCTTTGCGCATGACTTGCCGCCATCAGTGCCTACATTGAAATCAGGTAACGTTCCTTCAAAGAGATATGGAATGTTTGATCTGATGGAATGGCAGTCAAATAGTATTGCGACACCATGCATGTCTTTGATACGCGTTATCTCCTCACGAAGAGCAAGATGGTAGGGTTGATGAAATGCAGTCAGTCGTTCCAAAATATCTGCCGTGGTTGGTTCGGATGCCCAAAGTTTGTCACCATCGAAGTTAGTTTTCGGCACTAGGCCTGTCGTGTTCTGACCGGGATAGAGACTCTCGTTTGTGGGATTGCGATTGGCATCGATGACATACCTGTGGAATGTAGCACGAACCGAAGTCGCCCCTTCGAACAGTCCGTCATATAGCTTGTGAATATGCCAATCTGTATCTCCCAGAGTTTTCCCCAGAGGTGTCAAATTCACAAAAATGTGTTCCGGAACATGCGTGCCCGTATGGGGAAGACCAAGTATGATCGGACTATTCCCACGAATGACCTCACACGGGTTCATGCAGTAACTCCGACGACATAACCATCAATTCCTAGCTGGGAAACAAGAGACCCCTTTGAGACAAGCTCAGAGGCTCTTGCAATGTCGTCAGCCTGATACCTGTCTTCTTTTAGTGTGGGGATTACAGCGCGAATTTCCTTCACGGCTTTTGCCAGTGAAGGGCTTGTTTTTAGGGGCGCTCTAAATTCGATACCTTGTGCGGCACACATCAACTCAACACCAATAATCGTACTTAGATTTCTGTTCATACGTTCCAACCGACGTGCTGCATAGGCCGCCATCGAGACATGATCTTCTTGGTTGGCAGAGGTTGGGGTAGAGTCAGTAGAACATGGATTTGCTAAGTGTTTATTTTCGCTCATTAGTGCTGCCGTAGTGACCTCTGCAACCATCAGACCAGAATTTAACCCGGGTTCTGTAGTGAGGAAGGGCGGTAGATCGAACGATAAGGTTGGATCTACCATCAGGGCGATACGTCGCTGAGATATTGCCCCAATTTCTGACAACGCCAGCGCGATTAGATCCGCAGCGAATGCGACAGGTTCGGCATGAAAATTACCGCCAGATACGATAAGATCTTTTTCTGTAAGGACTAAAGGGTTGTCTGTAACGGCATTGGCCTCAACTTCGAGAGTGCGTCCAGCGAAGTGCAGTAAATCCATAGCTGCACCGGTAACTTGAGCCTGACATCGAATGCAATATGGGTCTTGAACGCGGGTGTCGCCTTCTCGGTGACTTTCTCGAATTTCTGACCCAGACATCGCTGCGCGCATAGCCGCTGCGACTGCAATCTGGCCAGCATGCCCTCTCAAGGTATGAATTTCCTCAACCAAGGGGGCCGTCGACCCCATAATAGCGTCTGTTGAAAGAGAGGCGGATACGACTGTTGCTGATGCGTTTTGCCATGCGTTAAACAAGCCCACTAATGCACATGCTGTCGAGAACTGCGTACCATTGATGAGGCCAAGCCCTTCCTTCGGTCCAAGCACGATAGGGGCAAGGCCAGCAAGTTGCAGGGCGTCAGTGGCTGACATCCGGCTACCTTCGAAGATGGCATCTCCATGTCCCATCATTGCCGCTGCCATATGTGCGAGTGGCGCAAGATCTCCTGAAGCACCGACAGACCCTTGATCAGGAATAATGGGTATAACGTCTTTTGCGAGCATCTTTTGAATCTGGTCAATTGTGGCCCAAACAGTCCCTGACGCGCCTCGACCAAGTGAGAGTAGTTTTAATACCATCATGAGACGTGTGGTCGCCACATCCAAAGGCTCACCAACACCACAGCAATGGGACAAGATTAAGTTTCGTTGGAGTGTCGCCGTATCTTTGGACTCAATCTTAACACTAGCAAGTTTCCCAAACCCGGTATTGACGCCATAAACTGCCTCGTTTCCTGCGGCTGCTTTTGCAACCAAAGCTGCCGCTGCGTCGATAGCAGGTCTTGCTTCATTATCTAATTGAACTGAGAGACAACCTAACCAAATGCTCCGTAGATCAGAGAGCGAAGTGTGTCCGGGTTTCAAGATGATAGTCATGTACGACCTCCAAAAATACGTTGTTTGAGAGGATTGTACCCAATTTTGTAGGAGAGTTCCGCCGGGTGCTTTACATCCCAGACACAAAGATCAGCGCGGTAACCAGCAGCTATTTTACCGGAGTCTGATAGTCCCAAAGCTCGAGCGGCGTTGGTTGTAATTCCAGTTAGTGATTCTTCGGGTGTCATACGAAAGAGGGTGCAAGCCATGTTCATAGTCAAAAGAACTGACGTAAGAGGAGATGAGCCCGGATTGCAATCTGTTGCGAGTGCAATCGGTACCGCGTGTGTCCGAAGTGACTGAATGGGTGGGCTCTGTTTCTCTCGAAGAGTATAAAAGGCCCCTGGCAAAATCACAGCAATTGTACCCGCTTGTGCTAAAGCCCTTGCATCGTCGTCATCTGCGTATTCAATGTGATCTGCAGAGAGACCCCCATATTTTGCAACGAGTTGAATGCCGCCAATGTTTGAAAGTTGCTCGGCATGAAGTTTGACTGGCAGGCCCAGTTCTTTGGCTTTTTTAAAAACTAACTCAATCTGCTGAGGATAAAAGGCTATGCCTTCACAAAACCCATCTACTGCATCCACGAGGCCTTCTTTGAAGGCAGCTTCTAGAGTGGGAAGACAAATATCAGTTATGTAGTCATCGGCGCGACCCACGTATTCTATGGGGACTGCGTGCGCGCCTAAAAAGCTGGTCTTTATGCGAACAGGCCTTAACGTCTCAAGGTGGCGCGCAACGCGTAACATTTTGAGCTCATTATCTTGATCTAAACCATATCCAGATTTGATCTCAATGGTGCAAACACCCTCAGAAATTAAAGAGTCAAGACGGGGAAGGGCTGAAGCCACCAGGTCTTCAAAACTTGCATCCCTCGTGGCTTCCACGGTAGAGATAATGCCCCCACCAGCGCGCGCGAGTTCTTCATAGGACGCCCCTTCAAGACGCATTTCAAATTCACGGGCTCTGTTCCCACCATGGACGAGATGGGTGTGACAATCGATCAACCCTGGTGTGACAAGCGCCCCACCTAGATCAATAGCATTATGGCCATCGTGTTTTTGCGGCAAATCGGAGGTTAGCCCCGCCCAGACGATAGTTTCGTCTACAATGACAACGCTTCCATCACTTTGAAGTCCGTATGGATGAGGGCCCGTCATTGTTGCTAATTGTGCGTTTGTAAGGAGCATCATTACCCGTTGCCAGCGTTGTGTTTAATAATTATATGTATGTACATAATGACTCTGTCAAGTTGGAATCCGATGTTTACAATTTCTGCAAAGCAAGCCCTTCTGCCCTCAGGGTGGTCAACGAACGTTCAAGTTTCAGTTGACCATGTGGGGCGAATTATTGATGTAAGAAATGATGTCACGGCTAAGTCAGATCATGATGTGGGGATTTTATTACCTGCGCCTGTGAATGTTCACAGTCATGCATTTCAGCGCGCAATGGCAGGTTTGACAGAGCGAAGAGGACCCAATCCGACAGACTCGTTTTGGACGTGGAGGGATCTAATGTTTCGCTTCCTAGACCAACTCACTCCAGAGCATGTTGAAGCGATAACTGGATTTGTACAAATGGAGATGCTGGAAGCTGGATATGCGACTAATGTTGAGTTTCACTATCTTCACCATCAGCCTGGGGGGAAGCCCTACGATAGGCTTGGTGAGCTATCCGAACGAGTAGCGGCCGCTTCAATAGCCAGTGGCATTGGCCTGACACTTCTGCCTGTTCAATATCAGTATGGCGGATGTGATAAACGGGCTTTAGGTGCAGGGCAGATTAGATTTGGGAATGATTTAGATCGTTTTACCAAGTTGTTTCATGAAGCAGAGTCGATCCTACTTGATCTACCTCAAGATGCTGCTCTTGGCCTCGCGCCTCATAGTTTGAGAGCGGTTGGACCGGAAAGCCTTGTTGAACTTGCAGCTCTAGCCGAACATCGTCCTATACACATGCACTTGGCAGAGCAAATCGTAGAGGTTGAAGAGGTAATGGTCGCTTGGGGTAAGCGGCCTGTTGAATGGGTTCTGGATAATGTTCCGGTTAACGACAAATGGTGCATGATTCACTGTACGCAAATGCAACCACATGAGACTGTCTGGTTGGCGGAAAGTGGCGCTGTTGCTGGCTTATGCCCGATAACTGAATCCAGCTTAGGTGATGGCATTTTTGACGGAGTAAATTGGCTCAAAGCTAAAGGTAAAATTGCGATTGGGTCAGATTCAAATGTACGAATCTCGCTCTCAGAGGAAATCCGAACATTAGACTACACCCAACGACTGCGGGATAACTCTCGGGCGGCGTTGGCAACATCTGAGCGTTCAACAGCAAGACGTATTATGGATGCAATTCTTGTCGGCGGGGCAGAAGCTTCTGGTCGTAAGACCGGAGCAATTGAAAAAGGTAACTGGGCTGACCTCATGACCCTTGATTCTAATCATGTTGATCTAGACGGGCGGGCTGGTGACACGCTTCTTGACAGCTTTGCTTTCACAGGGGACGACCGAATGATAAAGGACGTCTGGTCGGGGGGGCGTCACAAAGTGCAAAACGGAAAACATATAAATCGTCAAGAGATCACCACTCAATACCGTGAGGCGATTAAGATGCTTGGGGAAGCAATTTGAGAGCTCTGGAAATCAACAACTGGCAAGATGTGCAATCAGAAGTCCTGAATCGCATCAATTCGCGAATATGGAAACCTGGTGACCTTATACCAAATGAGGCTGACCTTGCTATTGAGTTTGGATGCGCGCGAGCAACGGTCAATCGTGCTTTGAGATCGGTTGCGCAAGCGGGATTTCTGGACCGCCGTCGGAAAGCCGGCACACGGGTTGCAACCAATCCAGTAAGGAAAGCCATACTATCTATCCCCATTATTCGACAAGAGATTGAAGACAAAAATCAAACTTACTCCTACGCACTAATTTCTCGAAATCTTAGAGAGCCCTCGATCAGTCTCAGAGCACAAATGAAACTGAACGCGAACAGTAAGTGCTTACATGTTGTTGCCCTTTATTTAGCCGATGGCAGACCGTATGTTTGTGAGGATAGATGGGTAAATACGGTAGCAGTTCCTGAACTTTTAAAAGTTGATCTAAGTGCTGAGAATGCAAATGAATGGCTCGTACAAAACGCCCCCTTCACACGTGGCGATTTTACCTTTTCTGCGCGATCTGCGGATGCTGAAGTTGCAGGGCGATTGGATGCAAAGATCTGTGATGCGTTGTTCGAAATCCAGCGGACAACATGGAATGAGGTGACTGCCATTACAACGGTTACTCTCACGTATCATCCTGGATATCGTATGCAGACTCGGATTTAGCCCAATACCGAAAGCTGAGACACGGAGCCAAGGGCCGTGGGCATGGGACCACGCACCGTCGACCTATTATCGGCGTTGCCTGGGCTAAGTTGGCGCTGGGCGGTTTAGCTTGGGCCGCGGTCCGAGGACCAAGTTACGCATGTCTAGCCACACCACCCAATATGGGGTATAATAAAACCCCATAAACCGATAATATGTGAGCACAATGAAAGCCAACCCCAAAACATGGCTTTACGGCCCAAACTGGCAGGGTCAGAGGTGCGAGGCCAAAACGCACAGGGGTACGCCATGTCAGCGCCCCGCCAGACTCCCTGTGGGCCGCTGTAAGCTCCATGTAGGGGCTTCTACTGCCCCTCTGACCAAGGACGGCCTCGCGCGGCTCACAGAGTCTAGAACCAAGCATGGCAAGTTCACCAAAGAGAAGCGCGCAGAAGCGAGGCGCTTTGCAGAGCAGGGGCAGCAAATGCTCGGCGAACTAAAGGCTATCACGTTTATATGGAGCTAAAATGGGCGCTGCGAGGATTACTTTTGTAGTCTCATATCGGTCAAACGATCTGATACGTGTTGTTGCCTTTGGCTCCACACTTCTGACAGTGGAACTTCTGGCATACCTCATGTGCTGTAGCTTCGTATTTCAAACACAAGGTTGATATTTTTTTAAGGAAACATTAGGGTGGTGACCCAAGCGGGAGCATATCAGAATAGAGTTTCGCACATGGCTTAAACTAATAGAATTTTATAATTCATTTATATTATTAATGTACTTAAGTCATTGATTTAAATTATATTAAAATGGAATAATCAATGACGAACTCCAAATTAATTAGCTACACCATAAGAGACTTTTTAACTGAAAATGAACTTGAGTTATATGTTAAGATGCAAGATGAAATATACACGCCTGACGTGATTGATGAATTTATAAGATCTGGATTGTTGAGAAGAGTACTCACCAAGGTTTGGAATAAAAAAGGTGCGTTTAAATTAGCAATTCTATTCGAATATAAAGACGAACAATCTTTCGTAGCTTGTCAGAAGCTATTAGAAAAATATCATCATCCAAAAGTTAAAAACTTTATAAACAAAGTTGTCGGCACCCGAGGAATTGTCCTACATGAGTTTACTGCTGATGAGTTTAGCTGACAGTTTTGGGATATAAAATGAATATTTAATCATATGGCTAAAAGCATAGTTGGTTGACTTAATACGAACAGAACACAGCCTGAGTTACCTAAAATTACCTAACCCTAGCACCAGCAAGCGCCGCACCTGAATTACCCCGCATAAACGATCTGGTACGTTTTGTTACCCTTCACGCCGCAGTTGTTGCATCTGCTCTCTGTCGTGTCACATGAGCTGTGATGTTAAACAATATAACCACTCTACAATTAAGACTAGATTAAAATTACAAAATTTTTTTTTCTCGGTTCAGAAGCTATAGAAAAGGAACATAAACATGAATTTTAAGAAAACGGCTTTCATGGCCACTATTGCTACGATAGCATTTGCACCAGCGGCTTCCGCAGTAAATCATGACGAAACTTTCCCAAGGATGCTAGAGATGGTGACGAGTGCGTCTCCTGCTGAGTTAGACAAAATTAAGGATGGGTTCTGCAAGGGGCAACTGGCTGCTACCATGACCGCATCTGATATAAGGGGCAGAGCTGCGGAATTAGCCTCTGATGATTTTACCGAACAGCAAATATTTGATTTAGCTGGCGTAGTTGCTGTTGAATTTTCCACAGTATATGCCAATATCTGCAAATAATTCTTAGTCTCACTGGGGCAGAAGCCGCGGTGAGACCATTACTAATATCAGATATTTCATCATCGCTGTTGAGCTGTCTAACGACGGCAATCAGGTTTGCTACCTCTAGAAGCGTATGATGCTCAATCTCAGGATGGAATTGAATGAGAGTGATGGCCTAATCAACTATTGGCCTAGCATGAACGTACCATTCTATAATTTTACCACCCATTTTTTTGGCAAAAAAGAAACAATTACTGTTCCATTCTCCATCCTCTTCACTACTACCCCATGCCCTGTGCGTACCTGCAATGCTGTCATCAGTATCCTGAACTATTTCATAATTATCACAACCCTTGCAGAAACCAGATTCTGACCAGTCAAGACACTCCCGCCTTGTCATCGTCTGATGAAGACCCGTAAAATGGATTGTACAGTTTTCAGCCATGATCGCATCAAGATACGAACTATCTTTGTTCACGAAAGAATTATTGAAGGCGTCCAAAAATTCTGTTGCTGTTGTCATCTCACCACTCCTTTTTAGCATTGTAACAAAATTAACTGCGCAGTTTTTTAAATCTAGTCTTTTAATCACAGCGCTTTTGTTTGGTGGAATGACTTTGTATTCTTTTGCCTTCGCAGCGTTTTTGTTTACGGCCCTTCCCGCGGATACGGCCAGTGCGTTGCTTCGCAAAGCTTTCCCGCACTTTTACGCCTTCATGCTTGTGACAGCAGCCATTGCCGCGTTTACATCGTTTTTAAGCGATACCATGTCGGTGGCACTTATGATATTCATATCCCTAACGACGGTTTTCGCGCGTCAGATATTGATGCCAATGATCAACACCGCAACGGACGCGAAACAAAAACAACGGTTCAATTTCCTGCACAGCGCGTTAGTATTGCTGACATTGATCCATATCGGTGTCGCAGGCTACGTCGTGGTGCGTTTGGCGAATGTCTGAACAGTGCCGCAACACGACGCGTAAGGATTTTGCGATCAAGGTGCCAGCCACGTGCCAGCCCAATCATCCGTCTCAACAAATACGGCACGGCGATGACGCGCGCCAAGATGTAAAAGATCAATTTCCAACACGTGGCACGTCAAAACAGCAAACCGGTCGCGGTTGCTGGGCTTTTCGTACGCATATGCATCTGGAATCGGGGTGCCCGGTGTAGGCCGCGTGCCATAGGAAACTCGCGATCCTTTGGGCACACGGCCCCACTGCGGGTCAATGTTGGGCCCTGTTAGGACATCCACAGACACAGTGATCCGTATCTGTAAATTTGCGCGGGGCACCCAAACGTGAAATGCGGCTTTTGGGTTATGTTGTAGGGCAACGACCTTGCTCGTCGCACTATCGGTATGTAACTCAAGGACAGAGTGGGATCGGGAGGCACCGCGCAACGCTAATGTCCGCGCCTCCGGTGTTCCATCCGGTGAGACGGTTGCAAACGTGGGGTAGCGCGCCGGTGAACGGCTGTCTGCCACACC
>Ga0115008_10003907_pt1 | contig 12336 bp, 6 predicted proteins | sample FraStrMetagenome_FD_87164 | JGI IMG/M metagenome (GOLD analysis project Ga0115008, IMG submission 87164) | Marine eukaryotic phytoplankton communities from Arctic Ocean - Fram Strait ARC3M Metagenome | ecosystem: Environmental > Aquatic > Marine > Oceanic | place: Fram Strait | collected 2012-06-18
AAATTTGTAATGTCTTGTTCGTCAAAAAATTAATAAATGCAATTACCGCATAGGGTTCAATATATTGATTATTCTTTACTGTAATAATCGTATTTGGATTACTTTTTTTTAATTCTTCCGATACTGTATTGATAAAAAAGACGGTCTCTTTTGTAATACAATAAATATTTATTAAATTACTACTAAATGGATTTTTAAAATACGAGAAGGTTAAATTTTTCCCCGATTTATTTGTATTCAAATTAATCTGGACAAATGAATGGATTATATTAAATTTATTTGGTATTTGAAAATAATATATTCGATTATGTTGGATATATATCTCAATTTTATTTGTAATAACTAGCGATGTTTTTTTATTAAAAGCAGCTAATTGTTTTTGAGAATTAAATTTTTTCGGAAGTACACATTGAATAATTGGTTGATAAAAGAATTTACGGATTGGTTTAAAACTGAGATCGAAACTAATTACCGTTTCTGATAATAAACACCGTACAATTTCTTCGCGTATAATTTGCTTTCTCGCAACTTTTGGAAGTAAATTACAATTTGACAGTCGATCGATATTAATTTTTTTGAATAAAATTTCACCAGGATAAACGCACGTGTTTTGCGCTAAAGAAAGTGTTATACAGTATGAAAACTTTTTAATTTGGCCGTACTTAATAAAAATATCTTTCAAAATATTTTCTGATTCAATTAATTCTAATAAGCCACCATCTTTTGAATATAAATTTTTAATAATTTCACGTCTACTGTTTATGTAGGTGTAATTTTTAAATAATGTAATATTTGAATCACGATTTATTATGTAATGTTCAAAGGGCAATACTAATATTTTCCCACCTATTTTTTGGAGTAAATTATTTTTGCATATTTTACTAACAAATTGTAAATTTGAAAAAAATGTTTTTCCCTCATTTTTTAAACCATAATTATAAGTTATGCGTTTAGCAAATTGTGCGTTATTTAACGAATCATTTTGCGTCAAATAAATTAGTTGAAATAATAAACTGTTTTTTGTAATGAAATATAAACGTTTAAATTTAGATTGTTGATTTTCGAAAGTTAGTGTGAATTGAAAAATTAATTGACAAGTCAAAAGCAAAATATTCGGAAATTGTTTGTTATTTAAATACGTTTTATTTTTTATTTTAAGTAGTCCTTCCTGTTTACTTCGAATTTTTAAGGAAAAAATATTTTCATTTTTCAATACATAGGAATTATTTTTAATATTGATTAATGCATTTTTCGGTAATGTTACTATATTTCCAACCATAATCCAAATAAGCCCATCTTTTTTGACTTTTATTGTTGAAACAATACCAAAATTGTAGAATAAAACTCTAATCCTAATATTTTCATATTTAATTTCACCACATAAATCCGATTTAATATTTTTTTCTGCCGAAATAAATTGGTTATTTAAAGTTGGTAATTCAGCAATCAAACTACTCATCTGTACAATTTTTGTATTACTAATAAATAGAAGCATATTAGGAGTAACTTTAAATTTTGTTACCCTATTATTTATTAGGTATATTTGTGAAATATTCTTAACTAATAATGTTCTCTCTCCATAAATCGTTCGATTTATTCGTGTTTTTAGTAATGGTGAAAAAAGAATTTTCCCAATTGTTTTATTTCGAATTTGACGTTTTGATTCATTTGTAAATACACCTCCGGTATGAAATGTCCGCATTGTTAATTGTGTACCTGGTTCACCAATAGATTGAGCAGCTATAACACCTATGGCTTCACCAATTTCGACTAAATTTGTTTGAGATAGATTCCAACCATAACATTTTTGGCAAACTGAACGACTTGAAATACAAGTTAAAGGTGACCGAATAATTAAATCTAGTATAGACTCCTTGTTAATTTTATCGATAACGGGTAGTGTTATTTCCTGATCATTTCGGATAATAATCTTATTTTGCTTATTTGTAATATTTTTTACTAAAATACGACCAATTAATTTCGAACTATGAAACTCTGAATCTTTAATCTTTATCCCAGTTTTTGTACTACAAGTGATTTCTCTAATAATAACATGTTGAGCAACATCCACTAATCGACGTGTTAAATAGCCTGAATCGGCAGTTCGCAAAGCAGTATCAACGATTCCTTTTCTTGCACCATATGAAGAAATAATATAATCCGTCACTTTTAATCCTTCGCGGAAATTTGCTTCAATTGGTAAATCAATAATTTCACCATTTGGGTCAGCCATTAGTCCCCGCATACCAACTAATTGGTGAACCTGGGATAGATTTCCACGTGCACCAGAAAAAGCCATCATATAAATTGGATTTAAATTATCGGTTGTTTTAAAATGGTTTACAACTTCTTTTTTTAAATCTTCACTAGTTTGATTCCACATGTCAATTACTTTTTGAAACCTTTCCACCTCATTAATTATACCTTTCACATTTCTTAAATTTGTGATTGTAATTTGTCGATTCGTTTTTTTAATTCTTATTTTTTTGAATGGTGTAACCTTTAGATCTTCAATTGCCATCGAAATTGAGGCTTTTGTTGCAAAATAAAATCCTAAATCTTTTAAGCTATCTAATAAACAGCTTGCGCACGCAATTCCATATTTAATATAATATTGACCAGTCAATTCTGTTAGGTGACGTTTGTTAAAAGAGATATTTTGAAAACAGTATGTTTTTGTCATATTTATTGATTAAAAAATTATCCACTTAAATAAGTTATGAAATTAATCTATTGATTAGAATTCTTCCCGGAGTTGTTAGAATATAGGTACTTAAAATTTCACCTAATTCATTTCGACGAATCTGATGATTCGTATAAATTTCTATTTTTATATTATTTTCTAATTGTGAATTTTTAATAAAAATTGATTTTTTATGGAATTGGACCGCACCTTCATATTTTACCCAAAGTAATGAATGAAGGTTAATTAAATTTTGTTCATAAGCCCGTAATACATCCTCAAAATCTAAGAAATAATAATTTGTGTGAATGAAGTGATTATTATTAATAGTCAAATAATGACATCCCAAAACAATATCTTGACTGGGTGCAACAATAGGGTCACCTGTTGCTGGTGATATAAAATTATTAGGTGCTAACATTAAAAAGTATGCCTCCGATTGAGCTTCAATAGATAATGGCAAATGAATTGCCATTTGATCCCCATCAAAATCAGCATTAAATGAGGGACAAACTAATGGATGTAATTTGATTGCTCGCCCTTCAATAATTTTTGGTTCAAATGCTTGAATACTTAAACGATGTAATGTTGGGGCACGGTTTAAAAGGATCGGAAAACCATTTAAAACTTTTTTTAAAACAATAAGTACTGCAATATTATTTTGAAGAATTAAGTTTTTTGCTAATTTTAGATTACTTGTGAACCCTTCATGAATTAATTCATAAATTATAAAAGGGTAAAATAATTCAACAATAACTTCATAGGGTAAGCCACATTGATTTAGCTTAAGATACGGGTCAACGATAATAACTGATCGCCCCGAATAATCCACACGTTTTCCTAATAAATTTTGTCGAAATCGCCCTTGTTTACCTGTCAAGATATCGGATAACGATTTTAATGGACGATTATTTAGACCTAATGCTTTTTTTTCACGTTTCCCGTTATCAATTAATGAATCCACAGCTTCTTGGAGCATTCGTTTTTCATTTCGAATAATAATTTCAGGAGCATAAATTTCAAAGAAGCGTTTTAATCTATTATTTCGTATAATAACACGACGATATAATTCATTTAAGTCCGAAGTTGCAAAACGGCCCCCTTCTAATTGTACCATTGGCCTTAGACCTGGAGGTAAAACTGGTAAAACAAAAAGAACTAACCAAATCGGGTTTGTTCCAGTTGATAAAAAATTTTCCAGAATACGAGTTCGTTTAATTAACCGTTCACGACGTGTTTTCTTTGCATTTACTAAAATTTCTAAACGATTTAATTGGATTTGTAATTTTAAATTAATTTTGGTTAATAAATTAATAATTAATTTGGAACCCATTTCGTTTGTTAGTAATTTTGTAAGTTTATGGCCGGGATTTTCAAATGGTTGTAAATCTAATTTATCAAAATTAATGTCATTAAAATATATAACTCGTTTTACATCACGGCGTTTAACATCCAATAATAAGGTTAAATAACTAGGTAAGCCTTTTAGATACCAAATATGTGCAACTGGATAAATTAGACTTATATAGCCCATCCTATGACGTCTAACGCCGGATTGCGTAACTTCAACCCCACAACGCTCACAAATTAGACCTTTATGGCGAATTCTTTTATATTTTCCACAATGACATTCCCAATTTTTAACAGGGCCAAAAATTCTTTCACAAAATAGACCATCCATTTCTGGTTTAAATGTACGATAATTAATTGTTTCTGGTTTAATAATTTCACAACTAATTTCGCAATTTAGAATATTTCTTTCCGCCCAATTTTTTATTTTTTGGGGTGATGCTAATGTAATTTGGATATAGTCAAATGTTTCATCGGATATTATCATCATGTTGTTAGTAATTTAATTCATTTTTATGGATTTATATGGTAATAAATAACGTGTAATATTTTTTTCATAATTTAAGAATAAATCTAATTCCTGTTTCTCTGTACCAACATATTTATTTCGATTAAATTTATATAAACTAATGTCTAAACCGATTGCATGTAATTCTCGAATTAAAACTTTAAATGATTCTGGTAGATTTGGTTTTGGAATTTGATTACCCCTTATTAATGCTGTTAAAAGATTATTTCTTCCATCTATATCATCTGATTTTAAAGTTAAAATCTCTTGTAAGGTATACGCGGAACCAAATGCTTGTAGAGCCCAAACTTCCATTTCACCAAACCTTTGACCACCTTGACGTGAGCGACCACCTAAAGGTTGTTGTGTTATCAAAGAATATGGTCCTGTTGATCGCGCATGAATTTTATCATCAACTTGATGAATTAATTTTACAATATATGATTTACCAACAAGCACTAAATTATCGAATTTGTACCCTGTTCGTCCATCGACTAAACTAATTCGTCCTGGTGTGTTTTTATTGAATAACCACGGTTCATTTTTTAGTTTTGCTGCATGTATAAGTTTTGTATTAATTAAACTCCTTGAAGCTTCTGGACTATACATTTCATCAAATGGTAAAATTTTAAATCTTTTATTTAGTTTATCACCAGCTAAGCCTAGTAAGGTTTCTAAAATTTGACCAACATTCATTCGGGATGGTATCCCTAATGGATTTAATAAAATATCAATCGGGGTTCCATCTGGAAGATATGGCATATCTTGGCGACGTAATATTCTAGAAATAATTCCCTTATTCCCATGACGACCAGAAATTTTATCACCAATTTGTATTTTACGAATTTGCGCAATAAATATACGCACAAGAGAAATTGCATTTATTGCTAATTCATAACCCTTTTCACGCTTAAATAATCGAATATCAATAACTCGTCCAAAACCTCCGGGGGGGACTCGTAAAGAGCTGTCCCAAACCTTTTGTATCTTTTCACCAAATATTGCTCGCAATAATTTACCTTCCGGTAATTGGTCAATATCTCCTTTTGGGGTTACTTTCCCAACTAAAATATCCCCAGTTTTAACATACGTACCCTTTTGAACAATTCCAAATTGGTCTAGATGTTTTATTAAACGTATATTAACATTAGGTAAATCCCGTGTAACTTGTTCGAGTCCGGTTTTTGTATGCCGAATCTCAATGTCATATTTTTCTATATGAACAGAAGTAAAAATATCTTCAAAGACTAATCGTTCATTAATTAAAATTGCATCTTCATAATTATAACCTTCCCATGGCATATAAGCAACTAAAATATTTTGCCCAAGCGCTAATTCTCCTTCATTTGTACAAGGACCATCTGCAAGAATTTGTCCCGAACTTACACTTTCACCAGGCCAAATAATAACTCTTTGATTAATTGAAGTACCTTGATTTGAACGAATATATTTTTGAACGTAATAATTAATCAATTCATTTGTATTCGTTTTTATCCGAATTTTTTTTGCTGAAACAAATTTAACAGTTCCACTAATTTTATTTAAAATTACCAAACCAGAATTTATTGCAATTTGGCTTTCTAAACCTGTTCCAATAATGGGTTTCTGTGGAAAAAGTAAAGGAACCGCTTGACGTTGCATATTTGAACCCATTAATGCACGATTAGCATCATTATGTTCAAGAAATGGGATTAAAGAAGTTGCAACAGATACAATTTGAATTGGGGATATAAGTGATAATTTAATTTGATTAGATAATATCATTCCAAATTCATAATTATATCGTCCAGATATATATTGGTGCTTGATTTGATTTGTTTTTGTAATATTTATATCTGCAGGTGCGATATAAATAAAACTTTCCTCATTTGATGTCAAATAAATTGGAAACGATTGTGTTTGAATAATCCGATGCCTAATACGAAAAAATGGCGTTTCAATAAAACCGAGATTATTTACGCGTGCATAACTGGCTAAAGAAGCAATCAAACCTGCATTTTGACCTTCTGGTGTTTCAATTGGACAAATCCTTCCGTAATGACTTGGGTGAATGTCACGAACATTAAAACTTAAGTGATCACGATTTAAACCGCCCGGTCCTAAACCACTAATTCGACGTTTATGTGTTAAACTCGACAATGGATTCGTTTGATCCATAAATTGTGATAATTGACTTGAACCAAAAAATTCTTTCATTACCGCAATAATTGATTTTGGATTTATAAATGAAGAAGCTTTTAGCAATGCTGGATTACAAATTGTTAGACGTTCACTAATTGTTTTTTCTAAGCGAATTAGTCCTATACTGAACTGAGCTTGAAGAATTTCACCAATGGAACGAATTCTTTTATTTTTAAGATGATCAATATCATCAATAACTCCAAACCCTGATCTTAAATTAATTAAGTAATTAATTATTGCAAATATATCTTCTAATGTAATATTCCAAATTGATTCCCCAATTGTTAAATTTAATTTATGGTTTAGATTGATTCGCCCAACCATATTCAAATTATAACAATTCAAATCGAATATAAGCGCACACAAATTTTTCTCACGTGAAAAATATGTTTCCATTTTTTGATCATCACACGAATCGTATTTTCTTTCATTATCGATAATAGTATTAGTACCCTTAATTGTTTTATGGCCGAGCAGTAAATTTCGTTTTAAAGAATTGAATGTATATTTTTTTAAAATATCCTGGAACTTTGGCTCATTAGATTTGATATCATAACGAGTGTTAGTATATAATAGATCAGGAAATTGTATTTGGCAAAAAATTTCTTCATCTGTTAAACCTATAAATCCTAAAAAAGTAAAAATATCAAGCAAATAAGTTTTGTTTAAGCGAATCATAATTATGTTGGGAATATTCTGATTATATTCGAATTGTATCCATGATCCTCGATTAGAAATTAAGGTCGCACTATCACGTTTATAATAAATTCCCGAACTACGAAGTAATTGATTAATAACAATTCTTTCACATCCGTTAATAATAAATGTTCCACTCGCTGTCATTAATGGAATTTCACCAAAATAGGTAAGTGAATTTGTAATATTTATGTTATTTACTAATTCTATTGAGACATAGACTCGAATTGAATAAGTAATATCATATTTTTTACATTGAAACATATTGTACTTTGGATGATGTAATAACCTTTCATTTCCAAAAACTCGAATTTCTAAATTTTTATTAAGATCTAAAACCGAAGAAAATTTATTTAATTCCTCGCCTAAACCATATTCTAAAAACCAACAGAAACTATTGAGTTGTATTTCAAAGAAATTTGGAACCGCTGTTATAAATGATTTTTGATTAATTCTGTTAGTTTTCATTTTCTAATAATGAATTTTTTTTATTTTCGAGTAGATAAAGCGTCAAAAAAAATTGTTCTAGTAATTTCATTATACCATCTAAAAAAAATGTTGTAGTCTTTCATTTTTTTTTAATTTTAACTTACATTAATATGAATGATACGATTAGATTTATCGAGATTATTTCATCCTTTGAGATATTTGTGTTAAAATTACAATTTTTTTTAAATTGTATTATAATTCAAATGGTTCTTATTTTTTAAGTTGAAAAGAGAAGTAAAAAATTATTTATTGTCGCAATTTTTACATTTGTCTATGACAGCAGCAGTTGGAAGCAGTCAAGAACGCGGTTTATTTGATTTAATTGATGACTGGTTAAAACGTGATCGTTTTGTTTTTGTTGGTTGGTCAGGTTTACTATTATTTCCTTGTGCATATCTATCAATTGGTGGTTGGTTCACCGGAACAACATTCGTTACATCATGGTATACACATGGTCTTGCGAGTTCGTATTTAGAAGGTTGTAATTTCCTTACAGCAGCTGTCTCAACACCAGCAAATAGTATGGGTCATTCTTTATTACTTTTATGGGGACCTGAAGCACAAGGCGATTTTACACGTTGGGCTCAAATTGGTGGGTTCTGGGCATTTATTGCCTTACATGGTGCATTTGGACTAATCGGTTTTTGTTTACGTCAATTTGAAATTGCTCGACTTGTAGGTATTCGACCGTACAATGCGATCGCATTTTCAGGTCCAATCGCGGTTTTCCTTTCGGTATTCTTATTATACCCATTAGGTCAAGCCAGTTGGTTCTTTGCTCCAAGTTTTGGTGTTGCTGCAATTTTCCGATTCTTATTATTCCTACAAGGTTTCCATAATTGGACATTAAACCCATTCCATATGATGGGTGTTGCTGGTATTTTAGGCGGAGCATTATTATGTGCAATTCACGGTGCAACAGTTGAAAATACACTTTTTGAAGATGGTGATGCTGCAAATACATTCCGTGCATTTACACCGACACAATCAGAAGAAACGTATTCTATGGTTACCGCAAATCGTTTCTGGTCACAAATTTTCGGTGTTGCTTTCTCAAACAAGCGATGGCTACATTTCTTCATGCTTTTTGTTCCTGTTGCTGGTTTATGGGCAAGTGCAGTTGGAGTTGTAGGTTTAGCTCTAAACCTACGAGCGTATGATTTTGTATCACAAGAATTACGTGCTGCGGAAGATCCAGAATTTGAAACTTTCTATACTAAAAATATTTTATTAAATGAAGGTATCCGTGCATGGATGGCAGCACAAGATCAGCCACATGAAAACTTTATATTCCCAGAGGAGGTATTACCACGTGGAAACGCGCTTTAATAGTATTGTAGGTCGAGATATTGAATCAACTGGTTTTGCTTGGTGGTCAGGTAATGCCCGTTTAATCAATGTTTCTGGTAAGTTATTAGGAGCGCATGTTGCTCACGCGGGTGTTATGGTATTTTGGGCTGGTGCGATGTGTTTATTTGAAGTGGCTCACTATATTCCAGAAAAGCCACTTTATGAGCAAGGTTGTATTTTAATTCCCCACCTAACAACATTAGGTTGGGGTGTTGGCCCCGGTGGTGAAATTACCAACACATTCCCATTTTTTGTTGTTGGTGTTCTCCACTTAATTTCATCCGCTGTTCTAGGTTTTGGTGGGATTTTCCATTCGCTTATTGGTCCTGATACATTAGAAGAATCATTCCCATTTTTTGGGTACGACTGGCGTGATAAAAATAAGATGACAACCATTTTGGGTATTCATCTTATTTTATTAGGTATTGGATCTTTTTTATTAGTTTTTAAAGCCACTCAATATGGTGGTATCTATGATACATGGGCACCAGGTGGTGGTGATGTACGTGTTATCAATAATCCGACATTAAACCCACTTCGTATTTTTGGGTATGTTCTGAAAGCACCATTTGGTGGCGATGGGTGGATTATGTCTATTAATAACATGGAAGATTTAGTAGGCGGCCATATTTGGGTTGGTATTTTATGTATTATTGGTGGTATCTTCCATGTTACTACAAAACCATATGGTTGGGCTCGTCGTGCATTTGTTTGGTCAGGTGAAGCTTATTTATCATACAGTTTAGCAGCTGTATCTGTTATGGGTCTTTCTGCAGCTATTTATGCTTGGTATAATAATACTGCATACCCTAGTGAATTTTACGGTCCGACTGGACCAGAAGCTTCACAATCTCAAACATTTACTTTCTTAATTCGTGACCAACGTTTAGGCGCAAATGTAGCATCTGCACAGGGTCCCACAGGACTAGGTAAATATTTAATGCGTTCACCAAGTGGGGAAGTTATTTTTGGTGGTGAGACAATGCGTTTTTGGGATTTACGAGCTCCCTGGGTAGAACCACTTCGTGGTCCAAATGGTCTCGATATTAATAAAATCCGAAATGATATCCAACCATGGCAAGAACGTCGTGCTGCGGAATATATGACACACGCTCCTCTAGGTTCATTAAATTCAGTTGGTGGTGTAGCTACAGAAATTAATTCAGTTAACTATGTTTCCCCACGTTCGTGGTTAACATGTTCACACTTTTTCTTAGGTTTCTTCTTTATTGTGGGTCATTGGTGGCATTCAGGCCGTGCACGTGCGGCAGCTGCAGGATTTGAAAAGGGTATTAACCGTGAAAATGAACCTGTTTTATCATTACGTCCAATTGATTAAAGTTGACAGTTTTGTTGTATTTAATTATTTATTAATTTGATGAAATCTTGTGTTTAATAGAGGAATCTATACTAATGAAGATCAAAAATAGATGAAAGTAAGTTCGTGATTTGATTGTATTTGTCACATATTAATATATTTAATAGATTGTTATTTTCTCTTCGAAATTTAGTTAGAGGACCTCTGATATAGGGCGCTGGAGTTCTATTATCTTTTAGTTAATATTAATATTGTCCCACTAAGATTTTATTTTGTGCAATAACTTTTGATAAAACTCTTCGAATTCGTTCTAAGGAAAGACCTCGACATGAAGTAATTAAGCTTTGGAAAAAATCATTGCTATCGTTTAATTTAATTCACCTGTATTTTTACCGTCGTGTAATGATACTACTTGTTTTTGATTGTGTTTTTAGTATGTTATAGTATATGAATTAAATTTTTTAATTTTCTTGAAATTTTAATATCCGTTAAAAAGTTATTAAAATTTTTCAATAAGAAAATTGGGGTTTAGCCGGTGATTTTTTTCAATAAATTGCAGACTTGTAGGATGTTAAAAATCAACAACTTGAAATTATTATCTTATCGTTTCTGACGGTAAAACTATTAAGTAAGATCAATTGCACAAGTGCAAGTATTATGGTTTTGGACAGATAAAAACGGAAATTATTTTTCAAAAACCAGATATAACTGTTAGTTGTTTTGAATAACTTTTATTTTTCTTTTATGTCAAGTTTTTTTAGTTAAAAAAAACAATTTGAAAAAGTTCAAGCGATAGAAATACGTTTCTAAATTAATGCGCTTTTGCAAAAATAAACAAATAAAACATAATTACATTTATACGCATTATAGGTAAAAATAATAATACTAATAAAAAAATTTGACATATAAAATAATTAGTATAGTGTAGTGATTGCGATCATTCGATATAATCTTATGTATCAGAATTAAAGTGATTAGCATAACTTTAATGAACTTGTTTGCATATCATTACTAGTTGTTATTTCAATATCATTGGCGATATTTTTTCTTGATCTATATAACATAATTTATTACAATCAGAATGTATTGTGAAATTCGATTTCCATTTATTTGTATATAGCGACGTAAGGTATATTCTAAAAGATCTTCTTCAAATGTATTTATTATATACAACAGCATTGGGCTTTTAATAAGAAGTTAAATTCTTTAATGAATACATTATTTTTTAATTTTAAAAGTATAAAATTATGTAAAAACGAATACTTTTTCAACATATTTGAATAATGGAATAGAAAACCAAATTTTAAAATTATGGGGTTAAGAAAAATTATTTGTGATTAGAAGAGTTAAGTGATTTAACAAAAAGATTTTAATTATCAAAATTCTTAACGAAACCCGAGAAATGCGGAAAATCAGTTTATCTGTTCATTTATTAACCACTATTATTCAACTTTTTTATTAATTTGAATTACATTTTAGTTGACTTCGTTGAATTAGTCATTTAAAATATATATAGATAAAATTAACATATAAAATACAATGTCTCGTTACCGTGGACCAAGAATTCGAATTGTTCGTCGATTAGGAGAACTACGTGGTTTAACAAAAAAAATAACAGTCCGTACAAAACCTCCCGGCCAACATGATAAAAAACCAGGTGCAAGTTCTGAATATGCGATTCGATTAAAAGAAAAACAAAAGATAAAATATAATTATGGTATTTCTGAACGTCAATTATCAAACTATGTAAAAAAAGCAAAA
>Ga0115008_10003911_pt1 | contig 12330 bp, 9 predicted proteins | sample FraStrMetagenome_FD_87164 | JGI IMG/M metagenome (GOLD analysis project Ga0115008, IMG submission 87164) | Marine eukaryotic phytoplankton communities from Arctic Ocean - Fram Strait ARC3M Metagenome | ecosystem: Environmental > Aquatic > Marine > Oceanic | place: Fram Strait | collected 2012-06-18
TTCGAGCGAGGAACACAGCACATCACTGTAGCACAAATCGCTCCCAGATATCTCAACGCAGGGAGGTGCATCTCCGTCAAGCAAAGTTGGTCCGAAGATAGAACGAAATATAGACCCTATCCCCTGAGTTTTCATATTGCTATTTCGGTATTCAAGATTTTGCTTTATGTTTCCGAGATTCGCGATTCGCGATACCCGATTCGATAAACAGGAAACAAGAGAGAGAGAGAGTGTAATGTAAATGACGAGGGGCGAAAAAACTTTGATTGTGGTCGTCAAAAATCGCTATTTTTTTTCGAGCGAACTCTTAAAATGGTTTCACCTCTACGTATCTCCACCGCCAATTCTTTGCACCACCTCAAGTGATCTCTACATGCACTAATAAATGGTTTATGCTCCAACCATGATAAACAACTTTTGATAAGGATATCGCATGGATTCTAGAAAATAATATTGGATTGAAAATAATGTGGTTTTTGAAGGCATAAACCCGGGTATTTACATGTTGCTCCAGATTATCGATGGTGCTTGATGCAACTGTGAAACAAAATATGAATGAAAACGCTGCTTTGTTCACCCGCACTTAAGTGCCGCCTTTGCACAGAACTTACTAACAATAATTTAACTACCTCCAATGAAATTCGATGCGTAAAACAAGGAGGAACACAGATATTCCTTCTCTATGATCGTTGATTGCAAAGAGAGAGTGTATGATAAATATAATGCCTCTTGAATACCTAACTCCATAACTGCCATCTGGTGGTGATTTCATTAAGTATTTAGACTGCAATTTACTGTTCCTCGGGAGGATCCATGGCACCCTTCTCACTGACGTAAATTCCATCCAAAAATTTACGCAAATCCTTGTGCCTAATGTTGGTCATCTGCTGAATCTTAGCAGCCATCAGACTGACCATAGTAATATCATTTCCACTAAGTTCAATCTGATCCTTCACATCACTTGAACGCACGTAGCTAACGCCATCCAACAGCTCAACCTTGCGAACACGCTTTTCTCCCAAGAAATTACGAATCTCAACAGTCTTTCCATTCAAGGTAACGTTGATAGGGAAATGACTGTATACAAACCGCATCTTGTAAAGGAAACCGCATGTAACTCCAGTGACCATGTTTGTTATGTGGGAACAAACGGTACGAAGACAGGCAAGCTGCTTACGAAGGGCAAAGAAGACCTCAACCTTAACATATCCATCGACGGTATTTCCCTCCTCGTCGGTAGTAGCCTCTACGATACTCACCTCCATCTTGACGTGCTTGAAATCCTTGGTAATGGAACCACGAGGACCCGTTACAGTAACGACCCTTGAGGCCACTGACACGGTGACTATTGAAGTAGCAAAATTAAATCACAACGTAGTATTACAAGAAAAATAATAACGTGGTTAGAACATTTTAGCTTGAACGCCAACCCGAAATCCGATATTCCACTTTTCTCCAATACACTACACATACCTCCATTGGGAATAGTAACTTCTGCCGATGCCGAAACTGTCTTCATCTTACTCTATTAGTACGCTGGGAATAAGGTTAATTTGTAGATAGGGAGTGTATATGGAATTAACACTGTAGAATTCAGTTGCCTCAACAAGAGAGTAGTAGTGCAGGGGAGAGAGGATGGAGGTTGTAGAGCTATTTGTAATAGTTGTGGAAGTCATCTGTCTAGTAAGCGTGTAAGGGCTTTTTTGAAGTTCGTATCAATACCGATTAGCTTTTACATTTTGGTGGGACTGCGACTAGCGGTCTAAACCGATAGAGTCTACATCTCTACTGTACTCGTACACAGATTACGCTGGTCGTGGCTTTGACTTATGACTTTGTTTTCTACGGATATTTTCCCAGCTTTGGATTGAGTATTCATTTTAAACGTTAATATGAACCTCATAGCTGTGCCAAAATATATTCCAGGCGCTCGTAAACAAATATGAAGCAGATGAGGGAAAGTAGAACGGACGGATACTCTGGTAGGTTATGATAGCTTCTGATATCCGTCACTTAATGCTATGTTTGTATTGTCGTTCCGAGCTTGGAAACATTCTGTTCGATAATGAATTTAATGATAAATGATCAAAAGGCTCGGGGCAAAAACGAATGAATTGAAAAAGGCATTTCCGATACGCAATTTTCTGCTCATTTCGGGATCAAGGATGGGATGGGAGGCTCAAAACTGTCTTCGTTACTGAAACATAATATAGAATGACGAATCTTGCAATGTATTGAGAAGTAATGAATGTAATCAAACATCTATGCAACGAAATATGGCGATCCATCGAATGAAAGAAGTATTATCTAATCGAAATGAAATTTTGTGCTAAATTTTCGTTGTGGCAATTGTTTCTTGGCGTCTAATCGTCCGTAAATTGCTTTAAGTGAAAACGGATGGTTTCCGACCAAAGAAAAATTGAAATTTTTTTGCATACAAATCAAGACTTGGTCAAAATATCAAGACTAGAAGAGCAAATTTTGTTCACAAAATCCATACGCGATGATGTGCAGTATTGTCGAATTAATCTATTTTGGTCGATGATTTTTTGTCCAATGTTGAGTAAATTTGTTTTTCGTAGAAATGGAAGAAATGTCGACAACTGTAACTCGAAGGAACAGCACCAACGTCGATTCCTAAAGAGACAGTCACCGTGTAAGAGTGATCTCTCCTCAGCGTCACCGCCTGCGTTTACATCTCCGGAATCCTGCTCTTCTTTCAAAACTGCACGTTCGGTTTTCTCAGGTTGTTCGAAGATGTATGCAACACGGGAGGAAGATATACATTTGAATGTTTTGGAAATGGTCGTGCAGCATGTACCCAGGGATCTCGTACCAACTATTCTAAGTTTTGCTGGTCCAAAATTAATGTCTGCTCTAAGCGCAACATGCAAAACTTGGAGGTCCATTGTCATGACCGATTCGGTATGGAAGACGCTGTGTGAGGACATGTCAAAGGTATCAGCTCAATATGCTTTGTTTGAGACGTTCATTTTATTCTCTAATTAAAAATTTTTTCAATTAATCGTAGTGGTCGTTAAATGACCCAATTCCGTCATCATGGTTAAACCACTACACTAATTCTCCCTGTGTCCCTATCGATTATTCTAGTCTAGAGCATGCCGTCCAAATTGTTAATAAGCCCTCTTCACAACGTCTTCCTATAAATGATAAAGGCCGTTTGAAGAAATCTCGTATCCTGCTCAGGCCGGCGAAGTACATTATTCGTGAACAATTATTGTTCGAAAACAATGAGCTCGACGAAATAGTATTGGAGGGCATCAACAATACCTCTTCGGATCCTTTTGAAAGCAAAAAAACAGTCCGAAGACGATGCATTGTAGATTCATACGGCACTCAAAGTAATAAACGTATGCGTTGGATGAATGCTCTGTGCGTTGGAAAAAAGAATGTCAGAGATTATGAAGACGATTTTTCAAACATCAATCGATTAAGTCGTAGCCGTGCAAAAGTAGAGTTGGTGACGTCAAAGACAAACGAGCCTCTTGTTCGAGTACGTCGTGGTACTGTTTCTTTGAAAAACTTAAGCCTTCTTCACAATTGTGCTGGGAATGATATCTGGAATGGAAATTCTGCCGTTCAGGTCCAGCCAATACCGGGAAGTAACGAATCGCCACATTCAGCGATATCATCGAACTCTCTGCCCTGTATAAACATTTCAAACTGCGAATTGCGATCAATTAGTGGGCGAGGGGTTGTATCGATAGATGGAGGCAGTGCGCACATAAGCGGCTGCTGTATACATGATTGTGCAGCAACGGGTATGTATGTTGGGGCACCGGGTAGTTCTGCAATAATTTCAAATTCTGATATAATTAGAAACGGATACGGAAACGAATCGGCAAGAAGAGGAATTGCAAGGGGACATTCAGGTATTTATCTGGAACAAGGTTCAACTACAATATACAATTGCAACATAAGTCGTAACAGCCTCACTGGGATAAGTGCTGTTTCAGCTGAAAATGCATTTTTGGATTTGAGAGAATCGGATTTAGTTGAGAATGGATCAGTCCAACTGGAGATGCCATTTCATGGCTCTATAACAAGGAGGAGATCTATAATCGAAAATAATATAATCTCCTCTAGAGGAGTAGGGCGAGTCCGTTCTAATATATTGACACAAATGTGTACAGATAGTTATGGCTTCGACCTCATCGAAAGAGATAGAGAACAAGAAGGTGAGCTCGCTCAATCACCGCCATCAGATTATGAAAGCGAGAGCTATTTGTCAACGGAAATGGAATGAGACAACTAATGCATGGCCTGTTGTGAAGATACAAAACATCATAAAAAGCAGTGTTCTGGGATTTGATAAATTTTCTGATTGCTTTGACAGTAACTGAACGGATGACGGTAGAGATTTGCCATCCATATACAATAGTGGTATCTAAATGCTAGGTCGTGTAGTTGCTCTGGGAGAAAAGGGATACAAGTATAAAGTTCGCTACAAAATACTACTACAAAAAAAGAAGCTATTTATTTGATGGAATTATATGAGATGACAAATGATCTAATCTGAGAGATGTGAAATCCCATCTATGAATATCATGAGTCTGCCAAGTATCAACTCCAGTAGCTGCCGTAAATCCTACCCATGCTTTTCTTCCATCATTAACCTTCAGAATATTCGATATGTTTATCGGTATGATCAAAACAGGTTCATCGTCATTCATCCAATCGTCATGTGTTATTGATTTGCTGACATAAATATACATCATTCCTAAATACAAACCTTCGATCCAACTTTGATTGCGTATCAAATGGGGCGTTGCAACAAAAGTTGGTTTGTTCATGTCATCTAGATTAAATGCCGGTCTGTAGATAATCTTCACGTTGATCTTCCCATCAGTCAAATCAGGTATATCGCTTGTAGACCCTAAACTAAATAAATGACTTGAATTATTTGAAAACCCGTCATAAGATCCACGAGTTTGTACACTTATATGGTTTTCGTATGGCTCCTTTAATTCAAAATTGTAATAAGTGTCGAATTCGATTGCAATTGAATTCGGGATATTGTACCCAACATTATTGCCAACGTCACCGACAACTCCCAGTCCATAATTTTGTATGACAAATGCAATCCCATCAGCTCCCCGTGATCGACACCATGAATAAACGTCATTCATATTATTGCACCTATCACTTGGATTTGATATCTCGAAAGTAAACCTTGTTTCAAATCCTTCCACCACATCAAGTTGTCTTCTGTACCAAGAAGCACCAGCTTGATTACGAGAACTGCCAGCAACACGAAGTCCGGGTCCACATCTTGAAATTCCATGATGAAAAGAAAGCTCACCCTCGCCCAAATTTTCAACTAGAATCATTCCATTTCGGAGTCGAAAGTTATCACTGTTTGCAAAACTCTCGATGTCGAAAGATGGTATGCAAGCATACGTATTTGATTGACAAAGCCCTTTTTCATCCAAATCGTCGCAGCATACAGACGTAGCATTACAATTTTCGATTGTACTATCTCCAGCGAAGGATAAACCGTAGTGACCCTCACCATGACTGCCGCTCGCTCCGATCGAAGATCGTTTATCAATGGCGCCGTAGTCGAGGGTTAGATTGGCGTTGAAGCTAGGAAAATGTATGTCATATGAAATTGTAGAAGCTGTTACATTCACGCTAAAGTCACTGATTAAACCCCCTTCCAACAAATCCCGTCGACCATATCTATCTAGCTCTACTGTTCCAATTTCGCTCTGATCCTCAGTAATAGCCTGCAAGGAAAAGATATACTTCGTGTGTGGCATCAAGTTCCGAATAGTTGTAGTCGTTATATTTCCAACGACCATGGAAAATTGCCAAGTGACGGCATCGCAAAGATGGTATGGCATCCACGAAATTAAAAACCCAGTAACAGTTGTTTGCTGCCAAAGAGATCCACCCGATGCCCAAGAAATGTCAAGGCTCCTAGCCGCAATATTAGTAATGCTCACATTTACTGGTGGTGGTGGTTCAACCGCATAGTAAAAATATGGGACAGAATCCACAAGCCTTGAAAGAAACCCGTTTTCAATTCTGACTTGGGCCTTCTCTATGAAATCCATTGCAGGGGTGATGCAAGTAAGTTTACTTTGTGGCCAATCTTTGTCGTGCTTCAAGTCTGAACAACGACGATTCCCAATAAAAACATTAGGTGGAATCATCGTTCCAAAGTTCACACCGGTAATGGTCAAAACTTCCCCTCCGTTTCGTAGACAATTAAAACTCCGAGCAAACTTAAAAATTGAATATTCCAGGTTCAAACTTTTCCAACTTGATATGTATTGCATAAGCAAGTGAGTAACGGGCATCGACATCATCGTTACAGCGAGTTCAAAACTTGTAAAGTTCTTTTCTGTTGAATACATTACTCCTCCAGCGCAGCCTGTCACACTATGAATGATAGGTCCACGAACAAGTCGAATCCAATCAACTTCGAAGACCTCGCCTCTTTGTGTCTTGTTACCATCTTTAAAAGATATTGTCGGGTGAATAGTGATTCGTTCTAATATTCCAGGAAAGAGATGTTTGTCATTTTCAAAGTCTCCGCCTTCTACAAGGTATAGCTTAACGTAGCCTTTATGCCACAAACCATCTCCTTCAATAGGGAAATTTAGTTGTAATTCTGTGATGTTCCCTGTATCAGATATACCGGATAGTACAAGTTTCCCAAATATACCACTACCAACATACTTGTAGCGAATTACGAATGCCTGTCTTTCACCGGTTTGAAAATGAATCGGTGGCGAGGATATGAATGCTTTCTCTCGAGAGTCTTCATAAAGTCGTATCATCATTAAACTATCTTCATTAGTGACAAAAGCATTCATTTCATTGCTAGTGGCTTTCGCCCACCCCTCTAGGCCAAAACGAAAGTCCCACAGAATATCTGCAGAACTACCATTCACAGAAGAAAGGGGCTGGGCAACGGCACTAATCTCTTTTTCAAACACCTCAAAATGGTCATCGTAGACGTCAGCGATAACCAAACTTGAATGTTTGGTTAATGCAAACCAGTAAACCAGAGTCAGGATTGATTGAAAATATTTCATTGGAAATTTTGAGTACCCTATTCATTCATGTACAGTACTCATAAACGTCATTTTTTGAATTATGTTCTAGGTTCTAGCGCAAACAATAATGGACATCCGTCTATAGCTTGAACACGACAATTCGCATAGTTTATATGAAAAACTCAAATTCAAACACAAATCCAGTTAAACAAAAAGATGATTTTATAAAATTTCGTGATCGTCATCTATTGTGTATGCATCCACTTGCAGCGATGTGTCATGTAAGTCGTCCTTGTCTGAAAGAATTTCGTGTTGAGTTCGCGCTCGCTTTCTTACAGTTTTTGCTACATATAGTGTGAAGGCGAAAGAGACAAGAGCAATTGCCAAAAGCATGGCACGCTTCTTTCCTTTAGGTTCTGAAGAGAAGTCATCAGACGAGGAATCGTTGCTGTACAATTCGCTGATCATAGGCGCGGGTACCGAATCTGATATAGAAGCGTCGCCACTGATGTCTATCACTATCACCGGTGAACCCAATGTAGGTACTTCAGTATCGCTACTTATGTCTATCACGGGTGCAGGAACTGGAACCGGTACAATTTCTAAATCATCGCCATCGACATCAATCAGTATAACAGACGGACTTGCTGTATCTTCTTCAACATCTTCATTTACATCTAAATTGATGTCGCCTTCACAAACATCCTCTGTACGAGTGCCTCCTCTTGGCAGAGAAGGAGCAAATGCAACTCTTTCAGTATCACGATCAAAGAGAGTGTAGTAAGATTGCATAAAAACATCACCTAGTACCCTATTCGCAGCAATAATTTTGACTTAGTCGTAAACGTATTTTGTGAGAGACCAAATGTGTTCTTACCATCCAGGAAAGAAGCCAGGAGATCCTTGCAGTTTTAGAAAGCAAGTTAATTCTCCTTCATCTTCATCAAAAAATTCAATTACCAAGTCATCCCGAGTAAAACGAATCTTGCTTTTCTCGGTAGTAAATATCAAATCGGGAAGACTCGCGTTGCAATCTAAAAATAACATTTCAGTGAGATTCATACATACACTTCAATACCTCCGGAAAAACACCTACCGACTTGAGCAACATCCCAACCACCGAACCAAAAAAAATCAGGTTGACATTCTTCTTCTTCCATAATGGGTTCACCAAGATAATCTGTACCAAAGGAAAAGCATGTAGCATTTGCCTCTACGGCATACGATGAAACGCTTTCAAACGGACCGATCAAATTAGTTGAGCCACTATCGAAAATAAGAAAAGCATCTTCTTCCGAAAGCGAGAATGTATAAATATTTTCATTATTCATTTCTAAATGAATGCTGGCAAGGTTTACATCCCATAAACCATGAAGTTCGCTTGTACCATTGAAAGTACCTTTGGCCACGTCGTGCCAATTATCAGTAATACATCCATCGTACAGATTTGGATCAATCCCCCCAACAATAAGCCTCGATAAAATATGATCCTCTCCCTCAATCAATTGATCATTTTCATCAAAATCGTCCTTCTCATCGAGATACAACGAAAAAACATTATGTGGCAGCACATTTTTATCTACAGCATTTTTCACAGGACTCGTAAAATTATGTGACGAAATCGACGAAAAAGCCAACCCAAAAATTCCATCTTCTTGCACACACATGGCATAATCGTTCAAATGCGTCACCTGCGCAAAAATTTGATCTGTAATTTCATAACCAGCCCAATTCAACGTCTCACGTCCATGTTTGCCCTGCATCAATTCCCCATCCGCATATTCTATCTCAAACGACTCTTCCATCCCCTCATACGTTGAACTAGCAACCGGATCGTATTTCGACAGCTCATAATCATCACACGACGTATCACAGAGTTCACTCACAACCCACAAATCACTCGATCCGGTATCAAAATCCACATTAAAGTACTGCACAGGAGTCCCGAGTCCAATGATCCCAGAATACAAAACCTGATGACAATTTTTCAAATCGACCGATCCAAGCGATCGCCAATTCCCCAGCTGCTCGGGGTTATGACGAAAATCTTCTTCTGTCAGGGACCGTCGTTTGCGATGGTGTTCGAATTGAGCTCGAATGGCCAATTCTCTTCGTTCCTTGGATGGTGGGATCAAAGGTATGACGGTGGCCGTGTGGTGATGATAGGATATGTGACTGCTGCTGCTGCTGCTAGTAATAATGCTAGTAGTGGTAGCGGTGGTGAATGGATTCGAGTGCATGTATGTCATTTTTAAGCGTGAGGGTGTGGATGAGAAGGTGTTGGATGTTGTTGCATCGGTGTTGGATATTGTGGTGGGTGTTTGGGTTTATAGTTTCTTTGGATCCATGTTCATGTCCCGTGCCTGGCTTCGTGTGAGTTGCTTCTTGCTTATACTCGTACATGTACGGCGAATTATTTTTCTACTCTCCGTCTTTTGTGGGAACGAACATGCATCTTTGCTGCTTCTGATTCTCCATTTTCCCGAAGAGTGTGTGTGATTTGTTAGCAGGGTTTGGTGTTTCCCGCTGAAACTAATGTACTTATTGTAGAGTATTACACATGCTATCGTATATTGCTACGATATGTCTTGAACATGTTGGAATGAATCGTAAGATTGGGAACTAAGACAGAATAATGAGCGAATTTTAGAATTCTTGTGAACCGTTGCTTGCGATAATATGCAAACAAAAATTATCTGATTTTACTTACTGGTATTGGCACAATTTGAAATGGGCCAATCGGGTGGTGATCGAATGGCTCATATCCATGTCGCAACGATTATGTAAATAACGAGGAGATAGTCATAGGCAATGGTACATTATCAACCCGATTATTTCAAAACAATGCAGGAATAATTTTATCAAAACAAAAGCTAGAAATTTCTAATTCTAGAGACTCTACTTGAAACTCTCATCTCGTACAAAGGATATTGCTTCTGAAAATGGATCAGAAAGAACTTGCTTTGCGCCGTTTCTGTGTGTCAGCGTTTCGTTTTCTTCGTTGAGCATTTGTGACAAAGCTAAGAGAATTATGCATGCAATAGGATCATTGCTAGATCTGTAGCTGTAACAAACTTTTTTATTAGAGGATAAATGAAAAAATATTTGATAGAAAGTATTAGGACAAGCATTTGCTCTGCCGTCACCGAATCATATGAAGCAATGGGTTTGTTAAGAGAGAAGAAATCACCATTATGCTGCATCGTTATGCAACAATGAGATATCTCACAGAGATCTTATTCAGATACTTGGCTCATCAGAACAACGTCCCTGTAATGAAATGGAGAGAATCTTCATCATAGTTCTAAACTTGGAAGTTGGCGTAAAATGAACAAAACGTTTACAAGGATAGTCTGAACAAGCAAGCATTGACCATCAAACTTGGTAAGCCAGTGACTGGCATACTTTGCGAAAGTTTCACCCTCGTCGGCATATTCTCGAGTTTTCTCGTCAACAAAAATAAAAAAGCATACGTACATTTAATCTTGTTCTAATGAAGTAAAAATTATCTTACAGCTAGCGATTGGAAACGCTCGTGGGAAGTTTGCGCTCAACCGAACAAACTTCATTGATAGCAGCTAACGGAGTTGCTATTTGAATCGCACAAAGCGGATCAGTGTTTTCAGGAAGATGCAAAACAAGATCATTCGGAGACGCAATTTCTAAGTACATTTCACCACTGTCGTACACGTAACCGCATTCGCTATCGTATGAGTCGCTTACAATATTCAAAAATGCACCAGTATCATTATCATCTCCATAAAGTGGGAGAACAAAGTTTAAAAAATCCTCGTCTATGATCCAGTAACTATCAATAAAGTCATCTAATATCTCGCCACTGGTAAGCCCAAACATTTCCAAATTCACCTTTCATTCGGCAGCAACAATTAATGTTAGAATTAAAAATATACATATACCATAGAAAGCAAAGCACGAGCGAAACAAAAGTAACAAATTTACACTAAACATACCGTAGTGTTATCGTCCATGGAAAAGTAGGGACAAGTTTGCAAAAGTATTTGCTTTTCACCCTCAGCAGTGGGTGTGTATGCTTCATCTGTAAACCCATTTCTTAACTTTTGAATTGGCGTAAGTGGAATATATGGGTATATTTCATCATCCACAGCACTCGCAATATCATCATCACCAATTCCAAAACCCTGCGTCAACCCCGCAATAAAACAACTGTAACTCTCTTCACTCATGATCAAACTCACATCATCATCATCACCCGATATTTGAAAAACTTCTTGTATTTCGTTCAAACGATCCCACGACGATCCTTCGTTCGTATTGCATATAATGTACGGCTGTAGTGTACTATTAGTCATAGAACGCCCGGTATAATCAGAAGCTAAGTCCATATAGACATCAAAGATTTCGTGGTCGGTGGCGGGATCAAACGGCGTACTTATTACATCCAACCAATGAAAGGACGACGTTTCTACACCTTCGTCGTAATCATTTTCACCATCATTTTCATCGATAACAGCATCTTCTGAACCTGAGTTATCGTCATTATTGTCGTTGTCAACGATGTAATATACGATAAAGAAAATTGAGATTGCTGCCGAAAACAGCCAAACTATTGGAAAAACAATATTCTTATTCATTTCTCTGAATGGGATGATGTGGGATATTTATTCAAGGACACTTCTTAACAGACTGTGTGTTGTTAAAAAGCATTTGAGGGTTGAGTTATTTGACATTTGTGAGATAAGTGAGAGATTGATACGTGTGAAAAATGATGCCGAAATAGACTGCCTTGCTGCTTGCTGCACAGCTGCACAAAACTGAGTTTTACTATGGAGTCATCTATAAATGTTACTAGAGTAGACTGGCTCTCTCAATTCTCAATACACACCAAGAGATAAAAAGAATGAAGAAAAAAGACAACTCCTGCTCCTGCTCCTCCCTCACAGGGCTTACTCAAAGCCGTCAATTGCGATGTAGAATTATGTTACCTGCTTTGCGAATGCAGGAACCATCATCCTAAATATGGAAAAAGAAACGGAATAATAGAGCGAAGTTAAGAATCCCTTGCCATCTGGTGCTGGTGCTCGCCTTCAACTTTGGTTATCTCTCTCACTCTTTCTCTCTCTGTCGTTCGAGAACCTTAAATTTGCATCCATTTATTAAAGAGCACTAGAGAAGATGGTAAAAAGTACGAGCTTAGATTATGACAATGTATTGCATTGCACGAGCTTAGCTTCATCAACATCAGGTCCTACACCAGCACCTTTAACCCCTTTGCCAACATGACACCAGAAGACATCTTGGCCGACTTCAACGAGGCGCAAAA
>Ga0115008_10003915_pt1 | contig 12322 bp, 21 predicted proteins | sample FraStrMetagenome_FD_87164 | JGI IMG/M metagenome (GOLD analysis project Ga0115008, IMG submission 87164) | Marine eukaryotic phytoplankton communities from Arctic Ocean - Fram Strait ARC3M Metagenome | ecosystem: Environmental > Aquatic > Marine > Oceanic | place: Fram Strait | collected...
ATAAAAATATTAACAAACAATCACTCTGATACAACGCTATATATTACACTACCATACATCCTCCAAGTCAAAGCATATACACCCGCTGTTATTAGGAAGACCACGTACAAGCAAGCCTACAACAAGTCCCTCATCCGCAAGAAGAGCACAGTCGGCACCCCTCAATTCTACAACGCTCATCTCTCGCCATCCGGGTTTAGCAGCACGCAGCACACGCCGCACCAACACTACAACACAACAACCGAGTACAGCAGCACGCAACACGCGCCGCACCATACGCCGCACCTGTACCCCAACACTCACCACGCCCCTACGCCCACATTCGACCCCGCCGCTCAGCACCCGCCTCCTTACGAACACACTGCAACTATCGTTACACTAAAATCCAATGTACTTGACACCCTAGTCAACACAAATGAACAACTCACCAAAACCAATGCCGAACTTACTGCCACCGTTGCAAAATTAAACGCTCAAAATCATCAACTACAGCGCCAAATCAATACGGCACATGATCGCCTAGCGCAACACGGCATTACTCACCCAAAATTCAACTCTACGCATCGTCCTAAATTCAACGACAACAGAAACACGAACAAATTCAACGACAACAAAATCAATGAGCGCCCACCTACCGCTAAATCTGAATGACGATTTGGGACGACTAGCACCCACAAAATAAATAATGCACTAGCAACACCAAAAAATTTAGTCTTATACAATACAACAGCTAGTCCCAATCCCACCCTCACCCCTTACCACACGACCGCAATTCTAGACTCCGGTGCAAGCAACCACTTCATTAATCCCACCGTACCTCTCTCGTACGTAAACCACAATGCCCCAACCCTCTCAGTACGCACAGCGGACGGGACCATCCACCAATCCACCACCACAGCCACGATCCACCTAGACGCATCACCGTCCTTCCCTACCGCTGGCTACGTCATGCCCGACTTCCCGCACACCCTCCTCAGCATCGGCAAAATCTGTGACGCCAACTGTCGCGTCTTATTTGAAAAGCACAAAGTTAGTGTATTAAACCACTTCAATCGCCCCATTCTAACAGGATGGCGCGAACCCAACGGCTCTCGACTTTGGCGCGTTTCTCTAACCGAAAATACCAGTCCACCCATCTCACAATCTCCTACCCAAGTCGCGTCTAACGCCTACACTATCCCCAACACAAAAGACCTCATCGATACTATCACGCAGCAGCAGGGCATTCAAACAAGTCAACCTGGCTATCTGCCATTAAAGCAGGTAATTTCGCATCTTGGCCTGGCCTCACCACTGTAAATGCATCGAAGTACTATCCCAACACGACGGCCACTTACAAAGGCCACATGACCTCCACCCGCCAAGGGCTCCGATCCACCAAACCACCTAACACCACTATCACCAACACAACCTTTCATGCCGGTGGGAATCGAACCCATCCCCCCACCCCCCTGGGCCGGCATGTTCATCAAGACAAAACGTTATCCACATCGATACCACTCACATTCACAAACTCTACACCGACGATACAGGCCGCTTCCCCATCCGCTCCCATTCCGGTAACGAATATATCATGGTCGCCTACCACCAACCTACCAACGCCATCCTTGTCGAACCTTTCCAGTCACGACGCGACGTCCACCGCATCACAGCTTACAACAACATTATGAGACGCATCCACGACAACCAGCACCATGTCGACCTCCAACTGCTCGACAAAGAAGCCAGCACCACCTACAAAAACACCATCAAAACAAAATGGAACACAACATACCAACTTGTTCCACCACATTCCAACCGACGCAACGCCGCCGAACGAGCTATCCGCACCTTCAAAGCACACTTCTTATCCATCCTCGCAGGCGTCGATCCCACCTACCTTCACCAATACTGGGACCTCCTCCTACCGCAGGCCGAACTTACACTTAACCTCCTACGGCAATCACACATAAACACCAACGTATCGGCACATCAACATTTCCACAACTCACCTTTCTCGAACAACGCGCACCCACTTGGTCCTCTCGGTGCCACCGTTCTTATCCACAACAAACCGGCCGCACGTCACTCGTGGGACTTCCGCTGTCAGAAGGGTTGGTATCTAGGCACATCCCGCGAATATTATCGTTGCCATCGAGTCCTCAGCGCCGATACCCTCCGCCCCCAGATTTCTGACACTATCACCTTCCATCGACAAGACCCCCGTCCATCCTCCCACGCACCTCCAAGGGTGCCCAAGCAAACAACAAATATAATCCCTAACCCTACTCCAACACCTCACCCTAACCCTACCCCTCTCCCAGCTCCAAGGGTGCCAGTAAACATTCCTCTGTCACCAACCCAACCAAGTCCGGAACCCATTGCTAACCGCACATGTTCCAGAACAGCCCTCAAGCACGACGTTCCCGTCGCCCATCGCACACGATCATAATTAAAACATTCCGTCGCGACTCGAGCGCTGGCCGCCTTGCCAACGACCTCTTACGTCGACGTCTCAACAAAGAAGGATACTTCGAAACTCAAACCACCCCAGGGCTGTGGAACTACATCTCGTCCCATCATCTTCGTCCTCACCGTCGACGATTTCGCAGTACAATATGTCAACAAAGCCAACGCCCTCCACCTCCTACAAACACTTAACAAATATACTGAAACAACAACAGACTGGCATGGTACCAAATTTGCAGGAATTAAATTACAATGAAACTACGACACTACCCACGCCAAACGATCCTGTCACCTCAGCATGCCTGGATATATTAAAAAAAGTCATCAGTAAATATCGACATCCAGCGCCAACTAAAAAGCAGCTGTCACCACACCCCCACTTACCAATTAACTACGGATGCAAAACACAACTTTCCGCAGCACTCGACGACTCGCCGCCACTTCCACAAAACCGAATCAAACGCATCCAAGACATCGTTGGAGCCCTCCTCTATTATGCCCGCGCAGTTGACAACAAAATTCTAACTGCCCTTAACGCCATCGCCGCTCGCCAAGCCAACGCCAACGAAGCCACCGAACAAACCGTCCATCACCTACTCGATTACTGCTCCACATACCTCAACGACGGCACAATAAGAACATACAAGTAGAGCTGAACACAGCCAGCTGTTTGGCTGTGGCTGGCAACAGCCAAACAGCCAAGGAAGGCTGTCATCGAACAGCCATAAACAGCTATCACGCAAAACCCTCCAAAAAGAGGAATATGGGACCTTCATGATTCAAAAGTTGAAAAAACTCAAAATGAGCGAAGAGGAGATAGGGAAACGGATGTTGAACCTATAAAACAGTCTATGGAGAAATAATAATAAGAAGAATTCTTCCAGTTGGTAATACATCTCTTCACATGTAGTTATTTCTCGTTGAAGCGTGTACCATGACGTATATTTTTGTCACAATCGGGAAATATAATGATGGCAATGATGATGAAATGGAATCATTGGTAATAACCGTAAACCCTTGGTAAAAAATGAAATGCAGCCAGTTGGCCGGAGTCATATTGGCCGCTCCGCTAGTTTCCCCCGCCTATGCAGCAGTCTCTGCAATGAACTTCTTTAATCTATTATTGACTTCACCGAAGTTCCCAATTACCAAGCGCTCGATACCATATGTACTGTATGCAGATGTAAATGTAAATGGTTTCGATTCACCCTCCGGTGCGGTGCAAGCGTTTCATCTAGATGTTTGCATCTGTTGCGATAGGATTTGGCCGATTGTTTCTAGAGATTCTACATTAACAAAATAAGACACAACTTCATCACCTGCGTTTAGTCTACAGGTTATGAATCCTCAAGATCTGCAATAAGCTCGCTTCGACATTACCCGAACGACACTTCGCTGCCCTCGTACCTTCCCCCTCTCCTATTATGTACGGCTGTTTTCCCCTCTAGGAATGAACCGTCGGATCTCCCGTTAGATATCCGCATCTGAACATTCGCGAAATCCTAATTTTCCCATCGCCGGTCCTACTGATCTTTCTTTCAATCACTTCTCACTTGATGTCTTAACCCCTGCCCTTACCTCTGCTCATGTCTCTGCGTCTTTCTCTTGTTCCACCTTTGGTTCCGATTCTCCCTCAGCTAGCGCTCCTGCTTCTACCTCACCTTCTGTCCATTCCGAGGTACTCCAATGTATGCTCGATGCCATCACTGTATAGCAACAAAAATTTTATAAACAAAACGACCTTTTGGAAACGAAAATAACACCACGATGCACAACTTCAACTCATGAGCTCGAGTCAAGATCCTGCATCTGTCTTCAATCCTTTTGATACGTACGTTTAAGTTCCTGCTCCTACCCCTGCCCTTGCTTCGACTCCTGCTTCGACTCCTGCTTCGACTCCTGCTTCGACTCCTGTTTATGTTCCTTTTTCTGAGTTATCTCATATTTACTGTATCTGTCCCACTCACTGCCTTAAATCCTGTTCCTGGTCCTGATTCTGCTCCTTCTCATGCGTCGTTCCAGGCTTATAGGTATTTTGTCTCATACTGTTCCTGAACTTACCCATGCCGCCTGCTTCGAATCCTGTGTCCAATGCTATTGTTGGAAAGAATATAATCTATGGAAATTTAAATCTAGACACAAACGGCACTAAAGATGGGTCACGCAATGACGAATGACGACGCTCTGAAAGAAGACACGACATTGAAGGAATCTTTAAAATCAGCATCTTGTGATGGCGACGTTGAAAAAGAACGCACATTGAAGAGATCTTACAGATCAACGTTTCTCGGAAGAAACCAAGAATGCTCATTAAATACAATTAATCTCGATTGTAAAGCAAAACTATAATAACAAAGTTTTACAAGTCCGATATACGAAGAAGTTTATACATGGAACATCATTGGTAAAATGCCTCTGAGTGATACATCGTAAACGTATTTTTTCTAACAGCTATCCTTACATCAACTCTTCAATCCAACTAATTCGATGGCCCGTTTACGTGCCCGTCCACACGAACATCAACGACGTTCGTCACAAAGTCTGAAATCAAGGAACTCGCTCTCCTAGAGTACACGAGATCCCTTGGCTATGAGCTTGGTTTAATATAGAAATGAGAGCTGCCGCCGACCGACCTGGCTTTGCTTCCTTTGTCTTGACGTTAATAGATAGCATCGGCATCCTAACTATTTCTCTCAAGAGTGTGTGGAAGACCGTCAGCCTCCGGTCTGAGGAGATCCATCTTCGCGGAGGTCGTATTGTCCATCGATTTATCGACAAAGTCGCTACCATTAACAACGACCCTCTTCGCCGCCGAAGAGTCTCAGCGACTTATCACGCCATAAAAATGCGGTCGACGAAAACACCTTACAACGTTGTTTGCTCGCTTCAATGATCACTTTATAACGTCTGCAATGCCAATAACCTAGTCCCCAACGATCCTCGGGACTACTGCTTCCACTTCCTCGAGAAAGTCTTGAAATCCAACCGGTACAGTAACATCGTCGCGTGATATCAACCTTATGGCCTCGTTTCCTATGAGAGGAATCTCGCCTGAGAATCCAACCATGGAACGCCATTTCAAGCCTCCCTCAAGACACCCTCAACACCTGTTGGTAATTGTGAGCCTCCTCCTATGAATCTTCCCATGCGTCTTATATATCTTCTCCCGATTCTAAGACGCTCGCGATACAACAACGTCAGGACTTCGTTGCTCGCCTTATCCAACAGAACGACTTCTACCAGCTTGCTTCCCTCCATCGTCAGCATCCAAACGGCTGTTTCCTTCGCAAACATCCGTTGTACTTGTCTTCTTATCGAATGCAACAAATTTTCAGCTCAAGCGAAGTCCAGCCTTTAATTGCTATCTTCCATCTTTGATGATATCTTTGGAGTTGTTCAATCATGATTTTGGTATGCTTTTAGCTAGACATGTGTGCTTTTAGACATCAGCGACAAGACTAAAGATAAATTACATGACTTTTAGAGGGGTGTCGTGTAAATATTGAAAATTTACGTTTATGTTAGCGAGGTGGAAAGTGTTTACTGACGACCAAAATCGTAAACAGATCGTATCTTACATGTTAAACAGAAAGTATAAACGTGTTCACGAATTTCACGAAATCATAAAAACAAAACGTAAAGGAGTTAACGATTTTTGCCAAATCGTCAATAAAGTTTACTCTCGAAAATAATCCATCAAGGCTGAAAAAACAGATAAGCAAACGCAATCCCCACCCTCGAATCCTTCTCGCGCTTTGGGTTCACTCTCTAAAGTTCGGTTGTTGTTCTGTGGTATTTACAAATTTCGGTTTCTGTTTCGTGTTTCGTGTCGTGAGCCACACGACACACGACTACACGACACACGACACACGACACTTCCACTCTTCCTCACACGCATCGTACGAGGGTAAGTGATGAGGGGTGAGGGCGTTTATTTTCACCGGTACAATTGTGTGTTTAAAAACATCTAGTGTTTTTTCGTGTGTCCTTTCTGGCGTGCTTGGTATACTTAAAAATATTGCGATCGTCGTTTACCCGTAAAGTGCTCCTACAGTTTTTAGAGAAAGATGAATAGTGCTTGGTTGACATGCATAGTGTCACGAGGTGGTGTTGTGGGTGGAAAAAGATGCATTCATAGATCTACGAGTTTTAATTTTGCTGTACCGGTTGGTCAAGAATTAACGGGATTTGATTTTCTCAAATCAAATAAGGAGAAATCAGTGGTTGCTTTGCAAAGGGACGAGTATCCTGAGTGGGTGGATTCATTAGCGAAGCCTCTAAAGACTTTGGCTGAACTCAAAAAGATGGAATTTGAAGATGCGACCGATAGAGAACGAATGAGGTATCTTGTCCTCGGTAGACGCAAGCTTATCAAGGATAATAATTTAGAAGGGAAATAAATAGGAATGTTTGAATATGCAATTAATGCTACGAACAAGATATCGGAATGTTGTGCTTTGTTTCGAGGTTACTTTCCAACCAGAGTACGTAGGTTAGAGAATGACTTTTACCTGTTTATTGGTTAAACAATTGAACAATGATACTGTTTGTTCACCGGTTTCATCTCGAAGATTGTTTGAATTAATTTCATACCTCTCATGGATCTCTTGCAATCAATGTTCTCTAGCTTATTTGTCTTGGTTTGAGGCTGCTCCTACTTCCGTTGCTCTTTAGTTGAAGACTGCAAATTGCACTAATCCGTAATTACAAGGCTTTCTAGCATACATGTCCTACGGGACTTCGAATTCGCACCAAGATGAAGTGTTATCGTCCTGTACTCACACGAGTATTGCACTATATCTTCCAAATGTACTACATATGATTTTTTGGTCCCTTCTCTCAGCTTTCATTTGGCTACCGATCATCTTAGGTCTGATGTACAGTTAGAGTAGTCACTTCTCCTTTTAACAAAGTGATGGGTAATAGGTCGTTTGATATTTTGTGGATTTACTTGAGAGTATGTATGAAAGTAAATTTACTTTCGAAACGAGAAATGAATTCCAAAAAAAAGTAAAGGAGTTGGCGGTCAAACAATAAATCCAATGACGTCAACAGCAGCATATAAGCAAAATGAATTGGGTATTGGGTCGAGAATGATATTCTAGCGCATGTGTAACGTCCAACAAACACTATCATTAGGCATACTCCTATTATATCCGCACATTCTATCAATAATAAGGTGTTACAGATAGATGCGAAATTATCTTTGCGGAAGTTGCTCAATTTACACGATATATTTAGCTATATATTTATAGATCATGACACTTTATTCTGTTTCGCTGCAATCGTGATAGATTATTGCAGTCAGTCATCTTCTGCTTAGACCCCTATCTATTTCAAGATAGAAGACTGCTCATCTTGAAGGTATTTCTTAAATTTTTCGAAAGACCTTCCTCGATGACTTATGGCATTTTTATCATCTTTATCCATCTCCGCATATGTCAATCCGCCACTCTCGTCAGGCTCAAACACAGGGTCCCAACCAAAGTCCAACTATTAATACAATGATTAAAATAATGAGGCTTGAGATATGAATGCCATTTATGACTGTTCACTTACCGGACCACGTGCACTGACAATTTTTCCTGATGTTCTGCCATCAAAGAGTTTCACTTCACAACCTGGTCCCGCACAAAATGCAACCATAGTCTGTGCATACGCCGATTTATCGTTCGTGAAGGAGAGCATACCATTCAGACCATCATGACCACATTTTTCTAAAAACCACTTAATATATGGTCCAGGCTGGTACAATCGTCAACTGAAGAATAAGAAGTAATCGAGCAAAAATATTGAATTTCTAGAATTATACTCACAAGGCCGTTCAATGCATTGAAACATAAAGAAGTATCTTCCGTCATGACTGGTCCACCAATCTCCTTCGCGGCAAGCTTACATTTTTCAATTGCAATTTCATCCACTTCACCCTGAAGCTCGGGAAGGTCAAGTTTCTTGTTCGTCAAAGTAAAGGGAAGATCTCCTGCTGTAGTGAGCATTCTCTCGACTTCCTCCAATTTTTTCTTATTGCCGGTCACAAAAGTTATCGGCGGTAGATTTGATTTTATGCGTTTTGCACTCTCGACGATTTGTAATTCTTCTGGCAAGTCTTCGTAAGAAGGATAGCTACTCTGCGCACCAAGTTTTCTCACACTTATGCTTGCAATTCCACAAGCTTTCTTGATGGAATCATGGAGATCGGTTCCAATGCTTAAATAAGATGCAAGGCTGCCGCAAAATGCATCTCCTGCTCCAACTGTATCTTGTACAGGTAAAGAATCAGAAGGCAGGGAAGGGTTGGCTATAGTTGTCACTGCATGCGTCTTTTCCACCACAATAGCACCGTCTTTCCCCAATGTCACTATAACACATCTTCCCACTCCCCTATTTAATAACTTCGTCGCTAACACAACGTTGTCTTCATCTTCGTCACCCCCAACAAGTGTCAATGCTTCACTTTCGTTGACAACTAGTATATCCGTTAACGAATAGAACCTGTCGTCCAAAGATTGTGGCGCAGGCGCTGGATTGAGGATTGTTATACATTCAGGTTTAACTTCCTTCGCGATTTCCAAAGCTTTCAATACGCTTTCACTTTGAATCTCAAGTTGAGCGAGAATGACGTCAGGATGACGATCGAGGCTTTGTAAAGCCTTTTCAACAGAAGTCGGAGAAAGAAGTGAATTAGCCCCAGGTACAACAACAATTACGTTTTCTCCTGACTCCTGTTCAACGAAAATTGAAGCTGTACCTGTGTTACATCCATCCCCTACAAAAATTTCCGACTTGTCTACTTTGATTCTTCTTTGATCAAAATTATTTACAAGCATTCCACCATATTGATCACGCCCCACTTTGCAGATAACCGAAACTTCAACGCCCGGCAAGCCAAACCCTGCTGCGTATGCTTGATTCGCACCTTTACCACCACAGGATGTTGTAAACCTCTCTCCCATCACTGTTTCTCCAGGTTTTGGAAATTTTTTCGAGTAAGAGTTCAAATCAACATTGGCCGAGCCTACTACCACAACTAAAGATGACATGGCGGTCTTCAAAGTATTTGTTCTGGTTGATGACGAGCGATACAAAGCGTTGTTTGTGCTTCCAATTACAAATGCTTGGACTGAGATGGAGTTGAAAGGAATGAAGTGCGAAAGAAAAACCGTAGATAGTGCAAGAAAATTAGGAGTGAGTCTATTCAGATTTGGAGAACGAATATGCGACATGAATAATAAAAAAGCAACTTTCTCCTTTCATGCATTTAAACTCCATGAAATCTGAGATTCAAAAGAGCTGTAATAATGGTGGATAAAGAGATGAAGACAAAATTCCGAAACAGTAAAAGTTGTGAGATGTGCGGTGGGTGATATTTGTTTTCGTTTGACTGTAGGGGTAACTGTGACAACCTTATAAAATGGATTTCCGAAGGTGGCGGCGGTGAAAGGTGAAAGGTTAGATGAGTGATTGGGGTGGGGTGTGGGTGTGGGGTAGGGTGGAGTGTGAGGTAGGGGTAGGGTACGCGTTAGTTAGATCTATTGATCCAGATGGTGTCATCGATCAAAATTAGTATCATCCACGTTATATTTTCAGAAAACAAGAAGGACGAGGACGGTGGAGTGTTAATTGCGAAAAAATAACATCCCACATTTTACAATTTTTGGGGTACGAGTAGCTAACGATGAATAGAGCGATAGTTTTATCAGCGATTTGGTACAGTACAGTAAGATACGGCTCAATTTTTCGCAAGTTGGGACAATTTCGTGTTATTGGTTACCGGTACAAGGTACAACTTTGTATTCGTGGAAAAGGTCAAGTTATGTAATTCTATTGACATATAATTTTATCACAAGAGTAGAAGTTAATAAAATAAAAGCATACAGTTTAAAAAAAATATCACATAAAGCCGTGGGATCTTGTGTTTGGGTGAAGTCTTTATCTGTATTTAAATGATTTTCAGGCTATTTATGCTCTCGGAGGATTCGCTTTGTGATAGACTTAGACTTGATAGCGGGAAATCCCCTTTCACAATATTATAATTAGCGGGACAATCAACCTTTGTAGGTTGACTATCCAGGCATTTCTTGTTGGCTTTCGTAGATCCAGGATCAAGAACAACATGTGACGATATGCACGTTGGAGTTTCTTCAGTAGTTGACCTTTCCCTTCCTACGACATCGTCCGAAGAAGTCGATCTTTCGTCCATCATGTCCGCATCATAAATGTAAACTTCGGATTCCTCCGAAAAACTTATGTGAGTCGGATCTTCATACAAGTGATGTACGTTCGATCGTCTCAGGCGATATATATCTTCCATGGAAATCGAATTTCCTTTCAAATATTGATCATATCTTGACGCCGACTTAGTTTTAAGAAATAGTGAATTAAGCTTCTCTTGAACAGTAAACAATTCCTTCGATTCAATACTGATCGACGGCATCAAATATTCTATATTCGTTAAAAATCTGAGCCGGCAACGCACTCCCAAGTAATCCAAGTCAATCTTTTCAGTAGCATTGAATAGTGAAGCAAGTGCTATCACGGATGATTTATGTATACAAAAGGTGTCGGCGTCACATACGGCTAACTCAGAAAGAAAGCAACTCAAGTCGATGACAAAATTTACGATTTCGGTAGAGCATCTATTTGTGATTCGTTCATCAAAACAATTCACAAACTCTCGAAGGAAGGAAAGGCATGTTGGTGGGTGTAATTTCCATTTTAAGTCTGAGAGCATCTGCTTTTCCATCCAGAATAATTCTTCTGCCGTAAAATGTCCCTGAGATAGGTTGGAAACAGAATATAGGCTAAAGCGTTGGTGCGTCATGTGATGAGGCTCATGTACCTTCACGGCGATGTAAAGCGCTACCATAGCAATTAGTTGGAATTCTCGCTTCTCAATTTTCTTCAGATACTGATGACAAGAAGCACGATAGGATAAACATCTGTCAAGGTTACTCGCAAAGACACTAGCTGTTTCACGATCAAAGTGAAAGTGATCAAGTATTTGAAAAGCCCAAACGCACATCTTTTCCCGATGAATTTTACTTATTCCCAACTTAGAACTTCCCTTTTGCAAATCAAAATAGGTTGTTGGCAAGGTGTAAGAATTTTCTTGGCGCAGAAGAACAAAGAGTACATCCTCATATTCCATCTGATTAGCTTGAACGGTACACCCTAGTCTACCCTTTGTTGGCATTGTTCTAGTCGTTCTCCAGAGTTTGTCACCACTATTCTGCAAAGGTGTCTATGTTATTTTCTCTTGAGATATTTTCATGCAACGATGTTTGCTAATATTATACAATGCATTTATGTGAAAGTCGATTCTAAGAGTTTTGAGGGTCTTTCTACCTGGTAAATCATGGAAAGTGATTGAAGATGTAAAGTTTCATCACGGGAATGCTATCACTTATCTTTTTACAATGTACATGGCTTTTAAATTTTATCCAACGCATGGAGCGCAATAAGAGACGCGGTTTGAATGAGAAATTCAAATTTGAAATCGTTTTTGCGAACGCGTTGGGATAATTCGATGGCAGGGACATATTTGCATGTGTAAAATATTAAATTTTTGTTTTTTCCAATAATACGATGTATCCCGGTTCGCTTTATCACACACAATGAAGAGGATGAGTTGTAACTACAAAGTAATTTATACCTGGTACAAGAGTAGAAGTTAATAAAATAAAAGCATACATTTTAAAAAAAAAATAGTACTGGTACAAGAGTAGAAGTTAATAAAATAAAAGCATACACAGTTTAACCCTTTCCTGCCGCAGCAACACACTTTTTTTCCATCGATAACAACAAAAAATAACACGACACCTTAACAACAACACACCATATCATACCATTAACCTAACCAATTTTCAAAAACAAA
>Ga0115008_10003920_pt1 | contig 12313 bp, 7 predicted proteins | sample FraStrMetagenome_FD_87164 | JGI IMG/M metagenome (GOLD analysis project Ga0115008, IMG submission 87164) | Marine eukaryotic phytoplankton communities from Arctic Ocean - Fram Strait ARC3M Metagenome | ecosystem: Environmental > Aquatic > Marine > Oceanic | place: Fram Strait | collected 2012-06-18
AGAGGATGGGGCAGTCATCACTGCCGCGCTCACTGGGTTCGAGAGATTGTGCGAGAGATTGTGGGAGAGAGCTTGCGTCGGAGTCGTTCCTCCGCTCCCACCTGTCGAGTGCAAGCTGCAGTTCCTTGGAGTCTCTCTCTCTCAGTGTATGTAGCTCTTACGTCACTTTTCCGTCCCGTTGTCTGTTTTTTTATTATTCACAGCCTTGTTATTGAGATTTTGAGAAGCAGAAGGAAATACGTCCTATGTCGCTGTGCGCTGGTCTGTGAGAGGTTGAGGTGCGAGCCCTGGAGGCCCTGGGGATGGAGGGAGACTACCCGCGGGCCTAGAAGGCCCGCGCGCAGGGGGTTCACAGCCTTGTTATTGAGAAGAAAATACCTTGTTATGGGGGACGGACGACGTAACAGACGGGCGGGTTTCACGCCGGCGCCGCCCCGCTTGCCATGCCGGCCAAGCCTGCCGACTGCCCGGAGGACGAGTGGTGCGCGCACTGCTCGATGCGCTTCTCCTCTCGCACCGCGCTCGAGACCCACCGGGCCAACTTTTGCAAGGGCTCGGTCCTCCACCTCCGCCTCATCGACAGGCACCGCGACAAGAGCCTGCTCACGCCAGAGGCTGTGAGCGCCCACCTCGCGGGGGAGCCGAGGCTGAGCGAGATTGACGGGCTGACTGTGGACGAGCTGCGAAAGCGCATGGCTCGCGATGCGCAGATCGCCGAGCGACAGCGGGCGGAGGCTGCCGAAGAGGCCAAAAGGGCGGCTGCACACGTCGCGATGCAAAAGGCTCAGGCGGAGGCGCAGAAGCGAGAGGCCGAGGCACGCATCCTGGCTCAGCGGAGCTCGGAGCTGCGAGCACAGGTAGAGCGGCGTGCGGCGGAGAAGACGTTGCGCGGCGCGGAGCTCCGCAGCGAGGCGGACGTGCGGGTGCAGGAGGTGGAGCTGCTGCGCGAGCAAGAGTCTCGGCTGGCGGCGCAGCGGCAGCAGGCGGAGACGGAGGCGGCGCGCGTGAAGAGTGAGCTCGCGGCGTTGCAGGGCGGGCATGCTGTGCCAGCCGAGCGCGCGGCGGGCCTGCTGCAGGCGAGGGACCTCCTAAACCGCTCTGCCCCCGAACGCCTCTCTAGCCAGGCGGCAGCGATGCGGTCGACCGTGGCGCGGCGGCAGGACGAGCTGCTGGCCGCCAAGAGGCGTGAGCGGCAGAGGCTGCTCTCCCAGCAGCAGCGGATCGAGTCGGAGATCAGCTCGCTTTCCGCCAGCCTCCCGGCGCAGGTCGGGGCGCCGCACGCCTCGCAGGGCGGTGGTGGCGATGCCGCGGGCGCCACGCTCCGCACGGCACACCTGCTCAAGGCGCAGGAGGAGGACGAGCGGCGTATCGCTCGGCTGACCTCGCAGATCCAGCAAGCCAAGAGCTACGACTCGAGCGACGCTGCGAGGTTTATCGACCGGATTGCGGAGCCCGAAGCCGTCGCGCCCGCGCCTGCGCCGTTGGCCACAGCCACGGGAGCCGCCCGAGAAGAGGAGGGCTCCACTCGCACCCTGCCGCCCGCTCTCGAGGAGAGCCCTGAGTGTCCCGTGTCAACTGCCAGTTATCAGGTGCCCACGCCACCGCCATTCAGAGAGCCAGCCTCGCCACTTCCACCGCCATTCAGAGAGCCCGCCTCATCGCCACCGAGGCGGGCCGCTCATGAGGCGACGCACGGCGGAGCCGAGATTGCATCGCAACTGGACGGGCTGCGGACAGCTTACGCCTCTGCCGGAGGAGCCAATCCGGAGCTGGTGCAGCTAATGTCGAAGCTGCAGGCCGATGCGAGGGCGCTGGCTGAGGGGCCGTCCACTGGATCGGGCGGCGGTCTGCCCGGCACCGTCCCGCCGGAGGTGAGGAGGCAGATGGAGGCGATGGACCGGGCGCTTGCAGCGCGCGAGGAGGAGGCGCGAGAGCTGCAGGGGCGGCTCGCTGCGCTGAAGCAGCACCCGCCTCCGCGATGCAGCGGCGCGCTGAGCCCCGCGAGTGAGCCCCGCGAGCCGCCCGCGCCGCTTGCGCCAGCCACCCTGCCGGGCGAGTCGGCGCAGGAGCGCGAGCTTCGTGAGCTCAAGACGCGGCAGGAGCTCTCACTCGCACAGTTGCGGCACGAGCGCGAGATGCTCGAGGAGCAGGCGCGGCTCAAGAAGGTGCAGGAGCAGTCGGCGCGAGAGGAGGAGCAGGCGAGGCTGCATGCTGATCACGCAAAGTGGGTCGCCGACCAGAAGCGGCAGCTGCTCGAGGCCAAGGTCCAGCGGGAGATCGCCCGCAACGGAGCCACCAACCTGGCATCGACCTCCCTCCCCTCGGGTACGCTCCCCGGCGTCCCGTACAGCGCGGACTCTGGCTTTGTGGTGTTCTGGGACTTTGTGAGCGCTTTGCCACGCCACGTCGCGCAGTGCAACCTCGTCTACGCGCTCTACGACGGGCCAAAGATGCGCGGCGCTGTCAAGTCGTTGCCCGTCTGCGATTGCGAGCCCGAGCCGGGGGGGCTGGCACGCGCGCTCTTCGCGATCCGGCGGCAGTTTATGCACACGCCGGCGCATCAGGACCTACAGCTCGTGGTGGAGGTGCAGCACGTCATCGCGCCGGCAGGCGGCCCGGGCGCACCTCCCAAGACTGCGTCGGTCGGCTGGACGTCAGTGCCGCTCTTTGAGCCTAGCCTCGCACTCAGGGCAGGCTTCTGGCGGGCGCCGCTGTACCGCCCGCCCATCAACGCGAGCACACCCGTGCCAGAACGCACCCCCCTCGACCCGATGTCGCTCTTCTTTCGCGTGGTCCTGACGGCGGACATGGAGAGGCTGCGTGCCTTTGCAGTCGACCCCGACGCGACTGCCGCCGCGTATGTTCCCGCTCACGGCCAGGCCAGGGAAGAGGAGGGGGTCAGATCCCAGTCCCGCCCGCTTGGGCTGCGCGCCGCCGCCAATGCCATCGAGCTGGCGGAGGGCCTCCTATCCTCCGCGCGGCGGCCAACTACGCAGGCATCAGGCGCTAGCGGCGCCTCTTTCTCGACGGCAGAGGACGAGCAGCAGGGCATCGAGGCGGCGGCCACGGCCAGCGGCCAAGATGGTGGGCGGCCGGGAACAGCAGACAGCTTGCCGGTGGTGGCGCTAGCTGAAGAGAAGTATGACGAGGATCTCGGCATCGAAGTGCGGCCGCAGCGGCTGCGAGATTGGCGGCCGGACGATCCGGTCAGCTTCATTGCGAGCATGCGCGAGAAGGGCGTCAATCCGCTGCACGTCCACTTTACGGCGGTATCGCACCGACAGCGACTGCCCGGGAGTCTCGCCTCTGGTGCGGGGCAGCTCGACGCGAGTGGGAGCTGGACGGTTGATTGGGTGGGTGGCGTCACGCTCAGACCCCCTGCAGTCGAGGCGGGCGCGTGCCTGCTCCTCGCAGAAGTGTTCGATATGGCCAAGGCCCGCGCCATGGGATACGAGCCGCCGACACCAGCCAGTCCGGCGGATATCCGGGCCGCCGGGCCGCCGGGCCCATCGGTCGTAGCGTGGGGCTTGATGAACCTTCTTGAGGGAGGTGCTGAGGGCGCAGAAACGATTGTGGTGCGCCTGGGGTCCCAAACCGTGAGGATGCTGCCGCCTCCCGTGCAGCTCCAGTCAGCGCCCTTGGAGGCGCCGCCAGGGCATATCGATGCCTTTGGAGAGTTGCAGGTCCAGCTACGGCGAGGCATACCAGCACCTGTCCAGGTCGAGCAGGAGGCAGTGCTGCGCCAAGCAATGGAGCCAGCGCCAGTGTCGCCTGCCGCCACGCCGCCGGCAGACAACCTCGGAGTGCCAGAGGCAGCCTGGCTAAACTCTGACGGAAGATCGGCCGAGGCCGGCGCACCCGGCACTCCCAAGGAGCTGGTCCTGGATGCCGCGCGGTGGCTTCCGGACAACCTTGTGGTCTGCAGGGCACGGCTAGCACTGCTTGACGCGCAAGGGCAGACGATCCGAGAAGCTACTGGCTGGTGCTCGGTGCTCAGCGACGCACGCTCCCCAAAGTTTGATGCCAAGCTTCTACTCCCTGCTTCGCTGCCATTGGATGGCACGATAGTAGTGTCCCTCGTCGCCATGGAGGAGGGAGTGGCTGAGTCGAGGCAGCTCGGCTTCGCGGCACTCGCCCTCTTCTCCGGCGGCGGGGCATCGTCCGAGCCGCCGGGCGACCGAGCCCATGAGGGCGCCCTCAACTCTGGAGCCTTCCAGCTGCCCATCATGATTGGACACCCAGAAGAGGTCGCGGCGACGCGGGACGGTCTGACGAGCGAGGCCGTCCTCTACCAGGCCCCGCGTATCCCCTGCGCGTCAGTGCTGGTTCGTCTCAAGGACGCTGGGGGCGAAGCTCCCCCGCCGGCATACTCCACCCGCAGCTACGACTCGTCGCGCACGATTCCGGCGCCGCACGAGACTGCTCTCTACCGCGTTCGCCTGCAGCGGGAGCCGCTCGTTGCCTTTGACGCAATCCGGCGCGAGGCCGATAGGAGAGGGGAGAGTGCCGTCAGGCAGGACGAGGCGGAGCGCTGGATGCGCACCAACCTTTCCGCGGCGCCAAAGGGGCAGTTCGACCTCACGCGGTTCGCAAAATACAACCCCATCGCGGGGCTGCAGGTCTGCGCGCTCAACGCACACAACCTGCCGCACCCAGCCCTCAGCTTTGGGGTGGTCTCGCTCGTGCCGCCCGGCACGCTGTACCGCTCGCCACCGCAGCCGGCGACGGGCGTTCGCTTCACCGACGACTTTGAGCCCGAGTCGTCGCTGCGCTCGCCGGTCTGGAAGGGTGGCGCCGGCCACCTGCAGCAGGTTCCGTTCGACGAGACGACCCTCGTTGTGGTCGAAGTGCGAATGCTCAAGAAGCTGCAGCCGGTGCAGCTCGAGCCACAGGGCTGGTCGGTGGTCCCCGCCTTCTATGGTGGTGACGTCAACACCGGCATCTTCCAGCTCCCGCTCTACAACGGCTCGCCGCCTCGCGAGCTTCTGGCCGAGATGAAGGCTGGCGACTGGCGGGTGGCGCTCGAGCAGGCGCTTGCCTCGCGCGCGATCAAGCTCGTCGAGAGCGCCTCCGTCGAGGTGAGCATCCAAGATGCCCAGCGCTTCGGCGAGTACGACAACCCCGAGTTGCGGCCAGCGCCGGACCGCTCACTCTTGCCGGCGCGAAAAGTCAAGGCCTACCTGAAGGACGCCTCGTCGAAGCCCATTTCGTCGCTCCTCGGTCCGGAGGAGACGCTGGAGGACTTCCGGGCGGCGGCAGTGCGCGCATTCCGGCAGGCGTTGGGTGTCAAGTCTTAAATGAGGCTCTCATGTTCATCTGTTCATATGTGACAAAGTGTGGCGGTAAGAGATTGGCCGAGCTGACCTTCCGAATCAGTCTCTCTGGAGACCTCGCAAAAGAAATTGCTTGCACTAACGTAACGCGCAAACGCCGCGCTCCGGGGGCAGATAGGCGGCCAGCTATATGTCTTGCGCTTGGGACGACGCCGGCGTCGTGCTGCGTATCGCAGCGGCCGAGCGGAAGCTGCGGCAAGGCATTGGCACGGGCACCATCCCAAGGCTGCCGCTCAAGGGAATCCCAGGGCTGTCACTCGATCACGTCGCTGCCATAGCTGACGAGGCGAGAGCTGCGGTCCAGCGCGCCGAGGCAGCTGCTAGAGCGGCTGCGGAGTTCGCGACGCCGCTGCCACCCACCGAGCCTCAGCTGCAGGGACCACAACGCACGCCGCCAACCGCCTCTATAATGGGTGATGCACCTGGCGATGCCCACGATACCGAACGACCATTCTCGGCACCATCTCTACCACCTCCGTTGCAGCCTGTTTCGCTGCCACCACCATCGCCGCCGCCGCCGCCACAACCGGTGTCGCAACCGCCGTCACCGCAGCCTCCACTTTCGCCACAGCCTCCGCCGCCGCCGCCGCCACCACCACAGCCGCTGCCACAGCGGCTGGCGCAGACTTTACCACAGCCGCTGCCAAGGCCGCCGACGCCGCCGCCTCGGCCGCGCTCCCCGGCGCACACCGGGGCCGCCGCCACACTCTCTCCTGGCGACGTACTGCTGCGCTTGCGAGTCGATCTAGGCGGCGGCCGCTCGGCAGAGCTGCTCGCGCGCGCGGGGGACCAGCCGGCCGCGCTGGCGAATGACTTTTGTGCCGCGCACGGTTTGGCGCCCGGCGCGGCCGACAGTCTCGCACAGCACCTCTCCCGCGGCCTGCTAGCCGCGCTCAAGGAGAGGATGGGGACGGTGGGCGAGGCCACAGCGGGCGATGCGGATGCTAGTGAGATTGCCGGCCTTGCGGAGGCATCTGGCGGCGAGAAGGCGGCAGAGGAATCGCCGACGTCGCTGGCCGAGGAGGAGAGCCAAGGGTCGTTCGGGACGGAGGAGGGTGAGGAGGAGCTTGAGGAGGAGGGCTGCTCACAAAGGCATCCTGCGGATGGGTTGCTCGACGGGAGGCCCTTCGATCGGCGCGAGGGGCTGGACGCGCTCCTCATTGACGTGGACGGGCGGCTAGAGCTGGTCGAGCGGTCACCGCGAAGCCAGCGCGGGCAATGGACGGGGGCAGGCACTCTCAGGGGCGAGGAGGAGTACGAGGCGGCGATTCGCAGCCAGGGGGAGGCGTCTGCAGCGCGGCTAGCGCGCGCGGAGGAAGCGCTGAGTGCAGCCGAGGCTGCGACAGCAGCGGCGGCGCAAGCAGCGCACGCAATCTCGCGAGGCGCCGCGTTCTCGGACGACGAGGCAACGCGGCGGGCGGGTGGGCAGCGTGGCCTCCTGCCGGCCCATCCGCGCCAGCGCCGGGCGAGCAGTGCGGGGCGGCGACGGAAGCCGACCGCGTCGCCGGCACCCACCACGCCGCTGGATCCCATCCCGCATCGAGAGGCAGAGAGCGGCGGTGCCGGCGGAGGCGCAGAGTCGCTGCTGCAGCAGGCCCTCGGGTGGCGCGGCGACCCGGTCCGGTCGAGGGAGCGGGCGAGCCGCGAGCAGGAGGCGCAGCGGCGGGCACACGAGCGGAGCGCGCCCTACATCTCGCAGACGAGCCGGCGCCTCGCCGCGCGCCGCCGTCCGAGCGAGGAGTCCGTCTACACGAGGTTGCATGCCGAGGCGCCGCGTCGGCAGCAGCATCGGCAGTGGCAGCTCGGGCGGAGCTTGGCCAGCGCGACCAGTACGGCGCGCACGGCCGCTCGTGCGCCGTCGGCCGAGCGGGCTCGTGAGAGTGCCGAGGCGGCGGCGGAGCGTCTCTACCAGCATGGCGAGCGGCAGAGGGAGAGGCGGCTCGCGGCAGCCGCCGAGGCGGCGCGCGAGGCGGAGCACGACCCGGAGGCGACGTTCCGTCCTCAGGTGGTGGGGGAGGCGACGCGCCGCAGGGCCGCCGGCTTGCCACGTAGCGCCGAGCCGTGGGAGGAGCGGCAGCACAGCGAGGCGCGCCGGCGGGAGGTTGCGCATGCGCGCCTCGCCCAAGCGCTCGAGGAGGAGCGGGCGCGAGAGGAGACATTTGCGCCACGCCTCTCGGAGCGCACCCGCCTGCTCGCCGCCAGCCAACGCGCGGCTCGCGCCGTGTCCGCGTCGCGCAGCGGCTACCGTGGGGCCCCGCGCCTCGATGCCGACGGTGGGCGGCGGCCGATCCACGAGTCGCTGCACGAGGACGCGGCTCATCGGCAGCGCCGGCTCGAGGAGCACGAAGTGCGCGATGCGAGAGCACGCTGGCCTTTTGCCCTCAGCCCATCCCCGCTCCACCCCGAGGCTGATGCCACCCTTCCCTTCCGTCCCTCGCCTCCATCCCTAGGAGCGCTGCGCTCGTGAGGCACGCGAGCTCGCTCGCGGCGCACGCGCGCCTACGGGCGGAGTGCCCCAATCGGCAGTGCAGGCGTCGGTCGAGCGGCTCGCTCGTGCGCAAGAGGCGCGCGAAAAGGAGGTGAGCGAGTTGCGCGAGTACTTGCAGCGCCCGATCGACCCCGAAGATGGGCAGCCACTCTTCACCCCGCGCGTGGGGCGCGGCCCCACTGACGGCGCCGCACGTTCCCGCGGAGGCGACGAGGTGACGCACGCCGGCCTCGCTCTATACGAGGCGTGGCGGCAAGGTGCCGAGCCGCCTCTAGAACCTCCAGCCAATACACGCTCACCAAATCCCCTCTCCGCAACACGCGCGTCCAATGTCCGCGCCGCGTTCCACAGGCCACGCATGCAACGGCAGCAGCGACTCGTTTGGCGATGAGCGCGGCACCGTCACGCTCCTCTCCCGCCGTTCCGAAGCGATCGTAGCGCGCGCGCGGCGGGCAGCGCTGAGGCGTCTCTTCGATACGCTCGCCGGCGGCGGCGAGGGCGCCGCCGCCTCCACAGCTGCGTTGCGTGAGACGCTGAGCCAATTGCCCGCCGAGGTGGTAGCCGCGATCGAGCCGGCGCTGCACGAGAGTGAGCAGCTCCACCAGTCCCAGTTCGTCGAGCTGGTCGAGGCGGCGCTCGCAGCGACGCCGCCGGCCGGGCCGCGCGAGTTTTTGCTCCGCGCGCCGCGCGAAGGAGCGGCCGCCGAGGCGTCGGGGGCGAGGGTAGTCGACGCAGACGCGAAGTCGTCCTTCACGCCGCACGTGTCGGAGCGCAGCCGCGCGCTCGCCGCCAGCCGCAGGCCAGCCGGCGCTCCTCTCCATGAGGCGCTCTACTTGGAGCAGACAGAGCTAGAGCGGCGGCGGCATGAGCGGGCGGAGGCGGTCGCGCGCGCTCAGGCCGAGGAGTGCCCCTTCCGGCCATTGCTGTGCGAGAGGCCGCATGGCGAGGGGGGCGAGGGCAGCCGGGCGGCAGCGGCACGCTGCAGGCGCAAGGATTCACGGGATGAGCTCACGCGCGAGGAGAAGGAGTTGGCGGAGCACTGCACGTTCCGGCCGTATATCCTTCCAGCCCACAAGGCGAGGAGCGGCCCACTGCCGCCGGGCCGGGGGGGGGCGAGCCCCCCAGGAAGGCCGGCTGGTAGGCGGCGGTCGACTTACGCGTGCAGTGGGTCGGCACAGGGCGCCTCCGTGGTCCCGCTCGAGGCGGAGAGTCATCGAGAGGAACCCAGCAACTGGACTTCCGTCATGCGCGACCGAGAGGCGCTGCAGGCGCTGATGGTGATGCAATCCTTGTGAGTCGGCGAGTCCATTTTACGGCTTTAGCGATTTGGAGCTCCGTTTGTGATATGTGAAGCGAGGGGATCGCGGGGGATGCTAGTTCCTAGTTCGTAGTTGCTAGATGCTACACCTGACACCTGTGTAGTCATATATTATGCGTACTGACTCCGGCCGGCTCGCCCAAATACAATGCCACATGCACACGCACATGCACATGCATATGTGCGACAATATCTCGTCGAGAGCGCGCTCCTCCATGGCGCGCTCACGAACCGCAACTCAGACAATCAGGACAACGAAATCTCCAGCGTCACAGGGCCGCCAGCCGCTCGCGCAGCACCGCCGGCTCGGGAAACTCGCCCTTAGCGTTGACGCACGTGAAGTCGGCGTTCTCGCCGGCGCCGCACTCGAGCGTCTGCGCGATCACCTCCGCGAGCGTGGAGCGAAGGGTGCCAAGCTGCGGGTCGTCGTTGAGCGTCACGTCGCCCTTGCCGAGCAGCACCTCGCGCGTCTCGGCGTCCTTGTCGAGCTGGAAGAGCGTGCCGAGGTAGTAGTTGTTGTCGTACGGCCCCCCAAAGAGCTGTCCCGGCCGCACGAAGGTGTACGCGTAGCCCGCGCCTGCCGCGTCTGCGACGATCGCGGCCTCAGCGGCCGCCTTGGCGTCGAGGACGCCGCAAGCGTTGAGGATTGGGTACGGCATCTCGGCCCGCCGCTGCACGCCCACCGACGAGAGCAGGACCAGCCGCTTGCGCGACGCGCCGGCTGCCGCCTCCCACGCCTCGAGGATCTTGTAGTTTCCGACCTCGTCCACCACTGTCGGAGTGTTGAAGCCGGACGCGCTCAGGCTCGCGATCGCAGCCTCGACCACCGCGCCGAGCCCACCCGCCTCGCGCGCGTCGAAGAGCGCCCTGAGCACCGGCAGCGAGACGCCCTCGCGCCCGCTCGGCGACCACGCCTGCGTCGGGAACGCCGTCGTCCCCGTGCACACGACCAGGCCCTGCGCTCCCTCCAGCGCCGGTGCGAGCGCAGCCGTCACGTCGTCGCCGCGTAGATCCGCCTCGTACAGCGAGACCTTGTCGCCCAGGAAGGCGCGGGCCCGTGCCGCATCTCGCACCACCCCACGCACCTTGAACGTGTCGGCGAGCCGTAGCGCGACGAGCTTGCCAACGTTGCCCGATGCGCCAAGAACGGTGACGGTGTCGCCAGGAGCGAGAACAGCCGAGAGAGGCGTCAGAAGGATGCCGACGAGCATAGCACGTACAGTATGGAACAGGAGGGCCACGCAGCACTCGGCCAGAGGCCAAGAGGGGGAATGCACTGGAAGGAAGGTGCGTTGCTAGCCGTCGCCCACCCTTGGGCGTCCGCCTCCTCCCTATCTCTCTTCGCAGTCCCTCGCAGATGCAACTTTGCGAGTAAAGAAAGAATTCTTCGAGAAGGGAAAACCAGGACGAAAGCATTGCCTCGCCAGCGAGACGCCCTTCTTTTGGGGTTCCGCCCGCCGGGTTCCGCGCCCGCCGCCAGCTTCCCACCGCTGTATATGCCCGTCGCGGCAGAAGCCCATCGCGACAGTACCCCGGGGTCCTCCACCTGCGGCGGCCCAGCGGCGCGCGACGACAACGACGCCATCGAGGCCGCCGCCTCCGACTTGCTGCATTCCAGATCCCGAAACGCTACTGCGGGTGCAGCACTCCGCAGGCTAAAGATGGAGGAGCGGAGAGTGCTGTCGTTGGCTCAGCCGCTACCAGGCGCGGCGTCAGCGCAGTCGGAGCCGACTGCTCCAGCGGTCGAGGTGGAGGCGCTGGAACGCAGCGGGTCGGAGGCGGCACCGTACGATGCGGCAAGTGTCCTTGAGACTCGGCTCTCTGACGACAATGCCGAGATGGCAGGTCCAGCCTCCAAACATCGGAGGGAGCCGATGTGGACAGAGAAATCGGCGCGCTGCCCGGCCAGGCTTCGTTCCATGGAGGAGGCTGAAGCGCTCTTGCCTTCCAAGAGCGTCTGCTCACGGAGGTGCGTGCGGTGTGCTGCCCTTTGCTCCCTCATTTTGACGGTCTTGCTGCTCGTGCTTGGAGCAGCCCCTTTGCTAATACTCTCCGCAAGGAACATTGCGCCCTGGCCACCACCGTCGCACCCGCCGCAGTTGCAGCCGCCGCAGCCACCTCTGCCGCCGCCGCACCCGGCGGCGCCACCGCCATCGCTGCCCACGCGCAAGCAACCAAACATCCTCTTCTTTCTCGCCGACGACATGGGTTACGGCGATGCGGGCTACCTGGCGACGGGGAATCGTTTCGGCAAGCTCCTCACGCCGCACATGGACGCGCTGACGGCGGCGGGTATGTCCTTTACCGACGCGTACGCCGGCGCTCCCACTTGCTCGCCCTCTCGCTGCTCGCTAATGACAGGTCTTCACTCGGGCCGCTACTCCTAGATGCGGAATGTTCACGCCCTCGGCGGCGGACGCTCCGCTGCGCCCTCGATCTAGATCCCCGCTCGAGTACCCACGAACGCAAGGCCACGCGGCAACCCCACTTTGGCCTAACTGCAGGCCACTGCTCCGTGCGTGACAATGGACAGGAGCCTCTCGCGCGAGGCGAGATCGGCTTCCCCACGCTGCTGCGGGCGCGCGGGTACCACACGCGCCACATCGGTAAGTGGGGACTCGGCGGCTGGGGCTCCGGCGGCTCGCCCCTCGACAAGGGGTTCGAGTCGTACTATGGGCAGGCGAGACACCCGAGACACCCATCTGCTTCCCCGCTAGCGCAGGCACATGCACATGCATGTATGTAACGGTCACCTGCCCTCGCAGCTCGACAATTACCAGTGCCACGACTACTACCCGAGCTATATGGACGTCGGCGAGCTGCGGCCTGGTAACCGGTCGATGGTGCGCCGATTGCCCATCGCGGCCAACGAGGGCGCTAGCGAGGAGAAGTGTGGCGTCGACCGGCTTGAGTGCGCGTGGACCGGCGACCTCTGGACTGCTGAGGTGAAAAGGCCGAGATTGGCCGAGATTGACCGAGATTGACTTCGCCTCTTTGTCGCGTACGCGATGCGACGCAGCTTCGATGAGTGTGAGGCGGTTGCTCTAGGCGCGTGCTTTCATTATCGGGCACGCCGCCGCCGCGGTTGCCCGCGGCGATATGCCGCAGCCGTGGCTGCTCTACATCGCGCACACGGCGCCACACAGTGGTGGCGTCGGCACACAGGAGGAGGGG
>Ga0115008_10003922_pt1 | contig 12309 bp, 13 predicted proteins | sample FraStrMetagenome_FD_87164 | JGI IMG/M metagenome (GOLD analysis project Ga0115008, IMG submission 87164) | Marine eukaryotic phytoplankton communities from Arctic Ocean - Fram Strait ARC3M Metagenome | ecosystem: Environmental > Aquatic > Marine > Oceanic | place: Fram Strait | collected...
CCCCGTATCTCCCTCTACCCACTACCGTCTACGTCAGTATGAGTATCTCCGCGTAATCCGTAAAACGGTTAAGCCGCACATATTCCCCTCTCTATATAGGGACTATAGCGCTCTATCTCCCCGTATCTCTCCCCGCACATTTGCGGTACGGTATCCCGCCATATACCTCGCCGCGAAAATCCGTGAAAAATATTCGTCCAGACCAGGGATCAATTTAGAGCCGTAGCCCAACCCCGCCGCGACCCACAACCCACACAAGCAAGGACATCGCATAAGTCGCGGAGCTTGTGGGTTGTAGACTTACCGGATAACGCGTACGTCCAGTAGGATATAAAGTACACATAGGAAGCAGGGTTGGGACGGACAGGGTGTGGTGGGTAGAGATGTGGGCTCGAGGGTGCGGGTGAGTAGGGGAGGACGCTCAAAGGCAATTCCCGCCGAGTCGTCGCCCCAGTCATGATGGCGACGGCGCCAGGGCAGGCTCGAGGCCGCTCTGCCCGAGCCCTGCCCAAGTGGCACCATACCAGTTGCTACCGTACATCTCTAGCGAACATGTCGTGCCCGGAATGGCGGGCACGATGGCGGTGAAGGGAGCGCCTCCCGCCAACAGCATTATCCCGCGGCAAGACAACTGCCATCGCACCACCTCTGGCCTCTGACCCGCGGTGACGTCGATGCCGTACATCTTGGCCTCTGTGGACGCCGGAAGGGCGGTTTGTGGTTCGTGGGGCGTCCGGAGCTCTGACGGCGTGCCCAGGGTGCCGAGTTTGATGGTGAAGGCAATCGTGGACGCTACCTTCTCGCCCGGCAGCAGTGGCGGGATTGGCGGCGGAAACGGCGGCGGTGATGGCGGCGACGACGGCGGCGGCGGCGGCGGCGATGGCGGCGGCGGCGAGAGCGGCGGCGACGGGGAGAGCGGCGGCAGGCCCGAGGGTGGCGGTGGGGACGGTGGTGGCGGGAGCGGAGGTGGGGGCGGGGGCGGAGAGGGAGGCGAGCACGGCAACTCGGCAAGCCGGCGAGGAGCGACACGCAGCGCAGCCTCCAGGTCGCTGGCAGAAGCCTCTGCAGCGACTCCCCCCTCGGCGGACAGGAGTGTGCCGTCCGGAGGCGAGCTCTCGACGGCATCGAAGCGTGAGAAAGCGAAACGGGTAGAGTGCCGCGACGCCACCTCGTACATGGCTGCCATCCCCTCGATCGCGCCCTCCGCCATCGCATCTGTCACAAAGTGGCCCGACGGCGGGTAGTCGTCCACCTTGCCAAACCGCGGTTGTGTCGACGAGAAGGACTGGCCGATGATGCCATGCGGCAGCTGGCGCTCTGCCACGTCGCCACGGCCGCGGAAACTCAGGTCAAGCCGGTGGGCTGGCCCCTTCATGTGCCCATACACAAAGTTGCCCTGGACCTTGACCAACCACTGGCCAAAGGTGAACGTTCCGGTAGAGAAGCCGAGCCTGACCTTGAGGTCCTCGCATGAGCGAGTGTCGCCCATGCCGAGGACAAACTTCCCCTTGGCGCCGCAGGTCCCGTTGATGACCCGCCACCCAGTGTTGAACTCATTGAGCTCTGAGGCCCAGAACGAGGCGGTGGCGTGCTTCCGCTTGGCACCGCCGACACGCGCGACCACGTGCACCTCGGTGATGAAGGAGCCGTCAACAACAAGGTGTTGAGCAGGCATTTTGAAGGTGGCGTCCTCTGTCTTGACATTGACTGAGAGGCCGGGCACCGAGAAGAAGGTGTAGAACCTCCCGTTGCGTCCTCTGAAGTCTGCCCGGCCTCCATGTGCGAAGTGTAGGTGCGGGTCCTTGGTGGCGAAGCCGCACTGCGCCCCGGCGTTGCGTACACAATTGAGGAGCCAGAAGATGAGGGGTAGTCCTGCTGACGCAGGTCGCGCCTCGATCGCCATCCCTGCTTTGTTTGAGATGCTCAGGGGAGGAGGCAACCAGAGCGCGGCGACCAATGCGGAACTACTTGCTCGCCTGCCGGTAGCAATTTTTGGGGCATTTCGAGGGTTGCTTATACTTCCTTTTCATTCATCGTAATTGGGCGGATCTTCAGCGCTGGCTGCGATGCTCTCTTTCTCAGAGGCTCTCATCTCACGCCGCGGTCCCAGCTTGCGTGTCTCGCCAGACCGGCGTGCAGCGAGGCGCGGGAGAGGTTGGGGAATTGATTGGGTGCGGGAGATTTCTGGATGGAGCGACCCGCTTGCGGTCGGTTGCGCGCGCACTCCCCACAAGTGTTGTGAGGGGTGGTTGCGTCGCATCTGTGAGTCAGTGTGTGCGCGTGTGTGCGGCCGCAGCAGGGAGGGAGGGAGGGGGGGGAAGCACCGCGTGTCACACTCACTCCCTACATACAAGGCCCCCACCCATGGCCTCGAGGTGCGTGGCGGCCACCCGCGGTGTTCGACACACTTGTGCCGCCACGCACCTCGAGTTCGGGGGCGTTACCACCCCAGTGTGGTGTATGGAACGAACGACGAAGCGGCGGTACGCCCCGACATTACGGGGCTCGGCTTCTTACAGAGCCCGCTCTTGCATGGACGTCGTCTAGCCGGGGCACCCGTTTCGAGAACAGCGCCGCAAGCGTCAACAGATGGAGCGACTCCAGCGAGACTCGAAAGGTCGCCCCGACGACTTCACGAGCAGTTCACGAGTTGCAGTCGCGGCGCAAGAAGCGGCCGCGCGAGGATGGCGCGCAGCAAGGAGCAAGTTTTTTGAATCCCACGAGTCCACACATGTGCCGACATGGGTCTCAATGAGCGAGCGAGGAGCAGCTCTCTCACACACACAAGAGTCAAGACACACTCTAATGTATGTATGTAGGAAGGTGAAGAACAGCCAGGCTCGGACTGGACACCAACGCGGTATGGGTGGACGCTGGACAGGATATGATGACGACACTCGATCGACACGCACTCTAGTGGGCAGTCGGAGAAGGGGCAACTCCGTGCACTGACGGTCGGCCGTCAGAAAACACGCCTCCGTGGCTCGGGTTACACCAATCCTCGCTACCCAACGAACGCGGCCAAAGGATATCCATCTCGAGAACCTCGAGAGTGGGCGTGCCGGTGTCACCGAGGCCGCGAGGAGCTCCAACCCAGTCGCCGAATGGATGATCCACGTTCGGCCAACCGCCAGGTCTACGACTTTCTCGAGGGCCGAAGCACGGCCGGACGGCGCTACCAGCGCGTCACCGTAGTCCTCATCGGACTGAACGTGCTCACGTTCGTTCTCTCGACCGTCTTCCACCCGAAGTACAACCCTGACGGCCCGTACCAGCTCTGCGCGGCGGACCGCTGTCGAGGCCTCGACCGGTGGTTCTTTGGCAACGACGACGACAACGGCCTCCTCGGCACCTCCGTGTTTGAGATCCTGACCGTCGCAGTCTTCACCGTCGACTACTTTGCGCGGCTGGCCACTGCGCCGGAGGCCGACGCCGCCTACGCCGGCGCGTGCGGTCGCCTCCGCTTCGCCGTCTCCTTCTACGCTCTTGTCGACCTCGTCTCGACTCTGCCCTTCTACCTCGACTTCTTCATCGAGGGGAACCTGCCCGCCTCGCAGGCGATCCGGATGCTGCGCCTCGCGCGCATGATGAGGCTGGAGGGGCGGTACGTCGAGTCCTTCACGCTGCTCGACGAGCTTCACGAGGAGCTCTCCCGCGGCGGGCTACTGCGGACGGCCGCCTTTGTGGGGACGGTCATCTGGACCATCTGCTCGTCCCTCTACTACCTCGCCGAGCGGCGCAACCCGAAGATGATCTACTGCGCCGCCTGCCCCGACGTCGACACTGGCGCGTGCTCCTTCGACGAGTGGGGGCTGGTGGACTGCTCCGAGGCCGGCTGCGCGGCCAAGGAAGGGGATGAGGGCGGACCGCCCTGTTCGAGCCTGTTCGAGTCGATCCCGTCCGCCCTCTTCCTCACCCTCCTCAACCTCTTCGGCGAGTTCCCGCTCGTACAGCAGCACTCGCCCGCCGGCAAGCTCCTCGCCACGCTCGTCGCCCTCGTCGCCGTAGCCTTCTTCGCGATCCCCGCCTCTATCGTCGGCAACGGCTTCCAGGTGGTGCTCGAGAAGCGGAAGGCGGCGGACGGCGAGACGGGCGTCCGTGCGAGCATCGACAACCTGACGCACCTCGTCAGCGAGGCGCCTTGCTAGCTGCAGCTAGTTTGCAGCTGGAGGTAGCGGTCCACACACGGCCTGACTTCGACGAGGCGGAGGGGGCCTCGCTGCACTGTGGCCAGCACGAGGTGGCTGCCCCCTAGGCGGAGAACGAGCGCGCCTCGGTGCGGCACTTGGAGAGCAGGCACCTCGTCACGGAGCGCGATCGCTTCCTCGACGAGCGGCACCTGCACATGGACGTGCATGCGCCGCCGCCTCGCGCAGAGATGGGCGTGGCGCGCGCCTTCGCGGCGCAGCTCGGCGAGGCGCTGCCGCTGCTCTCGGTGGCGGGCTTCGGCGCGCTTCTCGTCTGGGTCGCCTTCGCCACGGGGATGCACTGTGAGGGTGCTTCGGGGCCTCTTCATGAAGCCGTGCTGTGGCTAGGTCGCCTTCGCCACGGGGATGTACTTTGCGGAGCGCGGCTCGCTGGACGCGGAGATGGCCGGCAGCTACAAGACCATCCCCGACGCGATGTGGCTCACGCTGCTCAACCTGTCGGGCGAATCGCCGCTCTGCCACTACTCGACCGCCGGCAAGCTCCTCGCCGCCCTCATGGCGATCGTCGCGACGGGGCTCTTCGGCATCGAGACCGGCCTCGCCGGCCTGACCCGCGAGTGATGAACCACCCACCCTCTACCCCCCAACTCCTCAGGCATCCCGATCGGCCTCGTTGGCGCCTCCTTCGAGCAGCTCGTCGAGGGGCGCACCAAGGACGCGAGTGCGGCGGCGGCCGACGCGACACCGCTCGACGCGCCGCCGCCGCTCTACGCCGCCATCCACGCCGCCCTCTCGAGCGGCGCGGCGCTGCGAGTCATCTTTGGCGTCATCTTTCTCTCGGTCGGCCTCGCCATCCTCGAGACGCTGCCGGAGTACGAGTGCGACGGCGCGGCGGCGGCGACGACGGAGTGCTCGCTCTTTGCGGCGGCCGAGTGGGCTTCGGTCCTGCCACCGTCAAGTGCCTGCCGCCGTGAACAGCGTCTCCTCACGCCTCTGGCTGTGAACAGGTCCTGCTCTTCACCGTCGAGTACCTGCTGCGGCTGCTCAGTGCTCCCGCCGACCCCGACCTCGGCGGCGGCGGCCGGGTGCGTCTCCGCCTCTCTCTCTCCCCCATCGCCTCGCGCGCCGGAGGGAATGATCGATCCACTGCTTGGCCAGGCGCGGCTCCGCTTCGTCTTCTCCTTCTACTCGGTGGTCGGCCTCCTCGTAGTCGCCCCCCAAGATGCCGAATGACCGTCGATTGCTTCATGAACAGGCGGTCGATCTCCTCGCCGTGATCCCCTTCTACATCGCGCAGGCGGCGCCGGGCGGCTGGGTGGACGAGCAGCGCGCGGCCCTCGCCCCGACCTCGAGGAATCTCGGCTCATCTCGGCTCCTCTCGCACAGGTGGACGAGCACGACGCCTACTTCCGGATGCTGCGGCTGCTGCGGCTGCTCAAGCTCGACAAGTACGTGCCCTCGATCACCCTCATCGACGACGTGGTCCGGCTCAAGCGGCAGCCCCTCCTGCTCGCCGCCGGCGCCTCCCTCGCGCTGTGGCTGCTCTTTTCGTCGCTGCTCTGGCTGTGCGAGCACGCCGACACGGCGAACGAGCTCGACGACCCCCTACCCTCGTACGGCTGCATCGAGGATTGCACGATGGCGGACCGGCTCGATTGGGGCGGCGGCGTTTCTGTCCTCCCCGAGAACAGCCGAGAGGACCCGACTTCACCCGGAGTGTAGGTTCGGCTCGTGGGGCGGCGCATCCTTCTACACCCTCATCCACCTCACTGGCCGACTACCCTTGACCCACCACTCTGCCGCGAGCGGCGTCGCCTCACGCTTCCGTCTCTAGACAGGCGACTACCCGATCGTGACTTACTCCGCCGCCGGCCGCGTCACCTGCTTCCTCATGGTCGTGGCCGCCGTCGGAGTCGTGTCGGTGCCGTCGGGCCTCATCGCCTCGGGGTTCCAGCAGGCCGGCTCCTCCTCAGCCATACCTCGGCTTTACATCACGGCCGCCCCTCGGCCGCCCCTCGGCCGCCCCTCGGCCGCACCTCGTCCGCACCTCGTCCGCACCTCGGATAGGTGGTCGACGAGCGGCACGAGACGGGCGAGTCGGGCGACGGCTACTTTGAGACGGCGTACGCGGCCTTGGAGGGCTTGCCGCCGCCGCGCTCTCGCTGGGGGCCAAAGGTGGACGCGCTGCAGGAGCAGGTCAACACTTTCCTCAACGGAGACGGCTCGTTGCGTCGCAGCGCAGCGTCGGGCGCCTTCCGCAGCGGTATCCTCGTCCTGCACCCCTGACGCTCCCTGACTCTCGGCTGACTCTCGGCTGCCTCGAGGCGGCAGGCATCCTCGTCCTCATCCTAGCGAACCTCGTCGCCGTCGCCGCCGAGACTGTCCCGCAGGCCGTCCCTCCGCCGCGATCAGCCCCCCGAGAGTGGGTGGCGGGCGGGGGCGGGAAGGTGGAGGGAGGGAAGAGAAGGGCGCGAGTCGCCCTCCCCGTCCTCACGTCCCGCCAGGTTGACCGGTGGGTCGGCAACGAGCCGCACAACTTCTTCGACGTACCGCCCTCTCGCGCGTCGCCTGCTGCGAGCCGCGCTTGCTCACACGCCTGCTTGTGAGCAGGTGCTGGAGGCCGTCTCGTGCTTCGTCTTCTCGGGCGAGTATTGCGCGCGCATCTTCTCGGCCGCCAAGGACAAGCGCCACCTCTACTCGCCCGTCTACTACGCGACGACCTTCTTTGGTGCATGCTCGCCATCTCGCCGTGCCCACCGCGGCAGCATCTCTGCCTCACCTCGGCGCCGTCTCGGCTGCAGGAATCGTCGACCTGCTCTCCTTCTTGCCGTGGTACGTGCAGCAGGCGAGCCTCGCGCTGGGGCTCGCCGGCAGCTCGTCGGACGCGGCGGCCGTCTTCCGCATCTTCCGTCTCTTCCGCGTCCTGCAGCTCGAGCGCTTCCTCACCGCCTTCACGCTGCTCGACAACGTGCTGCGCGCGTCGGCAGACGTGCTGGTGGCCACCGGCCTGATGGCGCTCATCATCTGGGTGGGAGGGGCAGCCCTCTTCTTCCTCTTCGAGCAGCACAACCCAAACTACCGCGAGTGCGACGGCACCTCGCTGCGCTAAGTGCTGCTCCCAGGGAGGGGGGCCGCCTCCTCACGCCTCCGCCTGCGAACAGGCCTCTCGCCGGCCGAGTGCTACTCCTTCCCCTCGACCACCGCGTGCAACACCGCGCACCCGGGCAGCTGCTCGCAAGAGACGTTTGCGCACATGCCCGACGCGCTTTACATGATGGCCATATTTCTCTGCGGCGAGTGGGGCGTGTGCGACTTCACGCTCGGAGGCAGGGCGGTCGCCGCGTTCATGTGCATCGCCGGCATCGCCATCGCCGCCATCCCAATCGGCTCGCTCTTCGAGGCATTCGGCGCCGTCATCGGGCTTTCGGAGGAGGGGGACGGGTGAGTGGTGCAGGCGTGACGCCACCGTGGAGAGGGGGGTCACGCGTGTTACGTACCGGGTCGTGTGTTAATGTCTCAAAGAAGAAAGTCTCTGGCGTCCTGCGTCCTGGCGAGAATGCTTTATATAAACGGCAGCGGTAACGCCCGCGCCTCTATACGAGACCACAAGAGAGGCCTCTACGTGTATATGCGTGTCTTTCATCACAGAAAGCTGGAGATAGGAGATTAGTTTTAGGTTTGTTGTTGGCAAATCAAGACACATATAGGAGATATTAGTAAGAGAGTTTTTGAAGAGATGAAGTGTCTGAAGGAGCGTGCACCATCTGAATCTCCCACAGAGCCCCTACTAGCCGCGTTTTTTTTGGAACTGAGATCTCTGTTCCACGAAAAGAAATATCCGCAGAAGATGCAGGACTAAAGCTTTACATTTTCTTTTCGCGCGGGTGTGGACTGGCGCGCACACCATCCTAAAATCGGCAACACCAGTGAATACTATTTCACGCGCGGCCGCGGGGGCGGGAGAGACGGGAGAGACAGAGAGGTCAACATAGCACAAACCTCACAGCACAAACCTCACGCCGACACACCCCTTTCGCGCTGCCTCTTGGCACGGCCTTGCAGCAGCCGCCACTGCTTGTGCCCGCTATGTGCATTGCAGTGGCTCGGTGCTTTCGGGTCCTCGCTCCGCCACCGTGGGCACTCCGCGGCAGGCCGATCGCAGATGTAGCAGTAGCAACGGCTGCAAGTCGCAGCATTGCCCTGGTGCGGCCGCTTGCCGTGGGTCCGCACGAAAGGGTGTTGTAAACAACACGCGCGAAGGTGCGGTAGCTCGTGCAGGCCACCCGCTGATGCTGTGCCCTGCACCTCGTCCTCGCCATCCGACACCACAAAAGAGACGCGTGGTGGTGGCGGTGGCGGTGCCACCTCCTCCACTTCACTCTCTTCGTCCAGGTCGATGCACCCCTCGACCTCGCTCTCACCCTCAGCTGCCTCCGCCAACGCCTCGGATGCCCTCCTCTCTGCCTCAGCCTCAAACTGCTGCTGTGCCGCGGGCGGGTAGGTGGTGATGTCCGCAACGGGCAAGGGCTTTGAGGGCTGCCGGCATGGACCAGACTGGCTCTGCTTGTGCCACCGGGCCCACTCTGCGGCCCCCTTTCGCCTCAAGTAAATCGGTCCCCTGTCGCGAGGCAGCAGCCAGAGGCCAAAGTCCGATCGAGCTCGGCCGAGGGCTGCGGCTGCTTGCATGTCTGCGTTGCAGCACTAGTTGGCATTACTCCCATTCATTGCAGAGAAGCACCTGTTGTATCTGATCACCGACCCATCCACGTTACCTGATCCATGTCCACCACTGACGCCCAGCAGCTCCGCGGTGAGCGCAATCCTCACCATCTCGTCGGCTGGACGAATTCTTTTTTCGGGGAAGGAGGAAAGCCCCTAACAACCCCGGCTCGTTCCGCGCCTGACACCTGCCCCCTGCCACAAGCCCTCTGGCGGTGTAAAATTCTTTTTCTCTCCAGACGCACTGCCAGACGCAAGAAAAACGCGGCCAATCGTGCTTGGCACCAAATCGCGCCAGCTACTAGCGAGTCTATGTCCGACCATTCCAAAGAGCTTCCGCCCGCCACCGCCATCCGACGCCACCCGCTGGCCGAGCTCACCGAGAGCGAGCTTGTAGCGGACGATGAGCCAAAGCTCTTCCGCGGCGTCGCCGACGGGTGGCGAGCCGCGTCACGTTGGGGCAGCCCTTCGCTGCTAGCCGAGCACTACGGCCATCTCGAGTTTGAGGTCGCCGCTGGCACGCACACGAGGCTCGCCGACTTCCTCGCTGAAACTGCGCAGGACGGCGGTCGCTACCTCGTCGAGACTGCGTTCAACGGAGAGAAAGCCGTCCTACTCAGCGACTACACCCGGCCTCCCGGCTTTGCGGACGCGCTCGACGAGATCCCCGGCACGATCAGCCGGCCACACTGGTTCGTCGGCGGACCCAGGACGGGCAGCAAGCTCCACGATGACACACGCATGACCTGCGGCTGGAGCGTCTGCCTTTTCGGTCCACAACCGCAACAGCTGCGAGTGATGCACCGCTCTGCACAGACGGCCTGAGGCGCCGACGGCGGTATGGCAATAGGCTGCAAGCGCTGGCTGCTGCTGCCTCCCGACACCGACGTGCACGGGCTGGGTCTCGCGCCGTACAGCCACGGCGTCGACAGCTGGTTCGAAGCCCACCTCGCGCCTCTCCGAGCAGCCGCCGCAGAGGGAAGGCGGGGCGGGGCGAGAGGTCCTTCCAGCCGTGAAGGGCGCCTCTTCACGGCGTGCTGCGAGCAGGCTGCGCGTCCGCGAGTGCCTCCAGCGGGCCGGCGAGCTCGTCTACGTGCCTGCGGGCTGGCACCACGCCGTCCTCAACGTGTGATCTCGCCACCAGATCAGCCGAGATGTGCCGCGAGATGTGATGTACGCGAGGTGTAGGCCCACGCCGTCCGTAACCGACCTCTCCTGCGCCCTCTCCCGTCCAGCTTCGCCCATCCTCACCTCGCCTTGTCTCGCCTCGCAGGTCGAGCTCTCCTGCGCCATCTCTCACGGCCTCATCACGCCAGCCACCCTGCCGACCGCCTGGGCGCACCTGCGCACCCGGTGGCCCGGCTTCGCGCTCTCGCTGCGCGAGCTGCTGCAGCAGGTGCGAACCCAGCCGAGATCAGCCGAGATCAGCCGAGACCAGCCGAGACCAGCCGAGATCAGCCGAGATCCACATATGAGCCGCTGGAACAGGCACGGCCCGCGCTGGCGGAGTCGCTGCCGCCAATCCTCGACGGTTCGAAACCATCTACGCTTCGACCCGGAGCCGTTGGCGGGTGTGATGCTTCCTCGCTTCTGCGAGGAGCGTCTCTTCACGCCAGCTCTGGTGAACAGGCGAGAGGGAGCGGCTTCCTATGGCGTGGCGTGACGTGCCGCCTTCATCTCCACGGCAGGGCGGCGAGGGCGGCGGAGGCGGCGGAGGCGAGGGCCACTGCACGGCGCTCTTTGTGCACGCGGCGTGGCTGCGAGCGCTGCTTCGCGCCAAGCCAGCCGCGGCGTCGGTGATGTGCGGTGTGGCGGACGTGGAGGGCCCTGCGGACAGCGTCTCTTCCCACCGTCCAGCTCTGCACAGGTCATGTGCGGCCGGGCGAGCGTCGAGGCGTTGTGGAGGTTCCACGGCTCGCTCGACGCTCTTGCCGCCGCGGCGTGCAGCCGGGACGCGCTCGTGTGTATCGTCGAGGCGGAGGAGGAGGAGGTGGAGGGAGAGGCGGAGGAGAAGGACAAGGAGGAGAGGGAGGGGACGGCGGAAATGGCGGAGGAGTCTCCGCCGGGGCGCGAGCAGCTGTCCTCGCTGCAGCTGTCCTCGCTGCTTGGCGAGCACGGCGTGTGCGTCGCGTGCGTGGTCCGCGAGGGGGGGGAGGAGGCGTGGGCGGCGGAGCGCGGCGTTCGGTCGATGGGCGTGCTCCGCGACCAGGCGAGGCGAATCGGGCGGCCTCGAGTGACCTCGGGTGACCTCGGGTGACCTCGGGCGATCTCGGCTACTCACCAGGCGAGCGGCGACGAGGGCCGGATGAGGGCGGTAGCTCGCTCGTGGCTCCACCTCGACCCTAGAGTGTGCGCCTTCGCGCCGACGCGTCACGCCGAGCAGCGTGAAGGGCGTCCCCACGTCGCCGCTGCTGTGATCAGGTGCGCCGTCGAGCCGCGCCTCACGCCGAGCCGCGGAGTCTGCCTCGTGGTGGCGACGAGCCGGGCGGGCGTGGGGGGAGGAAACCCTTCGGGGCTGTGGGCAGCGTCCGTTCACGCGCTGTGCCGTGAGCAGGTGGGTGCGGACGAGGTGCTGCTAGAGCTCCCTCTGAGCCGGTGCCGGACCTCCGCCCAAGCAGAAGCAAACTAGTCAGCCACGATGACTGATGAATGAGATGATGATGACAGGTGCCTGACCTCGGCTCACGTGCCTGAGAGGGCGGCGGCGATGGTTCCCGCCGACGACGCCTTTGGTCGGCTGATACTCGCTCTCCTCTGCTGCAGCGACGCGCACCCGCACGCAGAGTATTACCGTCAGCTCTTCAGCCTCGACGAGGCAACCTCTTCCCTGATGGCGCTGTGGGAGGACGGCAGCGAGGAGGCGAAGCGCGCGGCGGGCAGCCTCTCCTTCGAGCGGAGCCGCCGCAGTCGCCGCGAGATGCTGCGCGAGTATGCGGCGCTCGCAGACACGGGCGAGTTGCCGTCGCTGTCGCTGCGCCAATACTTGCACGGCAAGCTCGCGCTGCAGACGCGCGCGTTCGCCGTCGAGGATGGCCGCGCGCTGATCCCGGTCCGTCGACCTCGCCGAGCACGCGCCTATCTTCAACGAAAGAATGGGAACTCCACTCACGCGTGATGTGGAGCAGGTCCTCGACCTGGCCAACCACGCGTCTGTCGGCGCGACGGCGCGGCTGCAGCAGGAGGGGGGGGCGGTGCGGCTGGTGGCCAACTACGCGCTCGAGCGCGGAGACGAGGTCTCCCTCTGCTACGACGCGGACGCGGACCACCTCGACCTCTTCGAGCGGTACGGCTTCTTCGACGCGACGAGCGTCGTCCACACCGCCGAGGTGCGCGTGCCGGAGTTTGAGCTGTGGGCGGGAGGCGGCGAGGGCGGCGAGGGCGGCGAGGGCGGCGAGGGCGGCGAGGGCGGCGAGGGCGGCGAGGGCGGCGAGGGCGGCGAGGG
>Ga0115008_10003923_pt1 | contig 12308 bp, 2 predicted proteins | sample FraStrMetagenome_FD_87164 | JGI IMG/M metagenome (GOLD analysis project Ga0115008, IMG submission 87164) | Marine eukaryotic phytoplankton communities from Arctic Ocean - Fram Strait ARC3M Metagenome | ecosystem: Environmental > Aquatic > Marine > Oceanic | place: Fram Strait | collected 2012-06-18
CGCCTCTTGGCGCGCTGCGTCCGCCTGCTGCAGCGCCGCGGAAGCCTGCTGCAGCGCCGCGACGCTGCCGGAGGCGTCAGTGCTCGAGGGGACAAAGGCGGGCGCGGCGGGCGCGGCGGGCGCGAAGCCGACGGGGGCGGCGGCCGGCGGAGCGGCGCCCGACGTGAGCGAGGTGAGCAGCTGCGACGCCACCTGTGCGTTCTTGTCCTTCTCCTCGGGCGCGTAGGTTGCGTTCCAGGCCTGCGTGATCTCGGAGAGCCGCGCCGTGGCGTGAGGGTCCTTCTCCTCGTCGGCGCCGGGGAGCATCTGCGTCGCGTCGGCCGGGCTGGGCGTCCCCTTGAGCGCGGCGAGCGCCGCCTTGCGCTGCGGCTCGTACTCCTTCAGGAAGTCGTGCGTCTTTTGGTCGACCTTGAGCATCAGGTCGGCGCCGCCGAGCCGGACCGCGGGCAGCAGCCGGAGTGCGCGCAGCACGCCCTCGCCCGTCGCAAAGTCGCAGAAGCCAAACGACTTGGACTGGCCCGACTCGGGGTCCACCGAGCGCTTCCACTGCATCAGCGTCCCGCAGCACGACAGGAGCTCGGCGATGAAGGCGTCCGCCGCCGCCGCCGGGATCTTGCCAATGTAGAGCGTGCACGAGCGCTCAGGGGGTAGCCGAGCTGGCGGCGCCGGTCCCGGCGGCGGCACGGGGCCAGACGGGGGCACGGGGGGACCCGGCGGCCGCGGCGGCATCGGCGCACCGTACCCTGGAGGCGGTGGATAACCCGGAGGAGGGTAGCCGGGCGGATAGGCTCCCGGCGGTGGTGGGTAGCCTGGCATGTAGCCCGGCGGCGGGTAACCTGGCCGGGCGCCGTACATGTGCGAATAGGGAGGGGGATGGTTCCACATATCAGAGGCGATGATGCGCCGCGCGCCCAGTGAGAGTGACTCGACGAGGAGAAGTGCGCTGAGGAAAAAGAATTACCGCCGCCCCTGTGTGGTGGCGGCGTGCCGTCCTCCCATCCCTCCCTTGGTTCCTCTGTTTTCTTTCTTTCTTTTCTTACACACAGGTACACCGAGAAAAAGAATGTTACGGTCACTCACTCTCGCTCTCGCTTCCTCCCTTCGCGCGAATCGCGGCCCACGGCGCAGCTCCCTTGCTCGGCTTTCCGCGCCACAAAGGCCATCATGCCCCAGCGCGGCAACCACCAGCGGCCAAAGACGCGCGCGTCGACCTTGTAGGTGGTGAAGGCGACGTCGACAAATCCCGCCTTGGTCAGCATCCCGTTCACATCGCGACTCGTCAGAATGGACCAGTCCGCCTTGGAGTGGCCTGGCGTGAGCCAGAGGTACCAGGCGCACATCTTGCACACCACGAAATCGTGGCACCAGTCGCTCAGCACCACCCGGCCTCCAGGCTTCAGACAGCGGTGCATCTCCCTGAGCCCCTTCTCCGGGTCTGTCCAGAAGTGGAGGGAGGAGAGCGTGGTGGCAGCAGCGAAGCTGCCGGATGCGAAGGGCAGGCTTTCTGCTGGCGCAACCACAAAGTCGACGGCCGGGCACTCGTGCCTCCCCGTCTCAATCATGCTCTCGCTCAGGTCTGCAGCTGAGAGTTTGAGCCCCGGGAAGCTGCGCAAGATTGCTCGTGGCACGGCACCCGTGCCCGTCCCGACGTCCAGCACGCAATCTCCGGCTGTGAGGTCGCGGAGCGGCTCGGACGCGCAGGACATGAACGCGTTGAGTGTCGCCTGGACATATGCCGCCCACCGTTCGTTGTACGAACCTGCAAGCTCCTCGTACTGCTCACGAACACTGGCCCGCCTCCGTCGCGACTGCGACCACCACAGCACCGTCGCTGCGCCGACTGCAGCTAAAGCTACAACCCGCATGTGTGTGTATGATGCCCAGGGGTGGCGCTTGGACGGCGGTCACGATTCTCACGAATAGCCGGATTTTTCTTCATTTTTCTTTCCCTCTGTTGCGGAGTGTGCCGGGCAAACTTCCGCTTCCCTAAGCCCCGGCAGCCCCCACCCCCCGCGTGGGGGGGTGGGGGGGGGGCAGCCCGGACTTACCTTGAATTCACACTAAGTTTCTGTTTTGTACGAAGTGCAGCTCGTAACGATCGAGCCCATCTGCCAAAGGCGCTCGCCTCCGGGGGGCGCGCTGCCTCCGCCATGGAGCCCGCGTCCGATGCGCGTTCCCTCTGGGTAGAGGAGCGGGTCATGGGGCTGTTCAAGATGAGCAAGCCGGACAAGTACAGGAAGATGGCGAGCGGAGAGGAGACGGGGGCGCCGCTCCTAAAGTTCTTTGACTCGGAGGATTGCAGCGCGATCTACTTTCTTGATGGTGCAAAGGACATGTCATGCTTCTCCGCGCCGCCCACCAGCAACAAAAAGAAGCTCCTTTGCATGCTCAAGCCGCAGCCGGCTCGGTACACCAAGCCCGACGAGATGGCAAACATCATCATATTTGACCTCTCGCCCAAGCTGCTCGAGTCGATGCATGCACTGATGGAGGGAGTATTCCTTCCCATCATGTCGAATCCGGAGAATCAGCAGGCAGCTCGCCCGTCTGCCCCCCCTCCCCCCCCAGCCGGCGTACTGGCTCTGCTCGAGGCAATGCTAGGTCATGTTGCGCCGCCCCTGAGCGCCGCCGTCCTGTGCCCTCCGCAGGGTTGGTCAGAGATGATGGCGCGCGAGGTGCTCGAGAACTGCCACAAGACAATCTCAGCATCGTACGTCGCGCTTGGGCAGTCCATGGGTCAGACGCTCCTGCCGCAGCCGCCGGCAAACATGCTGGTGCGCCCGCGCATGCTCCCACATCGGCGCGCAGCCCTCCGACGGTGCGGTTGCTTCTGCTATAGGTGGCCGAGAAGGATCGCGCCAGTAGAGACAAGGACCGCGTCCACGTGCTTGAGACTGCGGTGGTAACGTGGACGAACCAGATCAAAGCTGTCCTCAAGACAGAGCCGGAGGGCGTCCTCAACGCAGACGGCTTTCCCGGCCCGCTGCAGGGGGTCGAGTTTTGGACAGAGAAGGCCAACAACCTCGCGCGGATCCTGCAGCAGCTCGAGGGGGAAGGCATCGGCAGCGTCATGACGGTACTAGAGATGACGAGCAGCCCGTACTTCACCGCGTTTGCGACGCTTGTGAAGGACGTCGGTGTCGCGCACGCCGAGGCCGCAGACAACGTCAAGTTCCTGGCGCCGCTTATCCCCTACTTTCGAGATCTGCGCGACCTCGACGACTTCTCGCAGCTCTCCTCGCTCTTCCGGCCAATCATGCACCTACTGCTACTTGCGTGGAAGCACTCCAAGTACTACAACACGCCGCCGTGCATGGTCGTGCTCATCTGTGAGATTTGCAACGATTTGATAGAGCAGTCGCGCAACCACATCAGCCCAGCGACTGTCTTCGAGGATGAGCCGCCCGAGGCCATCGAGAGGCTCGACCCGGCACGCCGCGTGTGCACCGAGTTCAAGAGCGCCTTCTACGAGTACAACCAGACGGCCGCCGTGGAGTGTCCCGATAAGCCGTGGAAGTTCCAGAGCAAGGCGCTCTTCTCGCGGCTTGACGACTTCCTTGAGCGGTGCGACGACCTCATCGACGTCCTCCAGACGGTGACCCACTTCAATCGGCTCGAGCGGGTCGACATCGGAGGGAACAAGGGGCACGAGCTCACTACGTACGTGGCCGACGTCTACCGCGATTTCCAGGCTGAGCTCGCAAAATGGCAGGCCTGCGGCTACGACGTTCTCGACCTGAGCGGCAGCCAGTTTGCCGCAGACTACCTCTCTTTCACGCAGAGCATCAAGCGGCTCGAGCAGATCCTGGGCGGGATCCTCAACATGGGCTTCGACGACGCTGGCACCATCACGGGCGCCTTCAAGCTCTTCGACTCGTTCGCCGACCTGCTCGAGCGCGACTTTGTCCAGTCTGACCTGGAGAGCAAGCAGATCTCGCTCATTCGCCGGTACGGCGAGGAGCTGAGCGAGGTGCAGTCGATCTTCAACTCAAGCAAGCTGACCTCGTGCGCCGGCAAGCACTTCGAGCGCGATGGGCCTCCGCTCTACATCAACATGCCGCCGATCTCCGGCGCGCTCGCCTGGGTGCAAGGCCTCATCTTCCGCATGGAGGCGCCGATGAAGTCGCTTCGCCCGGTACTGCAAGCCATGCACGAGTCTGACGAGGCCAAGGACGTCTCTCGCATGCACGAGTCCATCAGCAAGGCGCTCGCAGACTATGAGACTAGCATCTTTGGCCAGTGGGCGCAGACGGTCGACGGCACGCTGAGCGAGAAGCTTACGCTGCCCCTGCTAACCAAAGACGAGGCCAGCGGCGAGGTGTCGGTGAACTTCGACCCGCAGCTCATCAAGCTGCTAAACGAGGTCAAGTACTTTGTGATTCAGAAGAAGGACGTGCCCGGCGTGGCTATGGAACTGTATGAAAAGGCGGAGCTCTTCCGCGTGCAGACCGGCAGCCTGGAGCTGATGCGCGGCAACTACAACTGGATGCTGCGCAGCCTGCTCGAGGTGGAGCGGCCGCTGCTGCAAGGTCACATGAAGAACATCGACAAGCTCATGCAGCGGGGGCTCACCGACCTCAAGTGGCAGTCGCCAGAGGTGGAGAAGAGCGCCTTTGTCGACGAGCTGAGCACTCTGGTCGCTGACGCGCACGGCATCCTCACGTCCCTCAAGACCAACATGAAGGGCGTGGAGTCGGTGCTGAAGAAGTGGTCCGACACGCCGCTGCTCGTGCGCCGCGCCGCAAAGACCTACGTCCCCGACGTCTTTATGGACGAGCACGCTCAGCAGCTGGACGTTCGCTACAAAGAGATCACCGACGGCGGCAAGGAGATCCACCAGCTGCTGCTCGATTCGAACCAGATCCTCAAAGTGCCGAAGGGCGCGCCGGCGTGGCGCTCGTACGTCGAGTTCATCAACGGCATGTTCATCGACGGCGTCTCCGCAACGATCATCGCCTCGCTCAAGTTTGTGCTGTCCCTCATTGACCCGGCCGTCCTTGCGCAGTCTGACAACCCGCCACTGCTCGAGGTGAAGCTTGAGCTCCGGGACAGCAACCCTCTTGAGGTGTGCTTCTCGCCGCCGCTCGACAGCGTCGCCAGCCGCGGGCGCCGCGACTCGCGCGCCGATGGCAAGCCAGTTGGAGACGGCAAGTCGATCGCTGGCTACGTCAACCGCTGGATGACCGACTTTTACAACATTGTCAAGCTCGTGAAGCGGCTCGACCGGCAGGAGGGTGACTTTGTCAAGGAGATGGAGGAGGACGAGCAGGTGCGCTTCTACGTCCACCGCATCAACTCCGAAATTGAGGCGGCCTCGGCCGCCTGCAACCAGCTCACCGAGCCGTTCGTTGCACACAAGGAGCTGTGGCTCAAGGACATCCAGACTCAGTTGCAGAGCTGGCTGGAGGAGGGCAGCGCCGCTGCCCCAACTGACGGGGGCGATGCGGCGGCAGCTGCGGACGCCGAGGAGAGCACGTCGGGTGCCGAGGTGATCAACCTCGGCCTCTTCGACGAGCGGATTGTCCACTACAAGGCTATCGAGGACGAGATCCGCGCGTTGCCACCGCAGTCCTTCCAGGGCTGGCTCAAGGTGGATGCGCGGCCAGTGAAGAACGCGCTCGCCACCTGGGCGGCCAAGTGGGGGCTGGCGCACACCGACCACCTCAAGCACTACATTCAGAGCAAGCTGGAGAACCTGGTGAGCTTCTGCGACGAGATCGACCGCGGCCTCGCCGAGACGCCCGAGGACAACGATGCGCAGGCGCTGATCGCGGCCATGACGCACGTGCACAACGTGCGCATGAAGGAGAGCGAGTTCGACACCATGTTCGAGCCGATCAAGAACACCATTGCGCTGCTCAAGAAGCACAACATCACGATGAGCGACGCCGTCCTGGAGGGCCTCGAGCAGGCGCCCTTCAAGTGGGAGAACACCAAGAAGACGACGCTCAACGCGCGCGAGGTGCTCCATCCGCTGCAGTCCATGCAGCAGGAGAAGGTCAAGGACGAGATCGAGACCTTCAAGGAGAAGGTGGTCGACTTTGTCGCGCGCTTCAAGGCGGAGGCGCCCTTCAGCTTCAGCATCGGCCCGGACGCGGCGTACGCCCTGCTCAACCAGTGGAACGTGCTGCTCGACGAGATCGAGGCCGAGTCGCAGCAGCTCAGCGCCGAGATGGAGCTGTTCGAGGTGCAGGCGATAAACTTCCGCGAGATTGGCGAGTGCCGCAAGAGCCTTCAGTTCCTCAAGGTGGTGTGGGACCACGTGCAGCTCGTGCTCGAGATTTTCACCTCGTACAAGAACACGCTCTGGGCGCGCGTGGACACCGACGTCATGATCGACGAGACGAAGAAGCTCCAGAAGGAGATCAAGGTGCTGCCTCGCCAGGCCATGAAGTGGGACGTCTACCAGGGGCTCGTCAAGATCATGTCGGAGATGGCGATCGATCTCCCGCTCGTGCAGGATCTGCGCGACGACGCGATGCGCGAGCGCCATTGGCAAAAGCTCATGGCGACGTGCGGAAAGTCGTTCATCCTCGACAACAAGCTGCAGCTCGAGTCGCTGCTTGCGCTGCAGCTACACGACTTCCAGGACGGCGTCTCGGAGGTGGTCGAGCAGGCGCGTGCCGAGATCAAGCTCGAGGCGCAGCTCAAGAAGATTGCGCACACCTGGAGCGGGCTCAATCTCGAGTACGCGCCCTTCAAGAACACCGGCGTCCAGATCCTGCAGCAGCCGCCCGATGTCTACGAGGCGCTCGACGACAACGAGGTTGTGCTGCAAAACATGAAGGGCAACCGCTTTATGGGATTCTTCGAGACGCAGATCACCGACTGGGCGGGCAAGCTCGGCACGGTCCGCTCGGTGCTCGAGGTCTGGCTCGAGGTGCAGCGCTCGTGGTGCTCGCTCGAGTCCATCTTCCTCGGCTCGGAGGACATTCGTGAGCAGCTGCCGGAGGACGCAAAGCGCTTCGACCAGATCGACTCTGAGTTCCGCGAGCAGATGACCGACGCCGTCACCGCAACGAGCCCCATCGACGTGTGCACGGCCCAGGGCCGCGAGGAGGCCTTCAACAAGTGCCTCGCCAACCTCGAGCTCTGCCAAAAGTCGCTCTCGGACTACCTCGAGGTGAAGAAGAGGCGCTTCCCTCGCTTCTACTTCATCTCGGCCGTCGATCTCGTCGACATCCTCTCGAAGGGCCGTAACCCGCCAATGGTGCAGGAGCACTTTTCCAAGTTCACCGACGCCACCGGCGGCATCACGTGGGCCAAGGATGAGGCGACCGGCGCCGAGACGGGCCTGGCGCAGGGCTGCGTGTCCATTGACAAGGAGCTCTTCCCGTACCCAGAGCCCTACCAGTGCTCGGGGCAGGTCGAGGACTGGCTCAACGGCCTGATGGACCACCAGCAGGGCATGCTGCGGCAGCGGCTCTTCGACTGCATCAACGCGTACGTGGAGGTTCCGCGCGAGCAGTGGGTCGGCATGTACATCGCGCAGCTGTGCATCACGACCTCGCAGGTGCACTGGACGTCGGAGGTGTACACCGCCTTTGACCGCCTTGAGCAGGGCAACGAGCAGGCGATGAAGGAGTACCTGCAGCAGTGCATGCAGGGCCTGTCCATGTGGGCCAACATGGTGCTCGGCGACCTCTCCAAGGAAATGCGCGTCAAGATCAAGACGCTCATCACGATCGACGTCCACGGCCGAGACATAGTCAAGAAGCTGATCGACGAAAAGGTTGACAACGCGCAGGCCTTTGCGTGGCAGTGCCAGCTCAAGTACTCGTGGGACGAGCCGCGGGACGACTGCTACATCAACATCTGCGACGCCGAGTTCAAGTACAGCTACGAGTACGTCGGCAACCCGGGCCGGCTGGTGATCACGGCGCTAACCGACCGCTGCTACATCACGCTCACGCAGGCGCTGCGCCTCATCATGGGAGGCGCGCCCGCCGGGCCAGCCGGCACCGGCAAGACGGAGACGACTAAGGACCTGGGCCGCGGGCTTGCCATCTGGGTCATCGTCATGAACTGCTCTGACCAGATGAACGCCAAGGTCATGGCCAACATCTTCTCCGGCCTCGCGCAGACGGGCGCCTGGGGCTGCTTCGACGAGTTCAACCGGATCGCCGTCGAGGTGCTCTCCGTCGTCGCCGGCCAGTACTCGTCGGTGCTGCAGGGCATTCGCGCTGGCAAGACCGAGTTCCTCTTCGAGGAGGAGACGATCAACTTGAAGAGCTCGGTCGGCGCGTTCATCACCATGAATCCCGGCTACGCCGGCCGCACTGAGCTGCCCGAGAACCTCAAGGCGCTGTTCCGGCCGTGCGCGATGGTGGTGCCCGACTTTGAGAACATCGCCGAGATCAACCTGGCGGGCGAGGGCTTCCAGGACTCGAAGAACCTCGCCCACAAGTTTGTGGAGCTCTACTACATGTCGCGCGAGCTGCTCTCCAAGCAGCACCACTACGACTGGGGATTGCGCGCCATGACGGGCGTACTGCGTATCGCCGGCGGCATGAAGCGCGCCGAGCCCGACAAGTCGGAGGCTCAGATCCTCATGCGCGCGCTGCGCGACACCAACCTGCCAAAGTTCGTCGCGGCCGACTACGGCATCTTCGGCGGCCTGATCCTCGACCTGTTCCCGCGAGTCGAGTGCCCGCCTCAGGTGAACGAGGAGCTGTCCAAGGCAGTCAAGACGGTCATCGCCAAGGGCGGCCGACTTGTCGCCGAGGAGGTCTTTGTGCGCAAGATCTGCAACCTGTCCGAGATGATGGACGTCCGCCACTGCGTCTTCGTCCTCGGCTGTGCGGGCTCGGGCAAGTCGGAGCTGTGGCGGACGCTGGCCGACGCACAGACAGAGCTCAAGGTGGGCGGCGGCTCGACCAAGTTTGTAGGCATCAACCCGAAGTCGGTCACGACGAACGACCTATACGGTTACGTACACCCCGTGACGAAGGAGCCGTACGACGGCATCATCGCAAAGGCGATGCGCGAGCAGTCCAAGAGCACGAGCACAAACCCGAAGTGGATCGTGCTGGACGACGACATCGACGCTGAGTGGATCGAGTCCATGAACACCGTCATGGACGACAACAAGGTGCTCACGCTGGTGTCGAACGAGCGCATCCCGCTCACCGCGCCCATGCGCATGATCTTCGAGATCTCGCACTTGCGCAACGCCTCGCCCGCCACCGTCTCGCGTGCGGGCGTCATCTTTATGAATGAGGACGACGTCGGGTGGAAGCCGTACGTGCAGATGTGGGTCGAGGGCATGGGCGACCAGAAGACGCAGGCCATCCTCGAGCAGCTGTTTGAGCAGTTCGTCACGCCGACGCTCGACTACGCACGCAAGGAGAAGTGGAAGCACGTGACCCCGCTGATGGACTTTGCAATGGTGCAGGTTGTGTGCAAGATCCTCGAGGGGCTGCTCACGCCCGCAAACTGCCCGCCCGGCTCGGAGAAGGACGTGTACGAGGTCTACTTCCAGTTCGCCACCATCTGGGCGCTCGGCGGCGCCTACGGCTCCGACAAGGGTGCGGACTTCCGCAAGGTGTTCGACGCGTACTGGCGCGGCGAGTTCTCCAAGACGACGCTGAAGTTCCCCGAGGGCGGCCTCGTCTTTGACTACTTCATCGACCCGAACACGGGCAAGGGCGAGCCAAAGAAGCTGCTGCACTGGAACGAGATCATCCCAACGTACAAGCACGACCGCACCGCTCCGTACCAGACGCTGCTCGTGCCGACGATGGACACGACGCGCATCAAGTGGCTGGCGTCGATGATGCTGAACCTCAAGAAGCCGGTGATGCTCGTCGGCAACGCCGGCTCTGCCAAGACGGTGTTGCTCTCCAGCATGCTCTCTGACCTCGACGAGGACGCCTGGGCAACCTACAACATCTCGTTTAACTCGTTCACCGAGGCGTCGGACCTGCAGTTCATGATGGAGCAGCCGCTCGAGAAGAAGACGGGTTCCACCTTTGGCCCGCCCGGCAACAAGCGCCTCGTCTACTTCATCGACGACATCAACATGTCGACCCCGGACAAGTACGGCACGCAGCCGCCCATCGCGCTGATGCGGCAGCAGGTCGACTACGGTGGCTTCTACGACCTCAAGAAGCTCTCCATGAAGAAGCTTGAGAACGTGCAGTACGTCGCGTCAATGAACCCGACCTCGGGCTCCTTCTTCATCATCGACCGCCTGCAGCGGCACTACGCGACCATCGCAACGCCCTTCCCGGACACCGACGTACTACGCCACATCTACATCAACATCATGGGCGGTCACCTCGAGGTTGGCTTCGCCGCCGCGATGAGAGATGCGCTGCCGAGCATCGTCGACGCCGCCTGCGCGGTCCACGTCGCCGTGGCGGACACCTTCCTGCCGACAGCCATAAAGTTCCACTACCAGTGGAACCTGCGCGCCATGGCGGGCGTCTTCCAGGGCCTCATCAACATGAACCCGGCGACGTACAAGGAGCCGATGAACATGGCCCGGCTGTGGCTCCACGAGACGGTGCGCGTGTACGGCGACCGCATGACCACGCCGGCTGACTTCGACAAGCTCCAGGAGATCCTGCTCAAGAAGGCGAAGGACCACCTCGGGGACCTCGAGCAGGAGGAGCTGCTCGCCGAGCCGAACCTGTTCGCCTCGTTCGTCACCGAGTCGGATCAAAAGGTGTACCTTCCGCTCAAGGACTGGGACCACGTGAATGGCATCCTCGAGGCGAAGCTCGCCGAGTACAACGACAATTTTGCGCAGATGAACCTCGTCCTCTTCAACATGGCGATGGAGCACCTCTGCCGCATCTCTCGCATCATAGACAACCCGCGAGGAAACGCCATGCTGGTCGGCGTCGGCGGCTCGGGCAAGCAGTCGCTCACGCGCCTCGCCGCCTTCATCGGCGGGTACGAGACCTTCCAAATGAAGCTCACGGCAACCTACGGGATGAACGACTTCAAGGACGACTTGCGGGCGCTCTACACAAAGGTGGGCGCCAAGTCCACCCCGACGGTCTTCCTGTTCACGGACCAGCAGATCTTCAAGGAGCGGTGCCTCGTCTACTTCAACGACATCCTCGCGCAGGGCTGCCCGCCGGATCTGTTCTCGGACGAGGACAAGGACCCACTCATCAACGCGGTCCGCACCGAAGCGAAGGCGGCCGGCCTGGCCAACGACACGCGTGAGAGCCTGTGGGGATTCTTCGTCGACAAGGTGCGCGCGAACCTGCACCTCGTCATCTGCATGTCGCCGGTCGGCGACGACTTCCGCAACCGGTGCCGCAAGTTCCCGGCGCTGACCAATTGCACGACGATCGACTGGTTCTTCTCGTGGCCGGAGCAGGCACTCATCTCCGTCGCGCAGCGCTTCCTTGAGGACGTCGAAATGGCCACCCCCGAGCTTCGCTCCGCGTGTGCGCACCACATGGCGTTCGTGCACGAGTCGGTCGGCCATTCCGCCGAGCTCTACAAGGCGCAGGAGCGCCGCAACGTGTACACCACCCCCAAGTCGTTCCTCGAGCTGATCGACCTGTACAAGCTGCAGCTCAGCAAGGAGCGCGATGCGAACGAGGTGCTGAAGCTGCGGCTACAGGACGGGCTCGTCAAGCTGCGCGATGCGCAGGAGCAGGTGGCGGACATGCAAGTACAGCTCAAGGAGGAGTCCGAGTTTGTGGCGCAGAAGAAGCTCGAGACGAACGCGCTCCTCGAGCAGGTGGGCAAGGAGTCGGTCATCGCCGACGAGCAGTCCGCGCTCGCCGCAATCGAGGAGGAGAAGGTGACCAAGGTGCAGGAGGATGTATCCGAGTTCCAAAAGGCGTGCTACGCCGAGCTGGCCGCGGCCGAGCCCGCAATCAAAAAGGCCGAGGCGGCGCTCAACGGCCTGAACAAGAACTCGCTGACCGAGCTCAAGTCGCTCGCCAATCCTCCAGCGCCGGTGCTCAACGTCACCGCGGCGGTGCAGTACATGACCGCTCCCAAGGGCACCAACCTGAAGAAGCTCGACGTCAGCTGGGCGGGCGCCAAGAAGATGATGGGCTCCGCCGACGCCTTCCTCCAGATGCTGCAGGCGTTCGACAAGGACGGCTTCCTCCCCGAGAACAAGGAGTTTGTGCGGAAGTATACCGGCCCCGCCGATAACCCTAACCCAGAGTTCAACGCCGAGTTCATGGCATCCAAGTCTGGCGCCGCCGCGGGCCTGTGCGACTGGATCGTCAACATCTGCATCTATCACGACATCTACCTTGACGTCGAGCCAAAGCGGCAAAAGCTCGCCGAGGCGGAGGCCACCCTGGAGGAGGCGAACACAAAGCTGGAGC
>Ga0115008_10003928_pt1 | contig 12299 bp, 8 predicted proteins | sample FraStrMetagenome_FD_87164 | JGI IMG/M metagenome (GOLD analysis project Ga0115008, IMG submission 87164) | Marine eukaryotic phytoplankton communities from Arctic Ocean - Fram Strait ARC3M Metagenome | ecosystem: Environmental > Aquatic > Marine > Oceanic | place: Fram Strait | collected 2012-06-18
CATTAGAAAATCTCACTTTTATTGATGGAAAATGGGTAAACGCAACAAGCAAAAAAAGAAAGAAGTTTCTTCAGAGGAGAGAAAGCCCATAATTCGAACTGGAAATTTTCGAAGCAAGAAAGAAGAAATCTTTCCCCTTCCTTTTCCTTTTGAAAACCATCCAGGTCATTTGTTTCAACAGGAAAACAAAGCGAATGTCAAACATGAATCTACCGTATTTTTAAGAAATGAAGGTCCTTTCAAGGAAGCATTTCAGGATTCGATAAATTCTTGCTACCAAGGATTTGCTTGTGACTTGCCTTCTACCTCTTTTACTTCTATTCCAAATACCTCTCTCATTACAGGCCAAAGGAAGAAAATGAGTAATTCTTCCACATCTATAAATCCAGAAGACTTTCCCCATGAAAAAATTCAACAAGCTCTCGAAACAATGCATCAATCTAATTATTTTCGATGGGATATTACTCAACCCTTTGGTTTAGGCACCAAATGTGCAAAAACATACGTCACACGATGTTTGCTTGGTGAAGAAGGGACGACTTATAAATACTTGGGTTTGCGAATGTTTTCTCACCCCTGGAGTAACAGTAATCAACATCAACAAAATCGCAAGAAGAAAATAAATTTGGCAGACGCTCTTACTACTATGAAAGAGCTGAATACTACATTAACAAAAAGGACAAAAGTTCATTTGACAGATTTAGATAAAAAGAGGAAAACATCTCCTAAAAGATATATATATGAATCTCAAAAACACTCCCTTCAAATTAAGAAAAAAAATGAAGAGGACATTTCAGATTTATTTACTATCCGTGGAAGAGCATGCTTTGATGTAACATTGATTAATCGTATGGTAGATTCAAATGATTTAAAAATGGAACCCATGTCATCGAAAAAGCTATCCTCAACTTCCGATAATCCATCAACTACAACTAATAATGATATTCCACGAACCTCTGTGTCTTGGCATGCTGATTCATGCCTTGAGCATTATTCCTCCATTGCTGTATATCATACTATTTCTTCTCCATCCATATCCAATGATATTCGTACCAATTCTATTCAAACAAAGCAATTAAGTAAACATAATCAGAACGATAACATTAATGTCTCAAGACAGTGGTCAGTTGCTTTGCGTGTACTTCATAATGCTGAAGGTCCTAATGTGTCTTCTTCTTCCTTTTCGTCATCCAATGTTTCTGATGAAATATACTCTTCATCTTTACAAAAAAATGGTGAATCAGATGTATCAAAATCGAAAGCACCACCTCCTATTTCAGTATCTTTACCATCCGGGTCTGCCTATTATCTATTAGAAGATTTCAATCATCATCATCAACACGCTGTCTTGGCTGAAAATACTACCAATGCAAACATAACAAAATCAGCTCAAAAAGCTAAACTATCTTCAAATCCAGGAATTCGATATTCTTCCACTCATCGTCTACTACGTCAGGGACATAATGTATTCTTCATTTTAAATAGGTGTCAAACTGTATGTTCCAATTTTCATAAGAAAGGAATCAAGGTTTGGAAAACAGAGCAGATGCTTCTAACAGAAATTGAGATGGAATGGTTACGGCAATTTTTCGTTCAAGGGACTGGGCATAAGGATCTTTTATGGAGTGTAAGTGCGTCTTTTCTCATCTATTTTTGGATTGGCTTAGTATTCTTCTTATAACTTTTGCTCTCAACAATATTTTACTGAATTTATGAATTGTGCTGTTCTATTCAATTTAATCTCTCAAAAACAGTTTTGGAAAGATCCTATCCTCAAATTATTTCACTACTGGACAATATTAGAACAAAGAACCAAAAGCGTTCTTGACTTGTTACGATTTGCTGCTGAAGAAAAGGTTGGAAAGGGCGATCAAAGTAGCAACAACAATACAATTAAACCATCTCCCTCTCGAAAAGACCGAAAATTAAAGGAAAAACGGAAAAAAGCAATAACTTCCCTACAGCATATTTTAGAACGTTCGGGATCTCTGGAAGATAAAACTTCTATACAACACTCAGATCGAAGATCTTTTTATATGATTTATCAGCCCCTATCAGGATGCATTCGTGACCGTGCAGAGAAACGAAATCATTGGGCTAGTCGGGAAAATGATCCTGTGTTTTATTCCATGGATAAGGATTGTCGGCCGATACCCTTTCCAGTCATTTATGCATGTAATCATGAGAATCTGTCGAAAAATAAAAATGACCATCTAGGGCATTCACCTATGGGCGGAACTCCAGAAGAACTTCTCGTTGTGGCGAATGCGTTGGAATGTTGGGGTAAAAGCTTTGATAGTAGAGATTCTAAATGGATGCCAAAGATATTTTCGGATTATTCTGATCAAAGCCAAAACAGAAATGCAATAAAACAAAGCGCATCGTCAGAGAAAGATGAACACAGAAAGGATCTAGAATGGGATGGATGGAACAGTTCTAAAAGATTTGGACTCGAAATGCAAGATCCGTTTGCTGGCCTTCTATTAGATGGAAAAAAAACTATTGAGACAAGGGCATATGATCTACCTGTTTCTCTCATTGGAAAAAAGGTCGAGGTATTGGAATCAAAATCAGGAAAAGACGGAGTTTCAGGCCTTCAAGATATAATATTCGATGAGAGTGTCAACAACCGTGATTCCAAACCAAGTATTCAGGAATGTATTAGCCGAGTTGGGTGGTGCAAATTCGAAAAAGTTATAAAGTATAATCATCAAGATCATTTTGAAGCTGATGAAAGTCTACATTTTGTGAGAAAAGAAAGTGGTTATGGGTGGAAAAATGGTATGACTAAAGTTATATATGGATGGGTTGTTGGTGAATATTTCAAATATGATAAAAGTTTTAAGTTAGAATGTGATAGACCGAATCTAAGCTCTTTGACTCGACGGATGAGGTCTCTTTTTGAGCTGAAGTTTTCTAATGTTTCAAAGGTTGCTAAAATTCCGGCACATGGGGTGAAAAAAAGAAAGAAAAGCAACAAAAAGACTCAATATATGGGCGGTAAACTCAAAAAGAAAAGGCGGTTTTAAAGTCTAAAGAGTATGTAATTAAATTTATGATACCGTGATAGAAATAGAGATTTGATTTAATCTGTCAAGCAGATTTTGCTATCACTTTCGGTTAAGACGCCACTTCTTTCTTCTGCATTTGTGATTTCTTCAACTGCTATAATACTTGAGAGCAGCGGTTATGGCCTTCTGTTATATCACAACAATGTACACTTCAATTGATGATGCAAGTACCCATCTTATCGGCATACTTGCAATCAATCTTGACAACCTTTTTCATACACAATTTTATAAAAAGGATGCTTACTGCCTTTGAAGCTCCTATGGTAAGAGAGTCCTAGTAAATTTTCAATAAACTCATCCAAACAATTCTTCATAACTCAGCCAGTTTTCCATAATTGAGCAATCTTTATCTAGCCAAAGAGGATCCTCTAGATGCCATGAAACTATGCAAGACCGTGCCTATAAATATGGCCTATTCTATGGACGAAGTTTGCTGATAAATTTGACGAAGCGAGAATGAGGAATCAATTCTTGATTGTTGGAGTGTGCCCAAATGACACCATGGACGAGGCAACTATTCCAAACCTTGGGTATCCAATCATGCGATAGAAGTCCAGTCGAAGCCCAAAATGGAGTAGACTTTTGGAAGCCGCTGAAGCCATGGAAGTTGTAATAAACTGTCGCTATAGAGTTCTAATTTACGAATGCTTGTATTTTCTTTGATTTCTGGCTCAACGTTGATTCCTTCATTAGCAATTGAGGAGCTTGACCTTATTACCAGATACAAATAAAAAAAGTACAGTTTGAGTTTGAGATGCAATCAATTTTATGTCGTCGAACTTCGGTTTTATCATTTGTTTCCTGTTGAGATCAATATCTACTGCAAAAAAGTCAGCTCTTTGATAATAATTATTGGAATCGACGTATGGTAAATATCGAAACAAGGAACCAGCTGCATCTCCAAGTTCAGAATCATCGTCTATCCTGGCATAATATGCATAGCCAATGTAACCTAATAAAAGGCTACCGATCGTTTCTGCAGGATCATATAGCCTTGGTCGAATGAATGCATACTTTTGTAGTTTTGTGCCTATAGATAAATCCAAAGATATTGAGAAAAGCTTAAATAGACATGATCTCCTTGGCTATTTCATAGGACGCATGGTCTTTTTTTTCTTCTGTAGCTGCAGCCAAAAATTTTCTTTTGCTTTTCTCGATTGTTTTGATATAATGAATCTGACAATGGGATGGAAAGCTACTGACGCCACGACTAGCTCGCTTTCTTTCCAATTGTTTATCCCATGTGAGAAAAGAGTAATACATGAAGAAGCCATAGAAAACAACGAGAAAAAGAAAGATATTAAGTGGTGATACAAGAAGAGAAATTTGCGAAGGAAGGAAGCTGCGGTACCATGCTTTAGTTGCCAAACGATATGAAGGTGATATTTCGATGAGATCGGATATATAGTATATATTATTTCGACAAATATGGTAATCCAATTGGAGTACACTATTGGCATTTGCTCAATGAAGACGCCTTCTACAAATTCAATCTCCACTTTCAAATTTTATGAAGCTCCTACTCTAACCGGGAACAAGGTTTCTAACGTTTTCCTTTCAATCATCTGGAAAATTCTCAATCATTTCTAAAAAGCATTTTACAAACTGATCTAGTTTCAGAGTAGATTTTTAAAAAGAAAAACTTTGCTCTGAGCCACCTCCTCAGAAAAATTCGGCACCTTGGGAAAAAACACATGATTTCCAAAGAACTATAAAAACAACTCCAAATTTTTTTTTGCGTCCCAATATCGAGCCAGGGGTAATGCATGTATAGAAGGTACAGGTGAATATTCTAGTCCATTGTCATTTTGGTGGCTCGTAGATTGACCCCCAGAAGTTCAAAAACAAATATTGAAGTCGTCTCATTGGAATATGTTACTATTATTATGACCTTGCTTGCATCCATAGTCGCCATTAATTCTACGCAATCAACTCTTTCACATGCAAATCCAACTATCCTTATCCAATGTCACAACACTACAGCCGTATCATGGTCACACAAAGCATCTTCATTTACAGAAGCTGGCAAATCCCACCATTTTCTCTCGCTTTGCTCCACGTCTCCAACCCTCATATTAGTCATAGTTCTCAACATATCACTGGGGTCAAGAGTGAAATTGCTAGTGCCATGTCACGTGTCTCGCATAATCCAAAATCATTTGCTAATAATTTATTTACATCTTCTTACCCCATCAAACAGAAATACCACGACCTCAAAGTTTGTAAACTCTTTCATCCCATTCCAAGCCTTCTCTCTCTGGTCTAGGATACGATATATTTAAAAAGAGTTCGTCTTCTGCCAATCATAGGCAGCTACAGACACTTTTCTCACTATATTCCATCTGGATAAAATTTCTTCACCAACGTCACGTTTCGGCAAGGGGGACGAAGAGTTTGATATCGTTGAAGAATCCTTAAAACGGTGCTGTTGAATTAAATGGGGGTTAGGCCCAGCCATGGCATGTCAAAAAGCCATATCTCTTCATCTTTCAGCAAATTGGGTTTGGGCATAGGGGACATTACCAAATTTTCCGGTCCCATCATTCCATTGTGGTCGATAGTGAATGGGAGGAGCCTACTTTATATAAACTATAATATTTCATTATCGTTGAAAAAAAGAAATGCCCGCATTTTTCAGCGTTTCTTTCATTCTTTAACGGATAAAGGAACTAGAACTAAAAGTCCATATTGATTTGTTCCAACTATCAATCGCTGAATAACGAAGTGAATCTCTCTGCTCTGTATTTGAGAATCACTCGAAATACTAGCGTTCATTATGAGGAAATAGATGAAACGAATCTAGAAAAAAAATATTCACATTTAAACATGGGTGTTTTATTTATTCAAAAATTCAATTGCATCTGAATAATGTAAGTTCCTCAACGTCTGAAAGACTGAAGAGTGTACAGAGTTGAATGATACATTTTTCCATTTACCCCATAAAGGGTGAACATACCATTTTTTCATGGGAGTTCTAGGCGATTCTATTCCATGCAAAAATTTTGCTATTGCTCTTGAAGTATACTCAACGAATTGAGAAGAACCGAACTTGACTTGAAGAGACAAGCAACAAGAGAACCTCTCCAGTGCTGGATTTTGCAACATATTCATTATATCTTTCCTTAATTCAATACTCTCGCGAGAATTCGGTTTAATCTCATCGATTATAGAATATAGACATTGGACATATGATTTATCGCCTTCAGCTGTCAATAACTCTGATTCCTCGGTAGTAGACTCTTTACTAGAGAAATAATTCTTCAAAAGACTGTTGAATATTTCCGATCTTTTTTTTTTCGGATCTATGATAGAATTGGTGAGATCTTCTTCAATGTTGTAATCATCAGTCATTCTATAAAGTGAATGATACACTTTTTTCACTTTTTCTGATGCATTGTTTTCTTGCTGATCAAAATGTTTTAGCAGAGTATTTATGATTTCATCAAAGCCAGAATCATTTACTTCTTTCTTGTTAACTTCTGTGTGCTGACTTCGAGATCTTATCTTGGTAAGCCCATTATTTGACATCCTCAAGTGCAAATGTCTTCCAGAATGGGATGTATCAGTTGCAATTTCAAGTTCACCACTGTTTTGTAATCTACGCAAAGTTGAATAAATATGACGAGGTTCGGCGTTCGGTCCCAAATATCTTGCACAATCTAATACTGACAAGCTATATGTCCCTAAGCAATACGCATAATACCCATGTTGTGAAGCAGTTCCACCATTATACTCTAGAGAAACTTCAAGGGGATTAATTGATTTCGATGATTTGGAGTCATTACCGTCGAGTCGCGTGCCGCATCTTTCAATAGCGTTGGCAAGTGGCTCTTCTTCAGAAAGTTTCTGTAGCGAGCGTTTCTTCAGAGTTATGATAACCTGATCATACAAATATCCACGGACACTGAGAAGGCTAGAGTCGAAAACTTCATCATCTTCTAGGATAGAAAAGATTGTTTCCAGAGATTCTGATTTACAGTCTACTGCATCTGCAATTGCTTTAAGAGGAATCGCAACATCTATGTTTGTATTTAAAATATTATTTTCTTGAGAGGAACAATCCTTTGAGATACTTTTGATAGTGGTTATTGTATTGTCGACATTATTACGTAAAATTCTCATTAATGTTTGAAGTTGACAACGTGAAATACCGTCCGAATGAGATAGAGAGAGCCGTGTCTGAACATCCTCAGTAGTTATCAAAGACACAGCAATAGCGTCTCTGCCATCACGGCCTTTGGAACGTTGATTTGAATTAAATTTTTTGAGATGTGATTTTCAAAAAATGGATGGAAAATTGAAACTTACCTGCTCTACCAATCTCTTGTACATAATGCTCCAAACTCGGTGGTAAACACATATGGATGATTCCAGATATGTCTGATTTGTTGATTCCCATACCAAACGCAACTGTTGCAACGCATACACGGGCTTTGCCGCGCATGAACTAGATTGAAGAAAACGCAGCAGAAGATTGAGAGAATATTGTAGACAACAAAATCAATACTGATAATATTCATTTACCTTTGATTGCGCCCTTGCTCTAGCATCTGCATTCATGCCGCCGTGATAAAACACCTAGGAATTCAAATAAGATTTCACCTGTGATGAGATAAAATGATTAAAAAGGTGTTACATCCTTCTCAGCTTACTTACCACTCCACCAGGTATACCGCTTCCACTAAGTTGCTCAGCTATAGCTTCCGCATCTCGTTGGCGCCACACGTACACAATAACTGAACCCGTTGAAAAAGTCCCACAAGGAATAAATTCATCTTTTTTGTATTTGTTTATCCCATTAGGTTTAATTAACAATCTCAATAACTATGTGAGCGAAAAAGAGAGGGAAAAAATTAGCTCTAGAAATGAAAAACCCTGTCTTTAACTTTAGCAAGATGTCACACTTACTAATTGTCTCCTGTTTGAGTCACTGTCTACCAGCATTGACAAAACATCAATATTGTCTCTGGATACATCCAAAATCTTTATTCCAGTAGTATCATGAATTGAAGGGGGTTCAATATCGTCTGTTTTTGCCATAGTGTTTTCTTTACAAATGGAATTTACAGGAGATGTGTTGTGTAGATTCTTTAGGTTTTGCGGAATCCCTAGTGTTTTACAAATATCTCGAATTACTGCTGGACCAGCAGTAGCAGTAAGAGCCAACAAACTACGAGGCTTAACGACTGTCAGCAAAGATTTCAACCTTAAATAAGACGGACGAAAGTTATGCCCCCACTGACTAACGCAATGGGCCTCATCTACACAAAACAATGATACATCAGGTAGAAGCCTATTATAACATTTTGTCTCGGGGTTATATATTGGCCTGAGTAGACGTAAAAAGGCAGAACTGGCAAGGCGTTCTGGAGACAAAAAGAGAATTTTAAGTCGACTATTTAACAAGTCATCAATGACAGTAGCTGCAGCAGCTTTTGATAAAGATCCAGAGAGCGTAGCTGCTGGAATACTTGGCGGTAATTGCCGAAGTTGATCCTGCATATTAACAGCAAACAATTGATGAGAAGAATTTTTTTAATACAAATCAGAAGAGAGAAATTACTTACCTGTATAAGAGACACAAGAGGTGACACAACTATAGTAATTCCATCCAAATGTGCAGCTGGCAAGGTGTAACACAACGATTTTCCAATACCAGTGGGAGCAACAAACAAAGTACGTTTACCTGACAAACATCTGCGAATAGCCCATTCCTGTCCAAATCTAAAATCTTTATATCCAAAAAGGGCACGAAGACTTTCGTGTAATGAATCGTCATTTTTATCGCCTTCGTCAATTATATTTTTTTCATTGCTCCCAAATTCTTCCGCATCTGAAACAATTTCAAGATCCTCTTCTGTTTCCACGGTCTCGTCATCACTTGAATAATTGCCTTCAAATTCGTTTCTTAATTCTTCTTCCGAATGTGAAAGTTCTTCGACTGGGCATTGGAAACAATTCATAGAGGCATTCATAGTGTCATTACTTAATAACGATAAATTTTTGTTTGGTGACATGATTTCTTTCAATGCAAAATTTGCTTCTTCTTCCTTATTTATCTTATTTTCTTTGCAAGTTTCACTGGTCGTCTTTGTTCCCTTTACGACTTCATCTCTAATCCATATAAGCAGTCTTGTCAATATCTGCTCCTTTTTCCCTCCCAAATTGGCTAAACCCCGTTTCTTTGCTTCTGTTTTTAATTCAGGAATAGTCAAACTCCGAAATCTTTGCGCATACATTGAAACTTGCCTAGAGACAAAACCGGAGTGAGTTGATGATTTGAGAATAGCGTCTCGTACAGCAGATATAGTGTCCTCTGCCCATTCAAAATGATTGCATTGTTCTCCTCTAGGAAGAGAACAGGCATAAAATTTGCGACCTTTGTTTCCAGATTTATTCGTCTTCACAGTTATCAATTTACATGGACGGAGATGCCTGGAACAAATAGGAATATCTTTACGTTTAGAAAATGTTTTTTCCCCAACATATGACTGTCTCGACATAGAACAAAGATTGGATGCGTCATTCTTTAAAGATTTGGATGGTTGTTTTGTGCCATGATAGACGCCGTCCAGATAATCATCGACGGGATCAATTGTAACATTTGCATTAGATAGTAAATTCATTTTTGATTTTGAAGTACCAGTCGAGGTAACTTCTAATTTTGAAGTTGGTTTTATGTTTTCAGAAAAACTTAATTCGTTGAATTTCATAGAAGATGTCATCGGTCTCTCTCGATCTTGTGGCCGAGACTGCGCTGCATTTTGACGACTCCTATGAAGATTTTGGTATCTGCTTTTTGCTTTTGCTCCTCTACAAGATCCTGAGGAATTACGCATGTTCAATTTCACAAAATTATCATTTCCTTTTTTGCTTTGTACATTCTTTTTGGAATTGGATGATTTGTTTTCTGTGTAGGAATTGTAAAGATTTGCTTCATGTCTAATTGGATTTATTGATGTAATATTTCTTGACGATAAGAACTCTCCAGTATGATTCTTTTGTCTTTCCATTTGCGTGTTTATATATGCATTTCTTGGTTTTGCTTCTAAACTAGCCTCATCTATTTGGTCCAGTGCTCTATTTGATGTCAATGTTATTTTAGGATCTCGCAAGGTCATTTTTGGTGACATTACTCTTTCATGACTCTTTACAAATGAAGAAAGAATTATAGGATTCTTTGGGGACCTTTTCTTTTTTGTTATATTCAATGATAATGGATTATTTATGGATGTTGATTTTTCTTGTAAATTGTTTTCTTTGATATCTATTTTGCCATGATTGATAGAGGTTTTCCTAGTTGATATGCTTGATCTATTTCTGTTTATACATTGATTTTCTACAAAAGCTTGAACATTTGTTTCTTGACTCAGAAGACCCTCTCGCTTCTTCTCTTCCAAATGTATTTGCAAAGCTCTTTCACGACATCGCTTCAAAACATGCTTTTCAATTTTTCGCTTTTTTTTATTGTCCCTTTGTACTGTAGATGATACAGTAAATTCGTCAACATTTAAAGCTGTGCTAATTTTTGCAGATTCTAATGAAGCAGAATAAGTTGTTCGTGACTGATTATGCCTTGACTTTTCCAACACGACATTCGATATTGAAGGTGTATGGCGAGATGAGTTGAATTGACCTGTTGATGCAGATTTACAAATCGTTCCAGCCCAGGATTTCGATGAAGACATTTTGGAAACAGTGGATAAGATCTTTCGTTTGGAAGATGTTTTATTCTGTAAAGACTTCGAGAGACTTTTCTTTTTGGTGTCCTGCATCATTTTTTGCAACATTTTCTGCGTTTCGGTGGCGGGAGCAACGGTAAGCTTTGAATTTTTCTTGATGATTTGTCGTAGTGATATTGGAGCAGATTTAGTGTTTTGTCTTTTGATGATTTTTTTATTGTAAGGGTTTCGAATGGGCTTGGATTTGGATGATGCAGCAGTTTGACGAGATTTGTTAGTAGATGTGACATGGTCCTCCATTAGGGCTTTATCAGCTTCTTTTTGGGAACTATTCAAAGACATATTTTTGTGCTTTCGTTTGTCGATATGATATTCAATTTATTCACATTGGTTTACAAAATGATGGAAGAACTCCCGATTAAGTTCATTCCTCGTCACAGACCGATGGTAATGGATTAATAAGAAATATCAATAATAATAACGCGCCAAATTTGTTGCTGAAAAAACCTCGGTTGATTTTTTTCGCTTGTGCTACGTCACCGAATTTTAATATGTATGTGTCAAAGCTGATGCTAATTAAGTAGCTTAAAAAAGAATACTAATTATACTTAATGATCATATTATTTGTACGGCAAAGTTAATTGAAAAGAAACTTTAAATAAATGCGAGAGATCTTAAGATTGTGACATTTTCAAGAGTAGTCTATCTTTTAAATCAATGTTTCCACAACTTTTCTCAATGGTGAACTTTAGGGTTATTCTGTATCAAACTTTGTTTTCATCCTCAATGGCAATATCAAATACGTCTAATACAAGCGTCAAGCAAATATTCTGCTATGGGGATAGTTTAACAGCTGGAACAAGTCCACCTCACTTCGAATTATTTCCATATGGTCCACATCTTCAAAAATTATTGCAACAAAAGAAACAGAGTATAGAGTGGAAAGTAAATTGGTTTGGTCTTCCTGGTTGGACAGCTTCAAGCATGGTAGATAACTTGAATTCAAATGAAGGGCTAAATTACCATATCAATAAGGCCACATTCAAACCGGATCTTGCTATTATATTATCTGGTACAAATGACATGGCATATCAATCACCTACGGATTCAGATCCAAGTAAAATTACCAGATCTATTATTCAGCTACATAAAGCTGCTCATAATTTGGGCGTTCCAACTTTAGCAGTTTCTATTCCTCCAAGTTCATGGCAGGCATCGAATACTCATGCAAGAAACCTAGCTGAAGGAATTAACACGTCTTTGAAAGATTTTTGTGATAGTTCTCAGGGCAAGTCATTTTTCGCACCGTTTCCTATCACTAATTTCGGAAATCATGATGGTGAAAAAGACGTATGGTCACCAGATGGCTTACATTTCTCCCCTAGTGGTTATCGAGTTCTTGGTGAATCTTTGTGTCCTTTCGTCACAAATAATTTATGAATATAATCTTTGAATCACCAGTAACTCAGAAGATGAAACGGTATAAAAGAAGAGTAATCTAGAATTATTTGTATTGAACAGAAACACTATATTTAATTCACAACTA
>Ga0115008_10003929_pt1 | contig 12298 bp, 9 predicted proteins | sample FraStrMetagenome_FD_87164 | JGI IMG/M metagenome (GOLD analysis project Ga0115008, IMG submission 87164) | Marine eukaryotic phytoplankton communities from Arctic Ocean - Fram Strait ARC3M Metagenome | ecosystem: Environmental > Aquatic > Marine > Oceanic | place: Fram Strait | collected 2012-06-18
ACAATGCATCAAACGATCGGATTGATAGCGCCGCCGAGGTGAATGCGCGAGTTCGTAATGCCTTAGCGCAAATCGACCAGAATGATAGCGCCGGTAAACGTGATGGTCCGCGCGATGTTTTAGTGTTTTTGCCGGGTGAGCGTGAAATTCGCGATTTAAGTCAGTTTTTAAAACGTGATGAATCGCAATTTGAGATATTGCCGCTCTATGCGCGTTTGAGCCAAAAAGAGCAGCAGCGAATTTTTACGGTTAACCGTCAATCTTCGCTTAGACGCCGCGTAATACTAGCTACCAATGTAGCTGAAACCTCGGTAACTGTGCCTGGTATTGGCTATGTTATCGATTCAGGTATTGCGCGTATTAGTCGCTATAGCGCACGCAGTAAGTTACAACGATTACCCTTAGAGGCAATTTCACAGGCCAGCGCCAACCAGCGAGCAGGGCGTTGTGGTCGTTTGGCGCCAGGCGTTTGTTATCGACTCTATACCGAAGATGATTTCAAATCACGCCCTGAATTTACCGAGCCTGAATTACTGCGCACCAACTTGGCTGCCGTAGTCTTACAAATGAAGGCCCTCGATATTGGTGACATTGCGCAGTTCCCTTTTATGGAGCAGCCCGATGGTCGGCAGATTCGTTCAGGGTTAAAAACCTTAGAAGAACTAGGTGCGCTAAATGAGCAGGGCAAGCTAACTGCAATTGGTCGTGATTTGACGCGCCTTCCGGTTGATCCTCGTTTAGGGCGAATGTTGCTTGCGTCATTACAGCAGCACAACTTAGATGATGTGTTAATTATTGTCAGCGCCTTAGCGGTGCAAGATCCACGTGAAATGCCAGCGGATAAAAGACAGGCGGCTGATCAAGCGCATCGTCGTTTTTGGCATAAGCGCTCAGATTTTTTAGCGTGGATAAATCTCTGGCATTACTATGAAGAGTATCGTATTGAGCTGAGTGAAAATCACTTACGCAAGCTTTGTAAAAAGAGTTTTCTCTCTTATCCCCGAATGCGTGAATGGCGTGATTTGCATCGACAGTTATTGTTGGCTGTTAAACCCTTACTGCAAAATAAGCGAAAAAACAGTCATCAAAGCATTTATCAAAGCAACTCTCAAATCAACTCTCAAAGCAAGCAGCCATCTAAAGTTGAGCCTCAGAATAATAGCGCTCAAAAAACCGAGGTTAAACCTGCTCGTGAGTGGGTAACGAATGAAAATGGCGATAACGTTGATGACCTGCATCAATTTATTTTTAGTGCCATCGATATAGAAAAAATACATTGCGCCCTGTTAACTGGCCTACCGTCCAATCTTGGTTTAAAAGAAAATAAAGGCGAGTACCGCGGAGCAAGAAACCTTAAGTTCTTTTTGTTTCCTGCATCATCGCAATTCAAACCCGCTCCGCAGTGGGTTATGTCGGCTGAAATTGTTGAGACACGTAAAGTCTATGCGCGCTCTATTGCTGCGATTGATCCGTTATGGGTTATTGCTGCGGTACCGCATTTAGTGAAGCATGAATATAACGAGCCGCATTGGGATGCAAAGCGCGGCCAGGTTATGGCATTTCGCAGCACTAGCCTTTATGGCTTGGTTTTAGCGAGTCGACAGTTAATCGTTTTTGAGCAGATTGATCGTGAGGCTGCACGGGCCGTATTTATTCAGCAGGCCTTAGCTGCCGGTCATTTACAAGCCAACGAAAAACTCCGTAAGCGCGCACTTTTTTGGCAGCACAATATCGATTTAATTGCTGAAATTACATTGTTAGAAGAAAAGGTTCGACGTCGAGATTTACTGGTTGATGAGGTCGCGCTAGCGGCATTTTATCAGCGGCATCTACCAGATAATGTGTTGAGTCGTCGCGGCTTAGAGCAGTGGTTAAAAAAGGCTAATCCCGAAGAACAGAAAAAACTGTTCCTTAGTCGCCGTGATGTTTTATTAACGGCCGATGGTGATGATGTTGTTGAACAATTCCCCGATAGCATTCAAGTGGCGGGGCAGTCATTCTCATTGCGGTATTGTTTTAAACCTGGTGACGAGCAAGACGGAGTTACCGCGATTATTCCGCTGGGTGCGTTAGGCGGGCTGCCGGTGTATCCATTCGACTGGTTAGTGCCGGGCATGCTGCGTGATAAATGTATCGATATGATTAAAGCGCTCCCAAAAGCACAGCGCAAGCGCTTAGTGCCGGTGCCGTCGGTCGTTGATAGTTTACTGCCAAAACTTAATGTAGAAAAGAGTCAGGCGGCTAATCAATCTTTAGCACAGGCGCTAGCTGAGCAAATTGCTATTTATTATTCACTGCCGATTAATCCGCTATTGTGGCGTGAGCAGTGTGAAACAGGGCTCGATAACTATTGTCGTATGCGCTTTGAAATTCATGATAAAAATGGTGTGACATTACACTCAGGTCGCGTCTTGTCAGATCTTATTGGTCAATGTCGTCAGCAATTGGATGTCAGTATTAATGAGTATGCCAGTGGCGCGTTTCGCCGAGAATCACTCACGCAGTGGAATTTTGGCGCGTTAAAGGAGAGCCATGATTACGAGCAGGATGGTGTCCGTTTACGAGGTTATCCAGCATTAATTGATAGCGTTGACTCTGTTAGCTTAGACTTGCTTGCAACGCCCGCTGAGGCGCTCTCTGCTTCGCGTGAAGGTATTATTCGTTTAATGATGTTAGCGGCGAAAGATAAAGTACGTTATTTAAAGAAAAGTACTTGTAAAAATGCTTTGGCGATTTTGCCGTTTGTACATTGCGGCAATAGAGAAGTGTTAGTTGATGATTTAATTAAAACGACGTTTGCAGCGAGTTGCTTGCATGATTTTACGGGCCCGCTGCCCGCCACCGAAGAAGCTTTTGATAATGCCTTAAAGCAGGGTGCGGGCAAGCTCTTGATGATAGCGCTACAGGTAGAAGATTTACTTTATGAATCACTCAAATATTACCAGCAAATTATTGAGCAACTCGCTAAGCGCCGGCCGCATTTTGCCAAGCAATGCGCTGATATTGACGCACAGCTAGAGCGTTTGATTTATGCTGGCTTCTTACAGCACATGGGTCTACAGCGCCTTAAGCATTTACCGCGTTACTTAAATGCCGTTTTGCTACGGTTAGATAGATTGAGTGGATCAGCCGCAAAAGACATAGAATTGTGTGAAAAGTTGTCATCTGTCGAAAAACCTCTTAAAACTCTGCTATATAACTACCCTGAAGCTATTTTTTCGGACCCAGCTGTTATGGATTTTAGATGGTTGCTTGAAGAGTTGCGTGTTTCCTTATTTGCTCAACAACTTAAGACGCCAATACCCGTATCACTGCAGCGAGTCACGAAAGAATGGACAACAATAAATCATAATCAATACCCTATGCTGAGTTAGCTATGTCCTTAGATGAATCTTCACCCACACAGACCGTTGACGATAATGAGCAATACTCATTGATGCTCGATCCTGTTGTTGAAGCCTCCTATGAAGATGATAGTGCTACTGCTAGCGAAATCGCTTTTGCCGAGGCCGATGAGAATTACGCTGCTGTAGATGGTAGAGGTGTTGAAGATAGCGGTATTGAAGACAGTACTGTCGCCTTAAAAGAAACGTTAAGCGTTAAAGCCGAATCCATTTGGGTATCTATGCCCAATGGCGAGCAATTGCATATGCGCCACTTGCAGCCTATGCCTTCTGATACAGACTCTTTTTCCAGTGAAGCACCTAAGCGCGTATTTATGTTGCACGGTGAGGTAGAGTGCGGAAGAATTTTTTACCATGATTCGGGTAAAGGCCTGGCATATCACTTTGCCCAACAGGGCTATGAAGTCTTTGTCGCTGATTTAGGCGGTCGTGGACGCAGCTTAGGCTGTGATGACGCGCCTTCATCTTTAACCGTACACGATATAGTGACAGATGCCATTCCACGTCTTCTACGGGCTGCTACGCAGCATTGCTCATTATCAGAAGATGAGTTTACTAGTTCAGCGGCTTCTTATTTGAAGGCTGCTTCGGTAGCACCGACTATTTGGGTTGCACATGGTTTTGGTGGCGTATTATTGTCAGCAGCCTGGGCTCGTATGAATAATGAAGAGCGCACAGCAACACAGATGATGTTTTTTAGCACGCGCCGTAAGCTGCAAGCTAAGAATCGTATAGCCAATGCAGTTGTAAATGCTTTCTGCCACCCATTAGCCCAAAAGTTAGTTAATTGGTACGGAGCGTTTCCTGCGGCGAAATTCCATTTAGGCTCTGCCAATGAAAACACCCAATGGTTTGGCGTTTATACCGACTGGATAAGCAATGATAGCTGGTGTGATACTGAAGATGGTTTTGACTATCAAGCCGCGTTAAAAATTAATCCTATTCCGCCTACGCTGCATTTTGCGACAGCGGCAGATACTCTTTATTCAGATGCGGCTGATGTTCGCGCCTTTATTAATGAGTTAGGTTGTCATGATGCGCGAATGATTGTTGCCAATACCATTGGTGATACGCAGCGTAAGTATGATCATTTAAGTTTATTGCTCGATCCTGCAGCCGTTAATGATGTCTTTAAAGATGCAACTGATTGGCTACATGAGCAGGCTGTCGTTAATAATGTATTCATAGCTGAATCTGTTTTTGAAGACTCAAGCATTGTTGCTGCCAGTAGTGAGCAAGAAACGCCTGCTGAAAAAGATAATTTTGATTTACCCTTCGAACATTCATCATTAGATGATGAATTATCCTCTAAAGAAAATGACCATTCTATGGCCCTCAGCTTAGCCGGCTAAAGGCTTGCTCTGCGGCTATTTTTTTGCAACTTGCCACATGTAAAATCCATTTAAAAAGTGAATTTTTGGATACCTTATGAGACCTAGGGCGAATTTCTGCGCTTAAAAAACTGTCATATTGTTTTTGGTAATCGAAAAAGACGTTTATAGCGATTATTTAATACAATCTGGCCTATTATTACTATTTTAAACTACCTTTTAGTTATATGATCTTTCCATAAATTGAACGAATGGGTTGAGATTATGTCTGTATTGCTGTTCTTATTAATACACTAATTGTGAGTTGTTGATAACGCAATTGGTTTAATTAATAGGAGCGGGGATTAATAGAAGCTGAAATTAATAGGTACTGAAATTAATAGGTACTGAAATTAATAGGTACTGAAATTAATAGGCACTAGATTCAAACGGGTTACATTTATTTTTTATATTAGGAGCGAACATGTCAAAATTTAAAGCGAAACCATTAACTGCAGCACTAGGCGCAGCATTTTTAGCGACTGCCATTTCACCTATTGCTAGCGCAGATGTAAATCCTTTTTCTGCTACACCGCTTAATAACGGTTACGACATCGTAAACGCTGATGGCCATGAAGGAAAATGTGGCGAAGGTAAGTGCGGCGAAAGCAAAGGCGGCGAAGATAAAGGCGAAGAAGGAAAATGCGGTGAAGGGAAATGCGGTGAAGGGAAATGTGGCGGTGATGCTGCCGATAGCACTGAAACCGAAGGTGAATAACTCTTTAGCCAAAGGTGTTAAAGCAGAAAGTAAATGTAGCAGCTAATGGTTTTTATTAGTTGTTAATGCATGCTTCATTTATAGTAATGCTTTATTTACGATGAGTTAAATAATGGCGGGAAGGTTTCTTTCCCGCCATTATTGTTTTAGCCTTACGTTTTATTTATCCGCAGTAAAGTATCAATACTCTAGCTAAGACTTATGCGGTTAAGATTCATGCAGTTTAAGTGCGATGACGAAAATGAGCAAAGACTGGCATCAAAAAAAAGCGCAGGCAGGTTTAGGTTTACGCCGCGGTCTTGTTGAAACATTCTCTGCCTTACAGCAGGGTGATGTTGACTTTATGGAAGTCGCTCCCGAAAACTGGATTGGCGTTGGTGGTCTTTTTGCTAAGCAATTACGCGGCTTCAGTGAGCGCTACCCTCTAACACTTCATGGTTTATCACTTAATATAGGTGGCCCAGAGCCGCTAGATATTAACTTAATTAAAAACATTAAAGGCTTTATTCAAGAGCACCAGTGTCCTCTTTATTCAGAGCATTTAAGTTACTGTGGTGATGCTGGTCACTTATACGATTTAATGCCTATACCTTTTAAACAAGATGCCATTCGCTATGTTGCCGATCGTGTGCAGCAGGTACAAGATATTTTAGGGCAGCGTATCGCGCTCGAAAATGTATCTTATTATGCCGCGCCATCCCAAGAAATGAGTGAGTTGGAATTTATTGATGGCGTGCTAGAAATGGCCGATTGCGATTTATTATTAGACGTTAATAATATTTACGTTAACAGTATTAATCATAATTATAATGCCGCTGATTTTTTACAAGCCTTACCTGGTCACCGAGCTAGCTACATGCATATTGCCGGCCACTATGAAGAAGCCCAAGATCTCCGTGTCGATACCCATGGTGCAGCGGTTATTGATCCCGTTTGGGATTTATTAGCGTTAGCTTATAAATCCTTTGGTATTAAGCCGACGCTGGTTGAGCGTGATTTTAATTTCCCTCCACTGGCAGACTTAGTAGCAGAAGTGAGTCATGTGCGTGCTATTCAGCAAGCCGAAGCACTTTCTATACACGCTGAGGATTGTTTCTAATGAGTGCTTCTCTGTCTGATATACAGCGCGCTTTTGCTGCGCATATTCGTGAACCGAGTTTGCATCCAGCGCCGACAGATGTCGAAGATCGGCGCATGAAAATTTACCGTGAGTTGTTCTATAAAAATATAGAAGGCTTTATTAGTAGCGCCTTTCCTGTGTTACGTAAACTCTATAGCGATGCCGATTGGCATTCATTGGTACGTGATTTTGTTCATCGCCACAAATCGCAAACGCCGTATTTTTTAGAAATCAGTGAAGAGTTTTTGGCTTATCTAGAAGACGAGCGAGAGGCTCAGTCTTGTGATCCTGTATTTGCCTTACAGCTAGCGCGCTATGAATGGGCAGAGCTAGCCTTATTTGTTGCAGAGCAAGATATGCCGACAGATGCGGTTTCAATCGACCAGTCCTTAGTTGATCATATTCCCGTGTTATCACCATTGGCATGGTCAATGGTGTTTGATTATCCTGTGCATCAAATTGGTGAAACATTTCGGCCTAAAAAAATCAGTGAGCAACCGGTTTGCTTAGTGGTTTATCGCAATCGGCAAGATAAAGTCGCCTTTCTTGAGGCGAATCCCGTTACCGCAAGATTCTTGGAATTATGTGAAAATAATAGCGAGCGGCTTGGTAGCGATTTATTGTTACAAATTGCTCATGAACTGCAGCATCCAGACCCCAATTTAGTCTTTAATGCAGGCACTGAAATACTGGCGCAATTGCGCCAGTTGGATATAATCTATGGCGTTTTAGCTGTAAGCTAAGCGAGATTAAACTCTCTTTAATCAAAATGAATCGATTGTTCGACTCACTTTACAAAAGCTCCTAAGGATTTTCACCATGTTATTAAGGCCTACACTCTCTCGTCTTGTTGGTGTTTTATTGCTGACATTATCCCTACCTAATATTGCCGCTACTGTTGATCCTTTCGAAGACGTTAACCGCAAAATTTTTGGCTTTAATGAAGTGCTTGATCAATGGTTAGTAAAGCCTGCTGCCAAGGTCTATCAATGGGTAATGCCTAACGCCTTAGATCGAGGCGTCACCAATTTTTTTGATAACGTCGGTGAAGTTAGCAATACAATTAACAGCGGTCTGCAAGGCGACTTGCGTCAATCAGGCAGGAGCCTAAGCCGTTTAGCCATTAACACAACAGTGGGTATTGGTGGCTTATTCGATGTAGCAACCGATTGGGGTATTGAAGAGCGAAGTGAAGATTTTGGTCAGACACTGGCGGTTTGGGGTGTCGGTGACGGCCCTTATATTGTACTACCGCTTATGGGTGGACGTTATCTTCGTGATGCCTTAGCTATTGCCCCAGATGCCTATCTTTCACCGTTGGATCAAGTTGATCATGTGTCCACTCGCAACAGTATATGGGCCGTAAAGCTACTGGATAAGCGCGCTGATTTACTCGATGCTGAACGCCTAATATCAGGTGATCGCTATACCTTTATTCGCGAAATTTATATTCAGCAGCGTGAAGTTGCCACCACTAATGGCCAAGTTGGTGATGATTTTGGTGATGATTTTTAATAAAACATAAAAATAGCTCTATTAATAAGCCATTAATACCAAATATAACCACTGCTTTTCAGTCGCTTAATTCTTCCATTAACGCGCGCAAAAGTGGTTAAATGGTTACTATAGATGAGTGTTTATAACCGACGTATTGATAAAGCCCTACGGTTAAAGCGTTCGTATTCATAACGACTACTTAGATGCCAGTTGATATAAGCCATTGGAAATTCCTAGCAGTACTGCATTAGTCAAAGTCCTCATTATCGATGATGATGAAAACGTGCGTCATTCTATAGCATCCTATCTTAAAGACAGTGGCTACCAGACCTGTGAAGCTAGCGATGGCGAAGAGGGGCTGGCGACAATGGCTATTGAAAAGCCCGAGCTCGTTCTTTGCGATTTAAGAATGCCCAAGCTTGATGGTATCAATGTTTTAAAAGTGATTGCCGATGCTTATTCGCATGTGCCGATTATCGTAATTTCAGGCGCAGGTGTAATGAGTGATGTCGTTGAGGCGCTTCGTCTTGGTGCCAGTGATTACCTCATAAAACCTATTTTAGATCTTGAAGTGTTAGTGCATGCCATTGAGCGTAGTCTTGAGCGTTTTAGTTTACGCCGAGAAAACCTCAAATATCGCCACCAACTTGAGCAAGCCAATAGCGAGTTAAAAACCAGCTTAGCCGTACTTGAGCAAGATCACCAAGCAGGCTTGCAAGTGCAGATGAAAATGCTGCCCGTAAGCCCCATGCAAAAAAGCGCCTATATTTTTCATCATCAAATTGTGCCATCGGTTTATTTAAGCGGTGACTTTGTTGAGTACGTAACAGTGGGCCCTGACCACGTTGTGTTTTTTATGGCCGATGTCTCCGGCCATGGCGCATCATCAGCGTTTGTGACCGTACTAATGAAAAACCTAACCGCGCGTATGCGCAGTGATTATAATCGCCAGAAAGATGATGACATATTGCATCCGGCTGAGTTTTTAGTGCATGCCAATGATGAGTTACTAGGTACCGGCATTGGCAAACACGCCACAATTTTTTATGCCGTCTTAGATACGCAAAATAACCGCCTCACGTATTCCGTAGCAGGAGCATTACCTGTACCTATATTAATTGCTAACGGCGAAGCGCGTTATCTCGAAGGGCAGGGCGCACCGGTCGGTTTATTTGAAGAAACTAACTACCAAGAAATTGTTGTCGACTTGCCCGATAAATTTAGAATTATGATGTTCTCTGATGGCATCTTAGAAGTATTAGAGCAAGAGAGCCTTGCCAAGAAAGAAGCTTTCTTATTATCTGAAGCGCCTAAAATGCGAGCCGATATTGAATCGGTATTCAACGGCTTTAATGTCGATGAAGATAAACAATACCCCGATGATATTGCCTTGTTAATAGTCGATAAAATTTAGTTTTTGGGTAATAAATAGAAGTTGTTGGCTGATACAAAACAGTTATTGAAAATGCTTAGTGTTGTGAAGAATAATATGATCGATAAAAAAATAATAGCTACCGTCATTCAAACCAATATGTTTCAGCTTATAAAGCTTAGAGTTCAGCAGGGGATTTTAGGAGCGCTTAGCCATGTCCGATAGTAAAGTGCTCGTTGGCTTGCAAAACAAACAGTGCTTCTGGTTGAAGTTAGAAGGCGATGTCCGTGTGCCTTGGTGTGTAAGCTTAGAGACCTATTGCGAAGCAGTAATTCAGCAGCCGGGTATTAAAAACGTTTGCGTCGATTTATTAGCAACAGAAAACCTTGATAGCACCACTCTAGGTGTATTAGCTAAAGTAGCGATATATACGCGCACCCACTGTGGCAATAAAGCGATGCTCTTATGTCAGGATGAAAATATTCTTCGTCTGGTACGAAGCATGGGCTTTGAAGCCGTCTTTGATATTCGCGACAGTCTCGATACAGAAGCTTTAGACTTTGATGAATTACCGTTGCTGGCCTGCACAGAAGCCGATATGAAAGATGCTGTGATTAACGCGCATAAAACCTTAATGGAAATGACCGAAGATAATCGTGCATCGTTTGGTAGTTTAGTAGACGCTTTAGAGAAAGAGAGTGAGTAATGGATATTGATTTAGCGATTCGATTTTGAGTGAGGCGTTATAGATTTTACTAAGAACCTAGCAGTAAGAACCTAGCAGTAAGAACCTAGAAGCAAGCAGTTAACTATATATCCCATCTGAAATGTTATTCTTGTTCAGCTAACACCTCGTGTTTAGCGCGAATAAAATCACCATGCCCCACATAAATTAAGTCGGCCACTTTACGGATTAAGTGATCTTCATGCTGATCGATTTTTTTATCGGCATAAGCCACTTGCCAAATATTTTTAATGAGTTGGTATTTAGCGGCTTTATCAAATTGGCTATTAATAATTTCGGTGAATTCATATAGCGAAGTCGCCTCATTATTTTTTTGCTGAGCCTCTTCAAGCAATGTTTGTGCAGCTTGTTCGCTTAACCCAAAGGTTGATTGAGCAATGGAGATAACCTCAGCAATCTCCACGGCATCAACAGAATTATCGGCACGACAAAGCTCAATTAATAGCGCTGTAGCGGCCAGTTGAGACAAATGTTGATTATCCGTCTCGGCGGGCGTGTTAGAGGCGCTAAATAATTGAGCTAGCTTATCAAACATTAGCCATTGGCCTTTAATAATTGCTCTAATTTCACTTGGTCAGCGGCAAAGTTACGAATACCTTCGGCTAATTTTTGCGTAGCCATAGCATCTTCGTTCATGCCCCAGCGGAATGCTGATTCGCTGTTAGTGGGTTTGGCAATAACGCTACCCGTGTCGCTTTTAAGCATTTGGGGTAGTACACCATTATCATTCGCTAACTCTTCTAAAAGGTTAGGACTAATCGTTAATCGATCGCAACCAGCCAGTGATTCAATTTCACCGATATTTCGGAAACTCGCGCCCATAACAACCGTGTTATAGCTATTGGCTTTATAGAAGTTAAAGATTTCAGTAACAGAAATAACACCAGGATCTTCATGGGCTGCGTATTCTTTTTTATCGGTATTCGCTTTATACCAATCTAAAATTCGGCCAACAAAAGGAGATATTAAAAACACACCAGCATCAGCACAAGCCGCTGCCTGACTAAAACCAAATAAAAGCGTTAGGTTACAGTTAATGCCTTCTTTCTCTAAATGCTCGGCAGCTTTAATACCTTCCCAAGTTGAGGCAATTTTAATAAGAATGCGGTCACGGCTAATGCCGCTTTGCTCGTACAAATCAATAACGCGATGGGCTTTCTCAATGGTCGCAGCCGTATCCAAAGATAAGCGCGCATCGACTTCAGTCGATACACGGCCAGGAATAATCGATAAAATCTCTTGGCCAATAGCTACGGCAAATTTATCGCCAGCATCGGCTAATTGCTGCTGTGAATCAGTGCTTTGTGCGCCAGCCCAAGTCACGGCATCATTTAGCAGCGTTTGGTAATGGGGCAGTGCAGCCGCCTTTAATAACAATGAAGGATTTGTTGTCGCATCAAGAGGTGCGTATTTTTTGATCGCTTCAATATCACCGGTATCGGCAACAACATCAGTCATGCTACGCAGTTGATCCAGTTTGCTTGGGGTATTTGTCATTGAGTTTTCCAAAGGCTGTGAAGAGATAAATAAGACGCCGAGCATGATACTAAAGCCCTAGGCTTGATGCCATACACCCGCGCGTATTCTTGTAATATTGAATAGGGCTTTTAGTTAGGAGTACCCAGCTTGGCCAATGCGTCCATAAAGACGTCAATACCTGCGCCCGTTTTATTGGCGTTTTCACTAATATGGCGTCTATAGGCGCGAGCACCGGTCTGGCCGTTAAATAGTCCGAGTAAATGGCGAGTCATATGATTAAGTCTAACGCCCTGACTAAGCTGTCCATCCATGTATTCGGCAAAGCGATGAGCCGCAGCAAGGCTGCTATTTATCGTGCTGGGCATAGCGCTAAGCAATTCAGTATTAGCGTCTCCATATAGCTCGCTATCGACATACTGGAGCATAGAAGGGTTCTGGTAGGCCTCGCGTCCAATCATTACGCCATCGAGTTGCTGCAGAGCCTGCTGGCAGTCATCAATAGTCTTTAATCCGCCATTAAGAACAATGCTTAGCTTGGGAAAGTCTTCCTTAAGTTTAAAGACTCGTGGGTAATCTAAGGGTGGCACTTCGCG
>Ga0115008_10003933_pt1 | contig 12296 bp, 8 predicted proteins | sample FraStrMetagenome_FD_87164 | JGI IMG/M metagenome (GOLD analysis project Ga0115008, IMG submission 87164) | Marine eukaryotic phytoplankton communities from Arctic Ocean - Fram Strait ARC3M Metagenome | ecosystem: Environmental > Aquatic > Marine > Oceanic | place: Fram Strait | collected 2012-06-18
GAGCACCAATAACTAATTTCCTACAATAGGATTCTGTTGCTCCACTTATGTTATTTGCTGTTGCATAAGCAAATACAGCATCTACAATGGATTCTAGATGATCATCGTAAACTGAATGCATTTCGTTGCTTAGTGTTTGACCGTTTGCAATATTAGGGTTTTCTTTAAATGCGTCAAAAGCAGCTTCTAAATCTTCATATTCTGAATATGCTGCAGTCAATAGACCTTGAGAGTAAAGATAAGCTAAATATAGATGGACAAATTCATGAGCAGCTATCATAACTATCGCTAGATCTGTTCCATTTGTTAGAAAGTTATTGTCAAATTGAATATTAGCAAAACTAGTAGTGCTGAAAACTAGGCCATTCGGATAAAGCGTTTGCGCTTGCATAGAAATTAAATCAACATCTTCATATTGAAGGTTAAATTCGTTATTCCCAAAAAAAGTGTTTTGAACAAATGTAATTAATGATGAACTAGCACTCATTGTTGTGAAGTTTAAAATAATCTCACGTTGACATTCTTTGTCTAAATCTTGACTAACTTGGATAATATCATCGAAGCTAAAATTACCGTTTAACATCATATAATAAAGAATATCAATTACAAAATCAATATCACCTTGATTATACCCATCCTCTTCAGTTTGCTCTAAACTATTAATGTAACTAGCAGTAGCATTTAACTGCTCTTGCGTAGCAGTATTCATTAACCAATTAGCTTCAATAGAATCTAAATCAACTTCTATTGCATTACTAATAGTGAGACCATGAGCAAATATGGTTAAAGGCTGCCACCAAACAATGTCGTCAGGATCGTAACCATTACCAGTATTACCATTGCCTCCACTTCCTCCACTATTGTTGCCTACTGGGATATTAATTGGGTTAAACCAAGGTGAGTCGTCAATAGGACCACCGCCAAAATCATCTACATCAGCAAACTCTGGCCAATAGACCTCTACTAAATCATTTTCAATGTAGCCATCTAATCCAAACCAATCACCTCCTATAAAGTCTAAAAGTTCTCCCATGGTAAAGCCTCCACCTCCATCTCCATCGTTTCTTTGTGCCATATTACTATTTGACGCTGTTGAAACTATAATGCCTTCTTCATACTTAAGCATATTTTCTTGGTTACCGTCTAAATCATAAATGAAAACATAACCTGAAAATAATCTTGGATTTTCTGGAATTGTATATATTATAAATACATATTTAGAATCTACAGTGCCATTATCATCAATTGAAGCTAAAAACATCTTTGCATTACCCTGTGTATTAAGTGTTATAGGGGTATAAAGGATATCAACTTGTTGAGGGCTAGTATCAGTTTCATCTTTATACTTTTTTGTTGATGATTCGTCCCATTTAATGGTCATTGTGGCTGCACCAGTTCTAAACTCAATATTATTACTACCATCTAGAATTGGTATTTTATTATTAGTTTCAAAATGAGATTTTGCATCATTAAGGTATGGTACTTTAAACCTTTCGTTATTCGTGGGTGTTGAAATATCTTCTTCTTTTTGGCAAGAAAAAAAGGCTAAAGCTATCATTGTTAAAATGAGAATCGATTTAAAATTGATGTTTTTCATAGAAACGATATTAAAAGTTAAGATGAATAATCAATTATTCTTATATAATTTCGAACAATTTTCTTATAAACTTTTAAACTTACAAACTGTTAAATGAAATGTTAAAAGGTGCTTTTAAAATGTTTAGAAATTACGGTTTTTCCGTACTCTGTAGTAATAGCCTTGGTTGAGGGGGTGACATTATTTTAGTGAAATTGGTTTAGAATTTAGTTTTAATATTTTCGTAAAACACAAAAAATCCCAAAACTCTCGTTTCAGCACCTTTTTGCTATTAATCAATTTAACTAAAAACTAAAAACTATAACCATTAAGTTGTGTCCCGATAGCTATCGGGATTAAACTGATTAACTTTAAAACTTATCACAACCTTAAGACGTTTAAATTTTGGTTTTATTTTATACGTTAACATTTTTAACTATCAATTAACAGTAATCCTGTTATTCTATAATGTCAATTTCAAAATGTTTCATAAAAAAAAATCCGCAGTATGAACCACGGATGTTTTGCTATTAATCACTTGAAATATTGTTCGTTAAAAGACTAATTCTAATAAACCAATTATTATGTTGTTGAGTTGGTCGCTAGTTTGAGTCATTCATTACAAGTTATTTAGCGTTTAACATTTCTTTATAATAAAAAGTCAAGATGAGCTCATAAACAAAAACCCAAAACTTGCGTTTTGGGTTTTCTAATTTAATAACCAAACATTAACACTAACCATCAACTATTATAGGTCGGTTATTAAAAATTTTTGAAAAAATAATTCTTCTTCAGTTATAGTATAGACGTCTCAATTTGTAAAGTGTTACACTAGTTATTTATGATTAACATTTTTTAACAGTCTCTAATATGGATTGCATAATCTGAATGCTATTTTTGTGATATAAAAATTGTTATGAATAAGAAAACATTAGTTATTGGAGCATCCTTAAAAGAGAATCGTTATTCTAATATTGCAATCCACAGATTAATAAAATATAAACAAGAAGTAGTCGCTTTTGGTTTAAGAGATGGCCAAGTTGCAGGCGTGGATATTGATACTGATTTGATGCCTAACAAGGATGTTGATACAGTGACTTTGTATCTCAATCCGCAACGTCAAAAAGAATACTATGATTACATCATTGGGCTAAATCCAAAGCGTGTAATTTTTAACCCAGGTACAGAGAACCCTGAGTTTCAAAATATGCTCAAAGACAAAGACATTTATTTTGAGGAAGCGTGTACTTTAGTTTTGTTAGGGACTAATCAATACTAGTTGGTTTTTTAGAGATCATATATAAACCTAGCATCGTGATCAATCCATTGATTGGTAAAACTTCCCAGTGAAATTGATATAAACCAATGACAGATTCAGGTAATGAAGTTATTCCGTAGGTAATAAGAATAGCAGTTAAACCTACAACCCAAGCATATCTGTCTTTGATGTCTCTTTTGCTAATAATCCCGAAAGCAAATAGACCTAATAAAGGACCATAAGTAAACGTAGCAAACTTAAATAGATTACTTACGACGCTACCTTCAAGAGAATTAAAGATAATAACAACAATTATAAGTACTATCGATACACCAATATGAACTTTCTTGCGAAGTGGTTTTTGTTGCGCTAATTCTCTTTTTTCAATATTTAAAAAATCGATAGCAAAAGAAGTTGTTAAAGAGGTTAGTGCACTATCGGCACTACTGTAAGCAGCTGCAATTAATCCAATAATGAACGTTACAGCTAAACCAATTCCTAGGTTTTGATTCATTGCAATTTCTGGGAATAAGAGATCGTTTCTTGTTTTACCATCTACTACAGGTATATCCACTCCAAATTTTTCAGCATAAATAAATAGTAAAGCACCTAAGCTTAGAAAAACAAAGTTTACTATGACTAGTAACATAGACATCGTGAACATGTTTTTTTGTGCGTCCTTTTTGTTTTTACAAGTCAGGTTTTTTTGCATCATATCTTGATCTAAGCCAGTCATTGCGATGGTTATAAAAATCCCACCAATGAAGTATTTCCAGAAATACTCTTTGGCATTGACATCATCAAAAAACAGAATTTGACTTTTAGATTGAAATGATTCGTTATTTAGAATTTCTGAAGCAGACCATTCTAATTTGTTTGCAATTAAAAATATGGCAACACCAACACAAGTGAGCATTGCTAATGTTTGCAATGTATCTGTCCACACAATAGTTTTAATTCCGCCTCTTTTGGTATAAATCCATATCAGTAAAATAGAGATAACCACAGTGACCCAAAAAGGGACACCTAAATCTTCAAATACGATATACTGCATCGCTAAGGCTACTAAATATAGTCTAAAAGATGCTCCAGTAACTCTTGATAATAGGAAGAAAAATGCACCCGTCTTGTAACTTACTTTACCAAATCTATGTTCTAAATATTGATATATTGAGGTTACATTGAGCTTGTAGTATAAAGGGAGGAGCACAAGAAGTACGATTAAATACCCAACAAAGAAACCAAAAACACCTTGCATATAAGCAAACTGTTGCCCATCAACTAAACCTGGAACAGATATAAATGTCACTCCAGATAACGAAGCTCCAATCATACCAAAAGCAACAATATACCATGGCGATTGTTGCTTAGCTTTAAAAAAGGCCTCGTTAGAATCCTCTTTTCCAGTGAAGTAAGAAATTAAAATTAATACACCAAAATAGGCTAGAATGAGTAAAATGATGACGTTCGTCGACATATTGGTTGTTTTAACAGGTTTTTATTAGAAAAGTCTTACTTTAGTAAAAAAATTGTAAACAATATTAAGTAATTTCTAAAGAACTATATGCTTTTCTCAATTTGAGATTTGCAAAGAAATTATTTAATATACCCTAAAGTAATTAGCAACTATCAAAATGAAAAATTATTACCTATTATTACTCGCCTTATTATTTTGCGTCACTACAACGTTTGCGCAAGACTACAAACAAATGATTTCTGATGGAACTCACACCGTACATGAGATTCAAATAGCTGCCGAAGCTCATTTTGCCCAAGTTGGGACAGAACGAGGAAAAGGTTACAAACCCTATAAACGTTGGGAGTATCAAGCTTTAATAAACATGGATGAAAATGGTATGTTACCATCTCCAGACATCTATTTCACCGAATTAGAAAATTACAACAGTTATCTGAATGAGAATTTTTCTGCTAGAACAACGGTTGGAACATGGGAGCAATTAGGACCAGAGTCTTGGAACGCTACTAGTGGTTGGAATCCAGGTGTTGGAAGAATAACTTCACTTGCGGTAGAACCTGCAAATCCAGATCACATCATTGCAGGAGCAAATACGGGAGGTGTATGGCGTTCTACAGATGGAGGTTTAAATTGGGTAGTCTTAACAGATAACCTTTCTAACCTTAATGTGTCTTCATTGACCATACATCCAACAATTAATACAACGTATTATTGGGGTTCAACTAGTGGAACTATTTTTATATCTACTGATAGTGGTTCAACATGGAATATTTTAGCAGATACTGGAAATGGAAATGTCAATAAAATTCTTATTGATCCAACAAGTACAAATAAAATGTACTGTTCCGTAGAAGGAGGAGGGATTTATAAATCTACAGACGCAGGGTTAAATTGGACCAAGATAACTTCAAGTGTAAATACAGGTTATGATGTTGAGTTTAAGCCAGGTGATACTAATATTATTTTTGCATCTGGAACTTCGTTTTTTGTATCAGTAAATGGTGGAGCTAGTTTTACTGCAGCAGGTGGATTTTCTAGTGGACCAAAAATGATTGGAGTTTCTGCAGATGATCCAGAGGTTATTTATGTGCTTGAAGCGTCAGGTAGTGCTTTTGGAGCATTATATAAATCTGTTAACTTTTCTGCTTTTACAGAAATCAGTCATACAGGTAAAAATTACTTTGGATATAGCTCTAATCCAGAGGATTCAGGAGATGCAGGCGTTGGGCAAGCACCAAGAGATATGGATATAGCCATAAACCCTAATGATGTTAATGATGTTCATATTGCAGGTGTTAACTCATGGAGATCAACTAATGGCGGAATTACATTTTCAATAACTTCTCAATGGACACCTGGAAATGCAAGTGGTCAAAATATTGGATATTGCCATGCAGATATTGATATGTTAGAATTTGTAGGAAATCCTACAGACGGTTATAAGCTTTATGTTGGAAGTGATGGCGGACTTTACGTCGCCGAAAATCCAACCGTAGTTAATAGTGCTTTTTATAAAGACTTAACAGCAGGAATGGGTATTCGCCAGTTCTATAAAATTGGAATTAGTCAAACAGATCCAGTAATTGTAACTGGAGGTTCTCAAGATAATGGAACTTCAGTAATGGATGTTAATGGTGATTGGACAGATTGGTTAGGAGCTGATGGGATGGAAAGTTTTGTTGATAAAAATAATTCTGATATATTATATGGAACCTCTCAAAATGGATCGCTTTATAGGTCAACCAATGGAGGTCTAGGTTATAATGGGATTGGTACTCCAGAAGGGAAATCAGGAAATTGGGTGACGCCTTTTGAGCAAGATCCTATATTGCCAAATGTAATTTATTCTGGTTATGATGAAGTCTATATGTCTGTAAATGGAGGAAATAGTTGGTCAAGTATTTCACAAGATTTTGGAGGAAATCTTAATCACTTAAAAATAGCACCTTCTAATAGCAACTATCAATTTGCTGCAAGAGGTTCAAATTTATTTAGAAATTCTTTTGTTGGCACAGTGAGTAATTGGTCTTCTGTTGGTGGTTTTTCTGGCTCTATAAACTCAATAGCCATTCATCCTACAAACCCGAATAAGGTGGCTATTGCAACAACAGGCAATGAAAGAGTTTACGTAACTTCAAATGGAGGTAACTCTTGGACGTCTTACAAGCTTAATTTGCCAAACTTTAGCGCACGAGCTTTAGCTTGGCACGATAACGGTGAAGATGGTTTGTATCTAGGTATGAATTATGGTGTGTACTACATAGACAATACATTAACAGAGTGGCAACCATTTAGTAACGGTTTACCAAACGTTATTATTAGCGAGTTGGAAGTAAATACAGCAAATAATAAACTGTACGCAGGGACATATGGTCGTGGGCTTTGGAGTTCAGATGTGTTTGATGCTTCATTAAGTGTAGATGAATTCGCATTAGAATCTTTTGAGTTGTATCCTAATCCTGCGAAAAATGAAGTGTCGTTAAAATGGAACAAAAGTGATTTGGTTTCTGTTAGAATATTTGATGCTTTAGGAAAACTAATGTATTTTTCAAAGGATATGAATATTTCTGAGCGAACTCAAATAGACGTTTCTAATTACGCTTCTGGATTATATTTCGTTAAGATTAATAACCGTAATGGTTTTGTAACGAAGAAGTTAATTATACAATAAGTTTTAATTAGAAAATATAGTAGAACCACCATTACTTTTATAATGGTGGTTTTTTTATATAAAGCCATTTGAAAGTGCTTTACATATTGTAAATTCGCAGGTATGGAATTTTCTTCTAAACTACTAGAAAACGCAGTCAATGAAATGTCGCAATTACCAGGTATTGGTAAACGTACTGCATTGCGTTTAGTCTTGCACATGTTGCGTCAACCAAAAGAGCAGACCCTTGATTTTACCAAAGCATTAAGTACAATGCGTACTGAAATAAAACTTTGTAAAAGTTGTCATAATATTAGTGATACAGATGTTTGTGATATTTGTGCAAATCCAAATCGCCAAGAAAATATCGTATGTGTTGTTGAAGATATAAGAGATGTTATGGCTATTGAAAATACCAGTTCTTTTAAAGGATTATATCACGTTTTAGGCGGAAAAATATCTCCAATGGATGGCATTGGTCCCAATGAATTGAATATTTTTTCTTTGGTGGAGAAAGTGAAGCAAGGTGCAATTACAGAATTGATTTTTGCACTAGGATCTACTATGGAAGGCGATACCACTAACTTCTATATTTTTAAACAAATTCAAGAGTACAATATAAAAACATCTACGATCGCTAGAGGTATTTCTGTTGGTAATGAATTAGAATATACCGATGAGGTAACTCTTGGTAGAAGTATCATTAATAGAATTCCTTTTGAAGCATCACTAAAATCATAAATAACTTTTGAAATTATCTGTCATCATACTAAATTATAATGTTCGCCATTTTTTGGAGCTCTGTATTAAAAGTGTCGAGGCAGCATTGGTTTCTATTGATTCTGAAATCATAGTCATCGACAATTTGTCTCAAGATGATAGTTGTGACATAGTGAAACGCCAATTTCCAAAGGTAAAATTAATAGAGAATTCTGAAAATTTCGGATTTTCAAAAGGAAACAACATCGCAGTCCAACAAGCAAAAGGCGAGTATCTCTGTATTTTAAATCCAGATACTGTTGTTGCTGAAGATACATTTGAAATGCTACTTCATTTTTCCGAAGAGAAAAAAAATCTAGGTATTATTGGTTGCAGATTAATAGATGGAAAAGGTCAATTTTTACCAGAAAGTAAGCGTAATGTTCCAACACCAAACGTTGCTATAAAAAAAATATTTGGTAATTCAGATGATTATTATGCGAGTAGTCTTAAGGAGGATTCTGTAGGGTCAGTTCCAGTTCTCGTAGGCGCATTTATGTGGCTTAAAAGATCTGTATATAATGAAGTAAGAGGTTTTGATGAAGACTATTTTATGTATGGTGAGGACGTAGATTTGTCTTATAAAGTAAGTCAAGCGGGTTACGATAATATGTATTTTGGGAGCACAACTGTTCTGCACTATAAAGGTGAAAGTACCTTAAAAGATAAAACCTATGCTAGACGTTTTTATGGAGCAATGCAGATTTTTTATGATAAGCATTTCAAATCAAATATAATATTTGACGCTTTAGTTTGGATGGGTATTCAATTTGTGCCTTTATTTCAAAAGTCTTTAGAAGAAACAATTGCTGTAAAATGTAATACTGTGTTTTTATCTTCGGAAATGAACACACAAGTAGAAAAGGCTCTAAAACAAAACATAGACTTACAACCAAGTATCGACAATTACGAAGATGATACCGAGTATATTCTTGACAATAATCACCTAAGTTTTAAGTCAATCATCGAAATCATGTCCAATACACCTAAAAATTGTGGTGCTACTTACAAGATTCTACCAAAAAACTCTAACTTTATCATCGGAAGTAATAGCTCCAAAAGCAGAGGAGCAATTATATCCTTGGATGATAATTAATTGAAATAATCGCAACAAATGTGTTGTTTTTTAATTAATTTTGCAACCAACTAACAATATATAGACGCTAGATTACAGATATGGCAAAATTTGAACTAAAACTTCCCAAAATGGGAGAGAGTGTTGCAGAGGCAACAATAACATCTTGGTTGAAGAATGTTGGTGACACCATTGAAGCAGATGAAGCAGTTTTTGAAATTGCTACTGATAAAGTGGATAGTGAGGTGCCAAGTGAAGTAGATGGTATTTTAATAGAAAAACTATTTGAAGTAGATGATGTTGTTCAAGTAGGTCAAACTATAGCAGTAATAGAAACTGAAGGCGAAGCAGGAGGTTCAATAGAAGCACCAAAAGCAGAACCAATACAAGAATCTGCACCAATAGCAGTTGCAGAGGTTGCTCAAACGGTTGTTGCAGCTATAGAAACGACAGCTTCAGTAGTAAGTTCAGGAGATCGTTTTTACTCACCATTAGTGAGAAACATAGCAAAACAAGAAGGGATTTCTCAAACTGAATTGGATAGTATTTCTGGATCAGGAAAAGATGGTCGTGTGACTAAAAATGATATTCTTACATATATAGATAATCGAGGATCGCAACCCGCTCCTGCTAAAGAGGCAACTCAAGAAGTTACTCAAGCTGCACCAGAGGTTGAGGTGGCTCCAGTTAAAAAAGAAGAGAAACCAAAAGAAGCTGCTCCTATAATAGCTAGTGGAGACGACGAAATCATAGAAATGACCAGAATGGGTAAATTGATTTCTCATCATATGGTTCAATCTGTGCAAACAGCTGCTCATGTACAAAGTTTTATTGAGGCAGATGTTACCAAAATATGGAATTGGAGAAAAAAGGTAAAAGACGAGTTCTTTAAAAGAGAAGGAGAAAATCTAACCTTTACACCAATCTTTATGGAAGCAGTTGCAAAAGCTTTGCGCGACTTCCCAATGATGAATATTTCATTGCAAGGTGATACGATAGTTAAGAAAAAACATATCAATTTAGGTATGGCAGCAGCTTTAGGAGATGGTAATTTAATTGTACCAGTAATTAAAGATGCAGATCAATTAAACTTAGTTGGAATGACCAAAAAAGTGAATGATTTGGCTGGTCGTGCTAGAGATAATAAATTAAAACCAGATGATATTGCTGGTGGAACATATACGGTTACAAATGTTGGTACCTTTGGAAGTATTATGGGAACACCAATCATTAATCAACCACAAGTCGGAATTTTAGCTTTAGGTGCCATTAGAAAAGTACCTGCTGTTGTAGAAACTCCAGAAGGTGATTTTATAGGGATTAGATATAGAATGTTCTTATCTCACTCTTACGATCATAGAGTTGTTAATGGTGCTCTTGGTGGACAATTTGTAAAAGCAGTTAAAGATTATTTAGAGGCTTGGGATTCTAATAGAGAAATCTAACAAATTCCTGTGAAGGCAGGAATCTCAGTATAAAAAATCAAAAAGCATAGTTTTAGGACTGTGCTTTTTTTATGTATAAATACCTTGACTGAAATTAAAATCACTCAAAATGCACCTTCAAAATTTTAATAAACTCATCTCGAGTTTTAATATCAGTATACATTTTATCTTCGATTGTTATAACAGGGAATTTTAAGTCTTCAATAGACTATGAGTCGTCTAGTTTAGATTGTAATAGGTTCAAAGCTTCAGTACTTGTCTCAAGATTATAATTCTTATAACTAAAAGCATTCTCTTCAAGGATAGTAATAGCTTCATTATATAAGTCGCAAGTAGTATTCGTGAAAATCAAGACTTTAGTAGTTAATTTTGTTGTACTAACATTTAGATCAAAATCATCATGAGTTTTCCTCATTCTTAAATTAGTTGTCACTTCATTAACAATAAATGTGGGATTATAAATACCTTCCTTACCGTCCAATAAAATAAGGGTCTTAAGAAGTAGCTTTGAGTTACCAGGAATTTCTTTTAGAATTGGGCGTTTGCTCGTTCTTCGATGATCTGTAGTAGTCACTCGCAGAAATACCATATATGGAATAGAATCCGTATTCTCTGCAAATAACTGAAGGCGTTTACCCGTTTTTTTTTCTACTAATATCACATGCGGTTTACTACTTACTTGTGAAAAACAAGTAATAGGGATCAGTAAACAAAAAATAGTAAGTACTATAAAACGCATAATCTTGAGTAATTCAAGGCTAAAATTAATATAATTTAAAGGTATATTTGTAAAAATTTCAATTTTAAATAATGCAACTCAACCTCACAAAACCCATTTGTTTTTTCGATTTAGAAACGACAGGAATTAATATCACAAACGACAGAATTGTAGAAATCTCGATCTTAAAAGTATATCCTGACGGAAAAGAAGAAACCTACACCATGCGTGTTAATCCGACAATTCCTATACCGCCTGAGGTGACTTTAGTTCATGGGATTTCTGATGAGGATATCGCAGATGCTCCAACGTTTAAAGACATTTCAAAAGAAGTCTATCAAATTGTAAAGGATTGTGATTTAGGTGGTTTTAATTCTAATCGATTTGATATCCCTGTTCTTGCAGAAGAAATGCTTAGAGCTGATATTGATTTCGATATGAAAAACACACAATCTATTGATGTGCAAACTATTTTTCATAAAATGGAGCAACGCACATTGAGTGCTGCTTATAAATTTTACTGTGGTAAAAACTTAGATAATGCGCATAGTGCTGAGGCAGATACTCTAGCAACTTATGAAGTGTTGAAATCTCAATTAGACCGATATGAAGATTTACAAAATGATTCTAAGTTTTTGGCAGAATTTAGTTCACGAAAGAAATTCGCTGATATGGCAGGATTTATTATATACAATAAAGACGGTGTAGAATGTTTCTCTTTTGGCAAGCATAAAGGTAAATTAGTTACAGAGGTCTTAGAGAAAGAACCTGGTTATTTTGGATGGTTACTTAATGCAGACTTTCCTTTGTACACTAAAAAGATTTTGACAGCAATTAAATTAAGAGCTTTTAATAATAAGTTGAGTTAATCGATATTCCTGCAAAAGCAGGAGTCTACAAATAAAGTTCACGTTAATTTAAATTAAATAGATTCCTGCATTCGTAGGAATGACAGAAATTATGAAACTAATCTGCATAGGTCGCAACTACACAGACCACATCAAAGAATTAGAAAACGAAAAACCAACAAATCCCGTTGTGTTTTTAAAGCCTGACACTTCATTATTATTAAAGAAGCAGCCATTTTTTATTCCTGATTTTTCAGATGATGTGCATCACGAAGTTGAGGTGCTAATTAAAATCAATAGAGTAGGAAAGCATATTTCTAAGAAATTCGCACATAAATATTATGATGAGATCGGTCTTGGAATCGATTTCACAGCTCGAGATCTACAAGCACAACTCAAAGCTAAAGGTTTGCCATGGGAAAAAGCAAAGGCATTTGATGGTGCAGCAGTTATTGGAGAATGGGTCAATAAGAAAAATTTTGAAGATTTA
>Ga0115008_10003934_pt1 | contig 12295 bp, 10 predicted proteins | sample FraStrMetagenome_FD_87164 | JGI IMG/M metagenome (GOLD analysis project Ga0115008, IMG submission 87164) | Marine eukaryotic phytoplankton communities from Arctic Ocean - Fram Strait ARC3M Metagenome | ecosystem: Environmental > Aquatic > Marine > Oceanic | place: Fram Strait | collected...
AGTAACCTTACCTAGCGGAACACCTTTGTGAAAGTCTCCTGAGATAAGATAGTTTAGTGCATATGATCCTGTTGAAATCCAATCAGTAGGATCGTTAAATCCAGTACTCATGCCTGAGATACTTTTAGTCAAGTCCTTACGGAACTTACTAACATCAAATGATTTAGCCATGTTTTCTCCTAAAAAGCTATAAAGAAGTAAGGGGCCGTAACCCCTTACTGATCAGTTTATTAACCTTGTTGACGTGAACGAATCATTGCTAGAATGTCATTCGCTTGTCCACCTTCTGCAGGTGCTGCTGTCGCTGCCGGTACTGCTTCTGGTGCAGGTGCCGCTTCAGCTACTGGTGCTGCTACTGGAGTTGGTGTCGGAGTTGGTGCTGGAGCACTTTGACTTACAGCAGTTGCCGCCGGGCTTGCTGCCTTCATCGGATCTCCTGTACGTGCTTGCATACCACTTGGACGGAAGTACTGTGACCAACGATCTGCATCGTATGCTTCACCGTCTACTGACGCTTCGAACATTTCTTTCATTACTTTCTGCGCAACTTCATCTGGCTTCTTAGGAAGAAAATCGTCAAAGTTGTGTAGTCCGTGTGTGTTAATAGCGTTCATTTCTGCATCACCTAACGGACGTTCTCTACGTGCCCAAGTTGATGTACCATAGTCAGCATATCCACCTTTGGATGTTTTATTTAGACGGAAGTCTACACCAGCAGTATAATCTGTTGGTAATTCTTCCATGTCTGGATCCATTAGTGCTGCCTTAATGATTTGAAAGATTTGAGGGCCAATAATAAAACGTCTAATTGGATTCTCTGGTGAATCTTCTACAAGTGGGTTGTCTGTTACAAAGCCTTGGAAAATGTATGAACGTTTCTTCCAATACTTACGACCCATGTCTTCTAGACTTGCGTCTTTAAACCAACCACGTACCTCGTTTAGAATAGCACAGCTTTCGCCATACATTTCCATACACGGAATTTGTACTTGTACTGGACGTGAGTCTGTTTCGCCTTTAACACCTGCGAATGGAAGTTTAATTACTAAACGCTCTTTCCAAAAGAATGTGTTATCTGCATTACCATCTGGTAAGAACCGCATCGTTGCCGATTCGCCTTCTTTAATATTCCAAAATGGGTAAATTGCGTTGTCGCCGCCGCTGTTGCGGTTGCCTCCTGAGTTTGCTTCTTGTTCTTTGAGCTTCGCTCGGATTTCTGCTAATGATGCCATAGTTTAATGCCTCCTATAAATGCCTATGTGCTGTAGCGTAATGCTACAAGTTGCCTGTTGTCATACAGTACAGTATATATTGTACAACATTATAAGGTAGATGTCAAGTGAAATCTACCGAATTCTTTAAATTATTTTATATGCCTGCTAATCTACGTATATCGCCTAGTTCTTCGTCTTGTTGTATCGTTGGTTCCATTACAGTATTATTTTGTGATGCGTACATGTTTGTATCTTCAGTTGCTAGTGCGTTACTGAACAACTCGGTCAAGTTATAAATATCCCAAGTGTCAGTTTCGTCTAGTACATATTGTGTACCATCGTCGCCAGTAACACTAACAATTTCAAATTCACCTTCTTGTACATAGCCAGTTGCGTTTATTGTAACATTAACAGGTATGCCTTCAAGATCAATTTCTTCTTCTGACCCAGCTCTAAAACCTAATCCGCTAAGTTTTGCAGTAAATTCTTCAGTATCGTCTGTACGTTCAACGTCTGTTAACTCTTTGCTGAAGTCTAAGAAAATCTCTTCGCCGCTATCTTGAGTTGTTTGATCGTTTTCGCCATTAATAATAGATAAAACTACATCCTCGGAAGGTCCTTTATCGCCCCAATCATCTGCAACAACATCTGCAACTTTTTGAATTTTTGGTTCTGCTATTGGAAATGTTATGTTTCGACTAGTGATTGCACTAACTACTTCATCATACCAAGATTCGATTGCTTCTTGATCCGATACTGCTTCCATTTGTGGTTCAATTTGTTCAAAATCAGGATCTTTAAATTGTTCAAACTTAGCAGTAATTGCTTCAATAAATGCTTTGCCAGGATTAATATATTGCTCACCGTAATCTTTTTCAATTGCTGTTAGTACTGCTGTTTCACCTTTTGGGAACTTTCCTGTCTCGCGATCAAACAAGCTAAGAATAAATTCACTAATTGGAATCTTTTGTTCTTCTGCACCCTCTTTTAATTTTGACTCGATTGATTCATCAGTATTGTCTTCGACAAAGATTTCGATCATGTCGTCGCCGTTGTTAAGTCCGCCTTTTTTAACTTTTACATTGTCTTTGCCAAACTTTGCTATTGCGTCTTTTGGATCCATTGAAGTTTGCTTCCAACGTTTGCTATCTTCTGCGAACTGACCCATCATTTCTTCAAAACTATCTTCTAGTTGTGATTCATAATTTTTAAATCCACCTGGTGGCATACCACGTGACCCGCCACTTGGACCTGTTCCCATAAAGTAACCGATTTCTAATTTCTGCCCTGGCTGTAGTGATTTTGGATCAGTAATACCGTTTAGTTCTAGAATATCCTTTGCGCCTTCTTTAGTGTCGCCCATATAATTACTATCAGAAAATCTATCAGCAATTGACCAAATAGTGTCGCCTGGTTTAACAACGTATGATTCTGCTGGGCGTGTATCGCCTAAATCATCTGGACGAGCTTTTGGACGAGTGCCCATTCCAAGTGCTGCTGCAACTGCATCGTCTGTATCATCGTTTTCACCTAATAAGTCTTCAGCTGATAGTTGTGTTGCTTTTGTTGCTTCACTAACTAGCTTATAGATATATGGAAATACATCTGATAATTCTTCATTAAATTGTTTAATTGTTAATTGGTCAATCCAATTTTCTTTAACGTCTGCAGGAACATCTTCCATTACTGCTGGAGCAAATGCTTTAAACGTTTCTGCGTAAAACTTTGGTTTTTGTAATGATTCAATAGTACGTTTAACTAACTTAATACGATCATTAACAGCATCACTATATCCAGCTAAACTTTCTGCCATTACAGCACTACGGCCCATGTAAGATTTAAACTTGCGGAGTTTATTCATCTCTTCACTTAGGCCTACAATATGTGTACCAAATTCATCAAAAGGTTTGCCGCCTTCTGCTACGTGACGTGCCATTGCTCTTGCACCACTTAGGTGTTTGAACGGATACATAAAACGTTCGCCGTCTGCACTTTCAATATATATCTTACCAATGCTACGTGTGCGTCCACCTGCAAGTTCTTGGTTAACACTTTCGGTGTGTTTAACTACTAATCTTGCGCCGTCTACTTTTTGATAGCTTACACGGCTTGTACCGTACATTTTTGATTCACTCATTGTTTCTTCTCCGCGATTCTGTGCTAAAAACTTATAATCTCTTTTGTCAAGATTTGACTTGTTTATATTTCTTGTATCAAACGTCATTAATCTTTTTTTGCTGAACTGTCTTATTTCTTTTAAGAAGTTGTACCAATTTTCCTTTGTTAATTCATCTTGTTCAGAAACAAAGTTATCACTATACATAATTTCAACACTAGAGTCTGTTAAACTTACACTTACTTTGCCTAAGTTCGTTGCGCCTTCTTTATAATCAAAATCAAAGAATCTTGCATCTGTAGGAATGTTAGTAACTTTACCTTCGGCGTCACCTAAAGTAACACTTGGAAAACGTCCACGTATTTTATTAAAAAGTTCTTCTGCTATTAGATTTAAATTTTTCATTGTAATGTATTTATCTTTATCAATAGTTTGAGCTAATGAAGATCGGCATAGGCGCTTCGTAATCTTCTATATTTTCTGCTTGGGTAAATGTGTTATATATTCTGGGATCCCAATCTTTAAGTACGGCCATCATTCTTATTGCAAGTAATGTAGAACTTACCAAGTCATCAGTTTGTCCACTCTTTGCTTGATAGCTACTACCAGTTGCAACATAATTTTTAAGCTCTGATAAAAATGGCTTACTGTGTATAATCATTTTATCATTTTCTAGCATTGTTTTAAGTCTACTACACGCTGTAATCTTAGTACCATGTGTAGTATTAAATCCTTTACGGAACTTTCTGACGTGTCCTTTTCTAATTGGTTCGCTCACAAATAGACCTGGAATGTTCTCTTCACCGAAGTCGTTTATAACGATTAGTGCTGCTTCGCCGATACCATTGTTTTCAACACTCCAATAAATTCCGTTTTGGTTCCCAGTTTCCGTAACAAGATAATTACAGATATCTGCTAGCACTCTTATTTGCCCGGGAATAGCAGTTGTATTGTGTTTCCATTCAGCAACTTGTTCATAGCTAGGTAATTCAAATACTTGTATTGCAGCGTTGTCTCCTCCAGTACCCATACTAGGATCAAGGGCAATTGCGTATGTAAATTCTGCTGTGGGTTTCTTGTACCAACGTGTTTGGCCCATATTAACTAAAGGTGTTGAGCCCGTCATTTCGCCAAGTTTAATTGAACTTATAAGTGTTTCGTCAAATACTAAAAATTCACAATCGTATTCACGACGGAATCTTTCTTCACCAATGCGTCCAAGTTCTTCGGCCTTCCAAGCGTCATCTCTATCTGGATGTTCATTCCAATAGCTTCTAAAACTATGAAATCCGTTTGCGCCTAGTTCTTGTTCATTGCCATGTTCATCAAACTTGTCTTCTGCTTGTTTCCAAATAGTAGCAAATGTATCTTCATCACTATTAGGTGTACTAGTAATAATAGCACGACCACCTGTAGCTAGTGTAGGAGATATTGATGTCCAAAAATCAGTTGCAACATTAGGTTGTACAAATGCAAACTCGTCACAGTATAGTAATGATATACTCATACCACGTCCTGTATTACCTGTTGTAGTAGCACTAACAATACGTGACCCATTTTCAAATTCAATACTACCTTTGTTATAGTTTGTAACACCTGCTCTAATATGGTCTGGACACATTTCGTAAACATAGCGTATACGTTGCATAATTTCTTGTGCGCCTGTATACTTGTGTGCTGCAATTAGTATAGTTTGATCAGGTACAAACATTGCATACCATGCTAGGTATATTGCTGCACAAGTAGTTTTACCTGTTTGCCTTGGCATCATGTTTACATTAAATCGATAGTTGTGGTATGAATGCATTAATCGCAATTGATATTCAAATGGTGCAAATAATAACTTGCCTTTTACAGGATGCTGAATAAATGCAAACTGTTGTGCAAAGTATAAGTATCCTTCATCAGGATCCATACATTTTAATAAGTCGTCAATGTGTGCCTCCGAAAATGTTTCTTTTCGGTTTGCTTTTTTAATTAATACGCCGTCTAATGATGCTGCCATAATACTATTTAACCAAAAAAATAGCACCCGAAGGTGCTATTGAGTCTCAACTTCTTAGTGAGTCTTATTTGTTAGCGAGCGCTTCTTCAAGTGCTTTACGCAAGTTTGATTTAATAGCTTCAACTGCCATTGCATTGTCGCCGTCTTGTGCTTTTGCGTATGCTTTCTTTTCACGGTTTAATCCGCCACTTAGGTCTTTAGTCATATAGTTATGATCTTTGTATTCTTCTTCTGGACTGTTATCCCATTCGTCAACAATTGCATCATACTCTTCACTAGACGAATCCTCATCAGTTGCACATGAATCGCAACCACAATCTTCGCCGCACGGTGCATCATCATCACCCATTAATGCTATCATTGATTTCATATCATCGTGTCCACCGTGTTCATGATCATGCGGAGCAGGTAGCCCCTTACTTGGTGACATTGGCATGTCTGACACTGGTGAAGCGTCTGGCATCCCTGCATTTTTTAACAGCGCCATTAAGTCTGCAACTTCACTTGCATTGTCTGCTGTCATTGAAACATTCATAGATGCTGATTCTTCTATTGCTTTTTTCATATTATTATCCTTACTTGCTGTTTGTACGCCACGTTGTGCTCCGTCGAGTTCTGCGTTTGGTACGCCTGCTTGTTGTGCTGGTTTACCGATTATTTTTGCTTTAAATTTTTTACCTTTATTTGCAACAAAGTCTTCTAAATTCTTTAATGGACCGTAACCGCGAGTAATAGTACCATCTTTGTTAGGTATATCTACATACGGCTTAGGATACTTTGCTTTCATTTTACTTACATTAAAGTTTCCTAGAGATGCATTACGATTAGGTGCCATTTGTACGTATAATTCTTTACTTACTTTTGGTTCTGCAGATTGTGCTTTTGCAGCTTGTCCTTTAGCAATTAGCTGTGCATCACTTGCTTTATTTTGTGCATCTGCTTTTGCAGCTTGTCCTTTAGCAATTAGTTGTGCATCACTTGCTTTATTTTGTGCATCTGCTTTATCTGCTGGTTCTTTTACTAATTTTAAATATCTGTTCAATGCCGTTGTAATTTTTGTATCTAGTTCTGTGTCAGTACCAACATGTCCTTGCACTTTATTATGCAATGCTTTTAATTCTTCCATTTCGGCTTGCGTAAGTTGTTCGTTTAAAAGTTTAGATTCAACTAGTGCTATTAACTTGCCAAAATCATAACTTGATGTAACTGTTTCAGGCTTTACTTCGTCTGCGCCAGTGCCTTCAAGTTTATTTAATAATTCAATGTAACGATCTAAGTCTGCATTTGGTTGTGCTGTGTCAATATCTTTTTGTTGATTAGCTGCTGTCATCGGATCGTCAGCTGATGTATCTGCTGCTGCTTTGTCAGCAGTGTCAGCAGGTGTAACTTTGTTCTTCTCAAAGTTTCCATCTAAGCTAGCCTTCATTGACTTCATTGTTTCTGGTCCTGATTGACCATCTACTGCTAATCCGTTTGCTTTTTGAAATGCCTGTACAGCTTTGAATGTACCATTGCCGTACTTACCATCAATACCATTTGGGTCAAACCCTAAACGTGATAGTGCAGTTTGCATATTTCTAATTGCAGGCATTGCTTTTTTGCCGCCATCATTATATGCTTTCATTAAATTGGGTGTTGTAAGATCTAATTTACGTCCTAGTAATGAACCGTTGCTAGGTGCTGCTGGTTCGCGGTTTGGTTCTTGATTAGCTCTAGTTCCATCATCTGGCCCTGCTGATTGTTGTGCTTCTGGTTCTGGTGGTACTCCAGTTTGTGCTGTATCTGTTGCAGAAAGTTCACCTTGTGGTGCTGGTGGTTTTGGTTTGTCTATCGGTATGTCGCTGCCTGGATGTACAAAAAATTGTTGACCATCGTCAGTCTCACCAACTTCGGCCTCTTTACCATCAATAGTAATTATGTCGCCGGCTTTTAAATTATCTGCGTTTTGTGCATCGTTAATAGAATCAAAAGTTGTATTTGGTTCTGTGGCAATAGCCGCATCATCTGCGTCATCTGTTCCTGTTGCTGGCGGTACTGGTTTCTTTAATGCAGCAATATCTTCCGGTGATAACAGTTCGCCTATTATTCCTTTATCTAATCCACGAGCTTGTAATTCTGCTTGAATTTCGGCTGTAATTTTTGGAGCATTTTCTGGCTTCAACGCATCAAGTTCAGCGTCTGATGGTCTGTTATTACCATCTGCTGTAACTCCTGCCGCATCAAGTTCAGCGTCTGACGGACTGTTAGTTCCTTTTGTGGTTGCAGCGGCTTTGTCTGCTTTAGCTTTTGCTTCTGCATCAGATGCATTTGCTATATTATCTATTTTATCATTTTGATATTTGTCATTTGCTGCACTATCTAACTTTGCTTGAGCCTCAGCTTCAATTTTATCTATTTCAGTTGTTTTAGTTTCAGCAGCATCTATGACTCTATCTTTGTCAGCCTCACCTAATCCTAATGTATCTACTATCTTATCAAACGTATCTTTGAGCCAGCCTTCTTGAACTTCTTGTGATACTTCACTATAGCCTTTGGTCGCGTTCATTAGTTTTCTAATATCACTCATTTACTTTTCCTTTAGGAGCAGCTTTCATAGGATCAAAGTCACGTTCCTTACGAGCTGTTTCTAATTCTTTTAATAAACTCATTATATGACTATCGCCAACTTGCTCTTGCGCACTTTCACCGCCCAAGTCTTCGGTGTTAAGAATTGATTCGTATGGCTTATCGTCAGTTTTTTCTTGTTGCATGTCAATAGGATCATGTTCGCCTCTAACAACAATATGACTATGATCGATACTACAGTTGTGAACTAAGTAATGCTCAAGTACATGACTTGTTACAGGATATTTTAATTCTGCTTCGTAGTGTGTAACTTCCATATTTTGTAACTGCGGAAAGTCTAATGGCTTTTCTGTAATTGGCGTTGTTTTGCCTGCACTAAGTTTTAATACTTCGTACTTTGCTAAATTAGTTTTCATTTGATCAACGAATCCTTCTGGCACTACACCAGCTATTCGGATCTTGAAATTGTAAGTCTTTTCTGACTCAGTTAAAAACTCGTTAAATGATTTCATGACATGGGTTCCCTATTATAAGTTATTTATCCATGTTTTTAAGTTTTTCGAGTAAACTGTTACGGTCTGTTACAACATAACCGTCTCCGTTTACAACGTCACCATCTGAACTTGGATTAGCTTTTTGATCAATTGCTTGTTTCTTAAGTTGCAATTCGATCATTTTTAATTTTTTATCTAATTTGGCTGTTTTAGCATCTAAGCTAGTTTTAAGCATACCGCCTGCTACTTCAAACACTCTGCTAGCATAACGTGATTCTACGTTCATACCAAGATCCATCAAGTCTTCATAACTTTGTAATGCTTTGGCTGCTATATCATTAAGTTCACTATCTGCCTTTTCGCCTAATCCTTTTACACTAGGAAGTGCAGCAGTAATCTTGTCAAACTCAGCAATATCACGTATAGTCTCGTGTTGTTCTAATGCAACACTTTCTGCTTTTGTTTTCTTTTCTTCTACCTTTGCATCGTCGACTATTTCTTTAGAGTCTGGTAAATTTAATAATTCTTCAAGTTTTTTTGTCATGTAGACGGTGTCCTTAATATACATACTTATTTAGTACGTTAGCGGCCCCCGCTATGAAAAATATCTCTTTCAGTTACGATGCGAAATTTAATACCGTTTTGTTTACAGTATGCATTAGCAGCTTCAAACTTAGCTTGATTAACTACTGCATGTAATTGATTATGTTTACTACGGCCAGCTTCTTTTAAGCTAGTTTGATTATAAGGCTTTACTTCTATAAGTTCGACATATTGTTTTCCAGTTTTATCTGCATATGCAATAAAAAAGTCCGGAACATACATAGTATGTTTTCCAGTTAGCGGATTACGATAAGGTATGCGTATTGCTTCACTTGCCCAATTTGTAACATTTGGATTTTCATCACAGAATTTCATAAACTGAAATTCCCAACCTGAACGATATGTTGGTACTTTGCCGCCTATATATTTTTCTGGATTCTTAGGGTTAAATTTTCCCTGTGCGTACCTAGACATTTTACACCGCTATATTTCGTTTTTCCAAAGTGTTTGTGGCTGTTGTATTTTTGAATCCAAGTACACTAGTATTCAATCTATTATAATTTAATACTTCTGCTACTACTGCACTTAGCTTTGCTTCATCAAACCCTTTAAGTGTATCTAATAATGTAAATATTTTAATGTCGTCTATTTTAGCTTGTTGCAAAAGAATAGATCCTGTGCTAATAGCTGCGGATTCATCAAATCCACGCTTTCTAAAAAAACCTATAACAGCGTCGACGTCATTAGATGCAAATTCTAATTTTTGAGTAAAATACTTGTCAAAGAAAGAAGTTACACGCTGATCATTTGATTGTGTTGCTACTGGTAAACTACTGTTGTTCATTTATACACCTAATTGTTTTTCTAATGCAGCCATTGCAGATGGATTACTTCTACTTGCTTCGTATGCTGCTTTACCTTCAGATACGCTGCCTCCGCTTCTAGCTTGGAAATTTTTAATTGATTGTCTTTGTCTTGCACTGTCTAATGCAGCTGGGTTGTTTCGAAGAGCATTTTTAGAACTAGTTAAAGCTGATACAATGCCTACGCCAGCTGCTGCAATTAGTAGATCCTTACTGCCGCCGTTGCCACTACTCTTAGGGAAAAATGTTTGTGCTATTCCACTAACGTTAATACCAGTTGCTCGACCTAATGCTCCTGTTAGAAGATTAAATCCTTCTTGACGAATACCGTCTTTACTTAGGTTGCGTACATTACCAATTAATTGCGCACCTTGTAGTACTGTAAGTAATGGATTATTATATGCTTCGCCACTTGCAATAAATTCATATAAATTTAGTGCGCTGCCTATAGTTCCGCCTAAGCCTAATTTTCCGCCACCTTCTAAAGATATAGGACTAGGCATGTTATCATAATGATCTTGTCCAAATCCTGCAGGCTCACCTTGAGAACCTGTCGTAATACTTCCTTGATTATAAAATACTGCTTCGTATGCTACTTCAATAGAATTAGCTAATGTACCAGCACCGTCACTGTTATCAACGTTGTCATGACTCCAGCCAGTTAAAATAGGATTAACAAGAGTATAAGTTGTATACTCTCCTCTAGATAACGTGCTTATTTTAATACTCTTAAAAAATGGCACCCCCGGATTGTTAACATCCATACCAAATTTATATCTGTTACGAGTTTGTCCTTCGTAAGTACTATGTGGAACAACTCCATATGCTGCACCGGCATCTTTCTGTTGATTTCCATCTGCAAAATAATATCTATAATATGCTTGTAATAATGCTGTAGTAATGCCTTCATTATCGTCATGTAAGTCTATACTTATTGGCGAGTATGTAATTGATGTTTGTACGTTTTTAACTCTATTATATTTTTTCTTTGTTTCGACGTTAGCTGTGTACTTAGGTAAGTCGGCTCGTTTTACTAACATACCAAGCTCGTTTAATGTTGAGCCTGTAAAAAGTTGTGGGATAATATCTTGTGCTTGTGGACTTACTTCAAATTGTACGTGATAAAGGAATTTTGATTTAGGCGCCAACGCCATATCTCTATCAGTATATAGTCGTGCGGCATGTTGCCAATCAGCCATATTACCTTTTGGACTTAGTATACCGTTGGATATCGAATCTAATAAACCGTTGAACTTATTTGCCATACAAATATTTATCCTTTAGAAATAAGTGCTAATATAAAGATAAAAGGAGCCGAAGCTCCTTTTAATAATTAGACTAAATGATAGTGGTTTTAAACGCCGCCACCTGTTACTGCTGTGTTAACTGTACGTCCAACTGCTGTACCAACTCCAGTACCTTGTGGTGACTGTAGTGCGTTATCGTAACGAATATTTAGTGTTACACTAACTGGATCAGTTGAGTTAGAATATGCTAAACTATTATAGTTTGCACTTTCTACATAACAACCATATAGTTCAAATGTCTCAAGTACGTTTGGTACGTTTGCGCCGTTGCCGCCATCTAAGATTTCAATGCGTGTAACGAATTTATAATCTTGTCCTGATGCTGCACTTGACTGCTCATAGAAGTCGAACTGTTTCTGCAACTGTTCGCCTACAAGTTTTTGCACATTGTTGTTTACATCTTCACGTAGGTTAAGTACGATCGGCTCCCAAGTATGCTTACCAGCTAGGTAAACTCTTGAGTTATATACGTCTAATGTCATTTGTTCAAAACTTACGTTTGGACGAGTTACGTCAATAACTTGTTTTGTAAGTTCTGTAGTCGGTGTTGATACACCAAAGTTTTCCAAGCTCACTCTAAAGCGATATTGGAGTTTTGGCATCAAAAGTCCCTGATTGCTAGCGGAATCTCCGCTAGCTAGTGGAACTGTAATTTTTGATAATGTTGATATAGCCATTTAGTCTGCTCCTGTTCTAATAGTATTTATCGTTTAAAGTCCTGATATCTCACCAGTGTTTTTCAAGCGTAGTGGAATGTAAATAAATTCAACTGCTTTCACAGGCTCAATAGCTATATCTAAGTATAGTTCATTTCTATCAATTCTGCTTGGTGTATTATTTGTTTCATCACAAACAACTAGGTAATCATAAAGACCACGTTGTCCGACTAATTCAAGTAATAGACTTTCTGCTGCTTGTTTAATCTCGTTACGTGTAATAGTATCATTAGGCTCAAAGATATACGGCTTAGCAAGCGTGTTTAGCTGACTACGTAAGTAGATAACCAAACGTGCTACGTTGATACGATCCAATGCACTTGCGCCTCTTGCACGAGTTTTTTGTCCGAAGTTAACAAGTCCAGCACCACTAATAAACGTTATTGGGTTTATGTTGTTACTGTACAATGTATCACGTTGACCTTCGTTAAGTGATACACTTACAAATTCGCCTTCGTTATTAATATAACCA
>Ga0115008_10003936_pt1 | contig 12294 bp, 11 predicted proteins | sample FraStrMetagenome_FD_87164 | JGI IMG/M metagenome (GOLD analysis project Ga0115008, IMG submission 87164) | Marine eukaryotic phytoplankton communities from Arctic Ocean - Fram Strait ARC3M Metagenome | ecosystem: Environmental > Aquatic > Marine > Oceanic | place: Fram Strait | collected...
ACATCCATGGAAACAAATACATCTCATGTTAGGAAATTACAATGCACATAATTGTGCTTTCAATTGCTAGGATCAAAATATTTCCATAATTAACCACATACCTTAAAATCAAGACATCCTCCACAAACGACACGTTGGACTTTGATAACTCCGTCAACGCCTTTGACTTTTGCAAGATTAGAATCCAAAACTTTCTGAGCAGCTGCAAGAGATGCATTATCAGCTTCACCGGACCATTTGCATCTCCACTCACGAGCAACTGTGTCGAATTCTACTCCTTCAGTAATTTTAACCATTGTTCTGTTTTATTTATTTACGAAATATAAAAATTAATGAACGATTGTGTTGGACAGGAAATGCCCAGAATCAAAAGAGACGATAATGTGAAAGACACTGACCTAATCGCGAAAGCAGGTTTTGTCGAACGGGGAAAGATAGATGCAGCAGAACGGTTTGCAAGTGCCAAAAGCATTATTTATTGTGTTGACAAAAGATTCAGATACGATCCTTCATCAGAAACATACGGTATTCAACGTGACGTTATTCTCATATTTGAGTAGGAAAAGATCTTCCTTTCGATTCAGAGGCAAATTAAAATCGAGCTAAAAATATATCATTCATCTACATTCTTGTTCTGCTGACGCATACTATACTCTGATTGCTTGAAATGATGTGAACGATCAAATCAGGTTATGAGATAAATGGATGGTGGTTATTTTCATATTTTATTATTGAATTTATTATTTTTTATTTATTGCCTCTACTCGGCACTTCTCCATAGACTTGAGTTCCTAAGGTAACCACATCCTTCGTGCATCTATAACGTTGTCTAACGTCATAGTTGTTATCCGAAGACGGGTGTAGCTATCAACCACTTTGGCAAAGAGCAAAGCAAAAACGAAAATTTCATCAGATAATTAATCACATAAGAGCATCCTTGCTTGAAGGACAAAAATGACATACATCAAACAAGTTATATATAATTCTCTTACACGACGTTCATCGAAGGGCGTCAACCTCCATGTTCCTTCTCATGAGCACTCACACAAAATTCTAAGTCTCTTTGAACAACAAAGTCGCTCATTCAGTGCTGCTAAGGCTAAGAAAAAGAAAAATAAGGGAGCAGATAGCAAATTAGATGAGGGATCAAAAAAGGATCCTGAAATACAAATGTTAATCCGATGTATCGATACTCCACAACCTCCGAAACCCAAACTAACCGATGAACAAAAGGAAAGACATTACAACGCAGGAAAAAACTATGTTATTGGAAAATTTAATGAGCACAATGCTTTAAATCATGATTTAGCCTGCAAAATAAAATTGAAGCAACATGCGATAAAACTTTTACCAAAGGATGAAGGAACGACTTGGAAGGAAGATGCTTTAAAGATCGAAGTTACACGTGAGAGCTTTCCTCCATTGTGGAGAAATATCCCTACTGAATTTCCTCCTATTCCAGGTTTCAACCCTGAAGAATTTTCAGGAGACGGACAATAAAGAACTTGGCTTATTTACCACGATACTGAAAGATAAATAAACCAAGCGTATTAAAACGTGTTGTGTTTTCTTTTTATCAATTATTTCTTGATTTATTAATTGTTATTCGATTGCCTTCATATAGCATTGAAGTATGTTTATGATTAAGAGAATTAGGTTTCTTTATACCATTGATCACTTGTTTGTACTAGTATTTGTAAATTAATATGCACTGTGTAATACATGACATTACCCTGCGACAATAACATTATTGAAGCACAATCCAAATAATGTAAGGAGATTTGATCGAGCGATGTTTGTCTCAATTGACATATGCCTTCACACGAGAATTACTGATATTTTTTATTCTCTGTATTTTTGTCTCCCAACATTTTTTTGTTGTGGTTTTAGCGATTTTAGTCCCGATTGAGAACAGAAAAGAACACTTCTACAAATTTGAAAGAGCATGAGACAAGAGACTACATCGCAAAACTCTCCTACCTACTCTACAAAAACAATCCGTCAAGCGGGTTTATCTGCAGATACTACATATTCCCTCGCGGAAGGAAAGTTTAAAGATGGGAGATTGGGAGATGCGTTGAACCTGTATAATGAAACCCTACGTTTACAACGAGAACAGTTTGGCAGGAATGACCCTCAAGTAGCTCGGACCTTAAATGATATTGCAGTGACTTTGAGCAACATGGGAGAAGCATACGAGGTTTCTGCCTTGCAGACATTTAGAGAAGCTTTGCTCATACAACGACGAATATTACCTATAGGGGACAAAGACACGGCAGTCACAGCCAAAAATATGTCGATTCTAATTGATGAATTAAACAAAAAGAAAGGCAAACGACCACAACTCCATCCAGCATCTTATGATATATCCTAACCTTTAAACATACATTTGCATCCTTGAGAGACACCATATTTAACTAGTTTAAAAAATGATCCAATGTCCATGATCATTTAGATCTTTTCGTTTTACGCCTACTTGCAATCAATATTGAGGACTTGAACTAGACATGAACGCAAATTTATCTAAAATTGTTTATAATTTGGGTGACTTATCTATGAGGGAAGACTGTTTTTCATTTTTTGTTTTACACAAGATACGATCTTGAATACTTTTGGCCTTCTTTACTGCTAGCAACTGATCCTTTAATATCTGCTCTACTGTATCCAACTGGCTTGGGGATAAAGCCATAGCCATACCATGTGGAGGCAGAAGTAACATCGATACATCAAGGCATAATGACTTCATGAGTTGCTCAAGATTTTCATTGTCATCGTAGGAAGACTTTTCATTTATCGTTTCTCGGAAGCGATCTCGAAGTAATGTTTTTAAATCTTTCGGGGGTGATTGCGGTCTAGATCTTACTACTTCTTTATATAATTCGTTACCGTAAATGTCATCCATAGATTCCGATTCTATAAGATTTTTCGAAACTAAATTGCCAACAATCGTTCCATCCTCAAGGGTTGTAAACCTTGGTTGGGTCAGAACTTCAGCTGTATCTGAAGATATTTCTCCTCTAGTGGAGATGCGAAGGTCGTCACTATTCATAGACTTAGACCCATTTTCAACGGATAGATTTAATTCATCTTTTGATTCGTTCAGATGATAAGGAGGACTTTTTCCTCGCTTTTTCTTTTTTTTCTTTCCTTTCTTACTTTTCTTCCCTTGTTTACTTTTTCCTTCATTCAGTTTCGTTTCTTCTTTTTCAGTTAAAAGCAGTAATTCTGTTTCCATAATTCTTGCATTCTTCTCTGCAGTAATTCTAATCAACGTCAGACATTTTTTCATATCGAACATTTTTTTCTTCAATACTTCTTCGTCTTTCAAAATTGCTTGGGTGTCTTTCTCTGTACTTCTTGATTTTAATACTCCCAATAAAATTGTGGCACCTTTAGAGATTTCTTCACATTCTCTAAGAAGATCACTTGTGACTTCATGTAAACTAAGATTCTCTTTTTTCTGATATTCATCGCAAAGGTTCCGAATTGTTCCCTCCGATTCTGTTTCCTGTTCTCCATAAAGGAAAAGTTTTGTGATATCGTAATATCCATGGCCGAATGCTAATTTCAATGCAGTATCCCCTTTTTTATTCTTCATATATAGGATTTTCCTTATAGATTGTAAATGAGTTGATGATTTTTTCTTAGTATATTGAGAAAGGGAATGAAAAAGAAACTGAATGTTACCCGTAGCTGCACCGATCATGATCGCTGTATCTTTATTTTCATTTTGTTGGCATAACAAAAGTTCGTGCAGTGATGGTTCTGGTATAAATTCATGAAGAGCCTTGATAGAATCATTTAATATCGAGTCATTATCTATACAAAGCATAACTGTATCTAATAAACAGACCAAAGCATCATAAATTTCTGAACAATTCCGTGACTTCGTTGATGCGATAATATGTGAAGCTCCATTCCCTCCACACGCGTCGGGGTCCGATTTTTCCAAAGGATGACCGAAAACTGATACAAACTCCGGAAGTGATAATTTAAAGCTTGACTTTCTATCAGATGATATTGTTTGGATCATCTGTCTCATGTAACGAATGACATTCAGTTGACCCTGCTCACATGCTATTATTAATGGTGCTACGGTGCTAGTTTCCGCTTCATTTTCCTTGCTATATTTAAAAGATGAAATTTGTTCAATCTCCTCATTGAGCTTTTGATAAACGAGGTCCTTTGATGCTGATGAAGGTAGGCTGATTATTGATTTTATCAATTTTCTCCTTATCAATGAAAGGGGAAGGGGAGAACTCATTTTTGGCCTTATCTATGGTCAGTATGGATCAAATTTTTGTTTTAATATTCTGAATGAAAAGTTGTAATAAATCACACAAAAATCTTAGAGGGGTGATTGAAAAAGGCTCATTAGGTGGGTTTGACTTCTCTTCGATTCATGATGATACTTCAATTTTGAAATCTCATTTCCAAAACGAATTACTTACAGCGGCGGTATCATATTCCATATATGGTAAAAATATCAGGTTTAAAAATTATTTGATTTCTCGAAACTCTAACTACAATACTGCATAAAAAACCAATTTGCAACAAAAACTTTAGAAATAATTCTAGTAAAGAGAACTGCAATTTGTATTAAAGCCAAGGGTTTGAGTTTACTAATGCAATGACAGATGCTCTTCATTTATTTGAATCAATAAAACTAAGATTTATGTATGACATAAAAAATCAAAATTTTAGTATTATTTATCAGAATATAATTCATGACTGATCAAAATATAGGTGGAGGATCTCCATCAGAAGCATCCTCATCAGGAGATTTTTGTCGACCTAATTGAACTTGATCCGTATCCTTCAATTTTTTCGATGACATCTCTTTTAATCCAAATTCTGTGTCTTTGACACTCGAATTCGGTTGCACACTTTGCTGTGTAGCTTCTAATAAAAGATCTGATATGCGCTTAGATTTTTCACTCTTCTGTATCTTATTTTTTGATACTAAAGACTTCTTTAGACTTCGTCCAATGATATTCTTTTTAGTATTCACTTTTGGCATTAAAATTAGTAAATGGCCCGTAATGGTACTTCTTTGAGCTGTGCTATCATTTGAAATTACTTCAGATGGAAGGAGCAACCTCAAAATTTTTGACTTTACTACAATACTTATAAAAGTCGGGTGAATGTCTACGTCAATGAGGCTACTCGATAAAAATTTTGGAAGGGGTACATCTAAAAGTAGAAAACCCGGCTTCTTCTCTTCATCGAATCTATAATTCCACTTGCCCTCTGATGAAAAAAAGAAATTGATGAGACGAAACACAAGATATTTATAAAAATAAGACCTTCACTGAACTTACCGTTGCATTGCTTAATGGACCCTTTAAGCTCTCTTTCTCTTGCTTTTTTGATTGCAGCCTCCTGTTCCATTTCAAATTCTTTCTCACCCCTCGTTTTCGGTTGATTAGCACGCTCCATTTCAAGCTTCTCTGCCTTCTGAATGGACAATTCCTTACTCATTTCGCTTCTACTTTGGGGCGTATGAGAGGTCAAACTTTCTTCATCTTTTTCACATTTATCGTTTTTGTTATTAGTATAATCAGAAAGCTTTTGATCTTCTTTGTAAGCGCGACATAATTTTGCGAGATTTCGTAATTGTGCAGTGAGTAAAGGAAGTTTTTGCGTCGCTTTTATTCTTTCAGACCTTGTGATAAAAATACCGTCGAAGCTTGAAAGTTGAGTCAAGCTTGCAACAACATACATTCTGCATCCTCTCCATCCTGATTTACGTCGGTACGGAATATCCGGGTCAAAATCAATTTCGTCATCTGATCTATTGGAGTCTTTGTCTATTTGTACACAGCAAGTGTTTCCCATAAGAAATAATTCTTTTAAACTTCTTAGATTTTTCATGTGCTCGACACTCTCTTCCAGTCTATCAACATCGATAAAGTTCAAAGTTAAATCTAACTTATTCAAAAATTCTAAATGTTGGATGCCTTCCACAACTTCTACATTGTTGAGTGCCAAATTCAAATATTCTATGGCTTTGAAATGTCTAAAATCCGATGGAGCAATTTTGGATATGACATTGTTCTGTAAAAGTAATATACGAAGCGTTTTGCCACAGGTTCTACCAAGGATGGGACCCAAAGCTTCTAATTCTTCTTGATGTAAAGCGATTTCTTCTAGATTTGATACCATACCCTCATTATGCTCTGATCGTTTTCGAATTAATTCTAGAGTAACAACTCGCGGAGAAGAAGAATCAGCACTGCTCATAGGTTCTGATAATAAACTTTTGTTTTTGATATGCATCAGTATATTCAAAATTTTAATTTTGTCTTCGTTGTGATGGAATTTATGATAGGCGCCTTTTTGAATAAAAATGACTAAGAAGTAAGGATGATTTTTTCGATTTTTTAGGATAACATATTTTTTGTTTATCAGCAATTAATGTTACTGACGTAAGCATGTTCAAATCGAGATGATGTATTTTCATACTTTGGTGACGTAATATGATCTATACTCGAGGATGGAAACTTCTTATGTCCACTTCCGGCATAATCGAAATGAATTCCATTGCATGCGTCAATTGCAATATAAAATCTACAGAATTCCACAGCGAGTATGTAGAAGTTCAACCCATTTCATGCCAAAACCTGTGTCCTTTTTCTTGACATAATGTTTCTCCTTTCTCACAATCTAAAACTAACACAATGAAAGTTTATGCCTTCCTAATCACTCTTTTGTCAACCTCTTGTGTAACTGCAAGAAGGGGCGGCTCATCTATATCCCCATCAATCCCAGCATACCGCCAAAGTCCTGGTTTTGGAGTATCTTATAATGATGTTGAAAGGTCATCCCAAAAATCTTTTGAGAGTGTTTATGAAGTAGAAGATTCTCCAGATATACAAATGGTTTCGGTGAGAAAACTCATTTGAATGCGTATTTTGAGATTTATTTGCCAAATTGAAAAGCTTATTCCTCATCCTCCTCTTATATGGAACAACTAGGGTAATGCGGCTCTTAGAAATATTGTTCGCGGATCTGCACTTCGTATTGCGTCCGATTTATCGGGAGGGACTCCACTCGAATGTGTAAAAAACCGTGTGACTGTTTCAAAAGAAACATGCGGTCAAGCATTTACAAATATTGTTAAGGAAGGAGGATTACCCGCTCTCTGGACAGGTACCCCAAGTAGGACAGTTGAGGGTGCTCTTCTTGGAGCCTTTTTTATGATTGGTTCCGTAGCAGCAAAGAAACAAGTAGTTTCTCTTGGAGGTAAGTGAATTGGTTATAAGCAATTCTTTTTGGGTGAAAATTAGGTAATTATTCGGTGATATTTACATCTCATTGATTTTATTTGATATATTGTATTTTAGCAAGTCCAATTATGGCATCACTTGCTGGTGGTCTTGTAGGAGGTTTAGCACAAGCTATTGTCATGACTCCTGCTGGAATGGTTTTCACTTCCCTGAATGTAAATAAAAACAAACCTGGATACGAGAATGATAATGCTATTACTGTTACAAAACGTATTATTAAGGAAAAGGGTCTTAAAGGTATGTTTATTGGGGGGGGACCAATGGCCGTCCGTCAAGCCTCCAACTGGGCTTCTAGGTCTTGTTTCACTGAAATCGCTAGAACAACATTAAGGATGAGTGAATTTGGGTTAATGGGAGAAATTGGGAGTGGTGTCATTGGAGGTCTTGGAAGTTGTTGGAATACACCGGTTGAGACTGCACGCGTTCTAATGCAAAAAGATGTAGCATCTGGAAAGAAGGCAAAAAGTTTCGCTGGATATATCCAAGATATTAATGAAAGAGAAGGTAAGTCTATTTCTCACCCCTGTAACTCTTACATACACAATATGCTCAATTTTTCTCACAATTCTTTTTGCTGTATTTCTAAAGGGATTCCTGGACTTTTCCGAGGTGTCACTCCCCGTGGAATTCAAGCCATATGGCAAACCGTCTTTATGGTTGTTGTTCCTAATGTTTTAGGGGTATAAATCGGTCGTTTCAAATATACATCGATGAAACTCGTTCGAGTGGATGATTCATTTCACGAATTCTCATTTGAAAAACCCATAAGCAATGAAAGATTCAAAAACAAGTACAGCGAGCATCTGAATCTGTAATTGAGTGACTATCTTCAATGAAAAAATTGTAGACACACTGAATGAACGCCTTTTTTTTAGATTGAAAAATAATTTCATCTTCTAAGAAATAAAATATTGCCTTTAAGAATGACTTTGTTCTGAATTTCATAGCGTGTAATATTGGATCACATCAATCAATAGTTGATTGAATGAATGAAAGGAACATTTTCAATTGTTTTTTTTCTTTCATTGTTGTGAACTCCCGGAGTCATGATACCGTACTAACTATACGTTATTTCACTTCAACTGCATACGTCCAAACAATCATTACCAATAATATTTAAGAGCCAACCTCATTCTATTGGATATCACTTTGGAATTTAATAGTATGTTGAAAGATTCGTGTGTTTCAACTTGATTGAAATGCTTAGGAGTCATAGGATCTTCATTGAATCCTTCAAAATGAATAGGTAGTGCGTACGTACTTTAGAAATCACTTAGAAAATGATTGGTTGGCACCGATTGAATCCCATAATCTTGGAAATAGCTTGACATGTGTATTGTCTTCTTCGTAAACATATTTTCGTGGCTATTGATTGATAACTGTTCTTTGTGCAATACGCACCACGAACTATGAGGGACTTCAACGTTTATGCTTTTTTATTAGTTAGTTTTCATCGTTAAATGATGTCACCCAATTAGAGGACACTCATAGATAGAATAGATCGAAGAACAAAAATATTTAAATAGATTTTTATGCATATAAAACAAATCAAAGAGTTCCTTTTCTGTAAATGACTGAATCACTCAATCAAAAGTTCATTCAGTACCAAGCTAGCAGTAGAAAAATCCAAATCTTATGATTACTACTATGAGAATGTTTTTGTGAGAAGGATTTTCATAGATAACCTTTCTTGCGGTAGTTCCACGTATTTCTTTACATATCAATATCACGGGCTAGTATCCAAATTTGCTCATTTACTCTTTTGATTAGATTACCGGGGTACTAAAAAAAGCTAGTCAAGATGGTACGTTTCCCGAAGACCGACCATGGTTGTGTTTGGATATGATCAGCTTCATTTGCATGGTAACAACTAAAAGAGGAAAATCAATGATTGCACTAGAGGAGTTCTTTCAGCGACTTGTCGAGATGAAATTTGAAGGATGAAGAACTCAATAATAAATCCGACTTTTACATACGCATTGAGATGACTTCCCTTATGGAATTAACTCAGTATCTTTGCTTGGAAAGCATCTGTATTATTCATGTGATCACCCTTCTTACTTTCCCTTGAAGGATTGGATGGAAACTTGCCTCAGGATCGCGAAAGAATAACACAAAGGCTGTTTCACTTTCTTTCGGCGTTTTTGGAGTTTTGATGCTTCTGTTTTGCAATGATATCTTTCTTGCTACCGATCACATCTGAAAGAACACATATTAATGGTTATTGTCCATGTATGCTCACCTTTTCATTACTTTGAATCAACTTTCAGGTTAATTTCACAGTAGATCAAATGAGGTCCATTATGGATCTCAAACACAACATCCGTTCTATGTCTGTGATTGCTCACGTAGACCACGGAAAAACCACCCTTACAGATTCTCTTGTACAAAAGGCCGGAATTATCTCCTCAAAGGCCGCTGGAGGAGCCCGTTACACTGATACTCGCGCTGATGAGGCTGAACGTGGTATCACCATTAAATCTACCGGTATTTCTATGTACTTCGAATATGATATTAAAGCAAACACTGTCGATTTGGGTGATGCCAAGTCTGAGGCTCAAATTGCACAAGAAGAAGAAGCTGCTGCCGCCATTGTTGCCAAGAATGAAGAAAATGCTAACATTACAATTACCGAGAACTCCTTTTTGATTAACTTGATTGACTCTCCAGGTCACGTTGATTTCTCTTCTGAGGTAACTGCTGCTTTGCGTGTAACTGATGGAGCTCTTGTTGTTGTAGATACCATTGATGGAGTATGTGTGCAAACTGAGACTGTACTTCGTCAAGCTATTGCTGAACGTGTAAAGCCCTGTCTGATGGTGAACAAGGTTGACCGTGCTCTTCTTGAATTGCAACTTCCTGCTGAAGAATTGTACCAAGCCTTCTGCCGTTCCATTGAGTCTGTTAACGTAATTGTTGCTATGTACAACGACGAAAAGCTTGGAGATGTTCAAGTACACCCCACTAAGGGAACTGTTGCCTTCGGATCCGGTCTTCACCAATGGGCTTTCACCCTCAAGAGGTTTGCCAAGACCTACGGAGCTAAATTCGGAGTTCCAGAGGAGAAAATGATGGGCAAGCTCTGGGGAGATTGGTACTTCGATGCTGGCAGAAAAGTATGGACCTCTGCTAACAAGACTGGAAAGCTTGAACGTGCTTTCTGTCAATTTATTGCTTCCCCCATCACCACTCTTTTCGAAGCCATCATGGCTGAGAAACACGGAAAGGTTAAAAAAATGCTTAAGGCTATTGGAGTTGAACTTAAAGGAGATGAGAAAGAACTTAAAGGAAAGGCCCTTCTTAAGCGTGTTATGCAAAAATGGCTTCCTGCTGGAGACACTGTTCTTGAGATGATTGTACTTCACCTTCCTTCCCCCGCTAAGGCCCAAGCTTACCGTGTTGACACTCTTTACGACGGTCCTCTTGATGATACTACTGCCACTGCCATCCGTACCTGTGATACCAGTCCTGGAGCTGCCCTTTGTATGTACATTTCTAAGATGGTTCCCACCAATGATAAAGGACGTTTCTATGCTTTCGGACGTGTTTTCGCCGGTACGATCGCCACTGGACAAAAGGTTCGTATCATGGGACCTAACTACGTTGCTGGAAAGAAGGCCGAACTTTGGGTCAAGAATATTCAACGTACCGTTATTATGATGGGAAGATACACTGAACAAGTTGCTGACGTACCCGCTGGTAACACTTGTGCCCTTGTTGGAGTAGATCAATACCTTCTCAAATCCGGTACCATCTGTACTGCTGAAGATGCTCACTGTATTAAGACCATGAAATTCTCTGTATCCCCCGTTGTTCGTTGTGCTGTTGAGCCCAAGAACTCTGCCGATCTTCCCAAACTTGTTGAGGGTATGAAGCGTCTTGCTAAGTCAGACCCTATGGTTTTGTGTTACACAGAAGAGAGTGGAGAACACATTATTGCTGCTTCTGGAGAATTGCATCTTGAGATTTGCTTGCAAGATTTGCAACAAGATTTCATGGGAACTGAAGTTAAGGTTTCTGATCCCGTTGTATCTTTCCGTGAGACTGTTACCGCCAACTCCGACCAAACTTGTCTTGCCAAGTCTGCCAACAAACATAATCGCCTTTACGTTACCGCTGAACCTCTTGGGCCTGAGCTTTGTATTGCTATTGATGAAGGTGATGTTAAGGCTGGAGCTGATAACAAACTTCAAGGGCGTCTCCTTGCCGATGAATACGGATGGGATGTTTCTGAGGCTAGAAAGATCTGGGCTTTCGGACCCGAGGGAACCGGACCCAACACCTTCGTTGATACCACAAAGGGAGTCAACTACCTTCTTGAAATTAAGGAATCCGTTGTTGGAGGTTTCGCCTGGGCCACACAAAACGGACCCATGGCTGAAGAACAAATGCGCGGATGTCGTTTCAATCTTATGGACGTTGTTCTTCATGCTGATGCCATCCATCGTGGTATGGGACAAATCATGCCTACCGCTCGTCGTGTGTGCTTTTCTTCCTTGCTCACTGCTGGACCTGGTCTTCTTGAACCCGTTTACCTATGTAATATCTCTGTTCCACAAGATGCCATGGGTAACGTATACGGTGTTCTAACTAAGCGTAGAGGACACGTATTCTCTGAGGAACAAAGGCCAGGAACTCCCCAAATGACCCTCCTTGCTTACCTTCCCGTCATGGAGTCATTCGGATTCACTGCCGATCTTCGTTCTAATACAGGAGGAAAGGCCTTCCCTCAATGTTCATTTGATCATTGGGAACCAATGTCTGGAGATCCCTACGCACCAGGAAACAAGACTAACGAGACCATTCTTGCTGTCCGTAAGCGCAAGGGTCTTTCTGAGGGTGTTCCAGAAATCTCCCGTTATTTGGACAAGCTTTAAATCAATAATTTCCCGGTACTCAAAAAAGTTGTATTTAAAAAACCAAATATTGTCGCAAGAAACTAATTGTATATTTGCTCTTCGCCATGATCATGTTCAGTTTTCATTTCTATCTATTTGCAATTTAC
>Ga0115008_10003938_pt1 | contig 12291 bp, 7 predicted proteins | sample FraStrMetagenome_FD_87164 | JGI IMG/M metagenome (GOLD analysis project Ga0115008, IMG submission 87164) | Marine eukaryotic phytoplankton communities from Arctic Ocean - Fram Strait ARC3M Metagenome | ecosystem: Environmental > Aquatic > Marine > Oceanic | place: Fram Strait | collected 2012-06-18
CGACCCAACCACCACCAGGAGCCGCCAATGCTTCGTCGAGACGACCAAATCCAATCACAGTCTGGTGGCGTACGATGTGAGCAACGATGGGACTCTCCTGGCCTTGGCAGAGAACGATCCCACGGGCAACATTTCATCCCTCGTTTCGCTCTACAGCCTACATGTATCCACGACACCAAAGAAGATTACATGCAGCAAGAAGAAGGTGATTCGGATCGAACGCAGTCGCATCCTACACATTAGCTTGGTCGATTCGACGCACGTCCTTGTCCTCGGAGCTGCGCCCGAGTACAGTTTAACGCTTTGGTCCACCGGAGCGACCTCTGCTAACGGAAGCCTTATCGGTACTCCCACAAAGGGAGCAAGTAGTGCCGGTACCAAGCATCCGGGAGCCTGCCTTGCATCCATCAAGCTCGCCACTCCCAGCGGCAAGAGCATCTACCGCGCCGATGTCTCTCCGAAAGAGGATGATGCTGGTAATACTCTCGTTTGTGTCACCGGTGATGGCGTCCTGAGGCTTTTTCGTCTATCAACAGCCAACAATACCTTCCGTCCCGCGACTGTCAACCTGAAGCGGAAGCAGCAGAACTACATTGCCCAAAAGTGGCTGTCATCTGGACAGATTGCGGTGGGGACAGACTCGGGAGAGATGCTCAGCGTTGAACACATCTCCACTCAGTCTGTGCTGAAGCTTCCCGAGCCATGCACCGCCGTTACTTGTTTGGGGGAAAGCTCAAAGGGTCATCTGATTGTTGGGAGTGATAAAGCCTCTATGCACTTGTACGAAGCTTCGCAAGATGTGGAGGCTCGTTTTGCACTCAATACGTCAATCTCCTTGGCCACCACCAACGACATCGGGAGCGCCGGTACAACCATTACAAGTCTATCGACATCAATGGAGGGGAACGAAGAGGTCGTCTACGCCGCCACATCAGACAACCGCCTCACAAAAGTTCCGCTCGGCTCGGCCCTCGAAAAGTCCTGTAGTCCGAAAATCCAGCCCGCCATTCCAACCCTTCTCTCCACCAAGGAAAGCAGCTGCACACACTCAATGGATACTTGCTTGTGGAGTCCTTTGATTGCCGTGTCTTCCTCGGCCGTACCTCAGAACAATTGCGTGCAAATATGGAATTATCGCACGAGGGAATTGGAAGCCTCGAAAAGTTTCGGAAGTGATTGTCCAATTCAAGCCATTTGCTTCCATCCGTCAAGCTTTCAGCTCGTTGTTGGAAGCAACGACAAGCTTATCGCGTGCGATCTTGTCCGTAGCATCAACAATGACAGCGGATGCCCGAGTATTATCAAGATTTCGGGCGAAATCGTCGCGCCTTCCACTATCAGGCATTGCCAATACAGCAACGGCGGACAGTACATTGCCGTGAGCTGCGGCCCTACCCTCACGGTTTACGACGCCTACACCCTCAACGAGCAATGCACACTCCGGGGCCACTCCGCGGACATTGTGGCGATCCACTTCCAAGAAGGCGATCAGAAAATTTGTACCATTGGAAGCGATGGGGTGCTGTGCATCTGGTCCATATCCAGCGGCAGAAAGCTTTTGCGCCATGTGAATGCTCTGAGCTCCTATACCTGTGGCGTCATCGATAGCAAGTTCTCCAAAGCGATTGTTTCTACCGAGTCCTCAGTGTCAAAGATTGATTTGAACGTACAAGAGAAAATATCGTCCGAAGAAACTCTGGTGAATGCGCCGTGGAGCAAGATGCAGATGACTCCCTGCGGGAAGATGATGGTCGGTGCCGCTGCTACACATACCGAGGGTGATGCATCAATATTCATTACACCTCTGCCACAGGGAGATGACAGCAAGAAAGAGGAACCCACACAACTAGTGGCAAAATCGGCCATTCGTCAAATATCAAGCCTTAGTCTTTCGGGGCAAAACTTGTTTGTTACCAGCGGCAGTGGATCCATGCATCACTTTCTTGTTGAAAGGCCGGGAAAACATCCCTCGGTCGCGGAAGAAGAAGTAGCAGTACCACCAAATATCTTATCCGACCAAGTGCTCGTGTCCGCAACCGACCTCGACAAAAGGCGGGTCCTGATCGAATCGCTCGAGAACCAGCTCTTGAATGTGCAGCACAACAATTCCAAGGGTATGCAGACTCTGGATGATAAGCATCGCGATGCCCTGAAAGCCATTCATGAACAAAATGAGCACAACGAGGAGGACAACCAAAGACGATGTCAAGAAGCCATGGAACAGAGAAGCAAATTAGAGCTCGATCTCAACGACGTCATCACCAAAGCCGAGGAAGCACACACTGCTCAAACGCAGCGCATCGAGCAGAGCACGGAGGAGAAGATAAACGCTGAAATCCAACGTACCGAGACGATGAAGACCGAATGCGCCACAGAAACAAGTCAGTGGGAGCGAGATATCAAGAGCAAAAGGCTGCAGACTGCCGACGAAATCGAAGGACTCGCCTCTGATTTCAGTGAGAGAACTGAGAACGAAGTTCGACTCCAGAAAGAAATTACTGGGCAACACAGCGATTTGCTGGACAAGCACCACAAACTCATGGAATCCCTCGAGCGAACGGGAGACGACGAAGTGACTGGCATCATGCTCGAGCGCGAGCGAGAACTGTTTGCAGAGCAGAAGGCCACGCGGCACCTCAGAGAGGAGCAAGCCATCCTCAAAGCTAAGCTGGACTCACTCGCATCCGATTTGGACGAGCAAAAGGATACCATCGAGTCTCTACAGGAGAAAGAGGCGGAACTGATGTCCAGCATCGACGAGGCCAAAGAATGCATCCGACAGCGACAAAATGACATGCAATCGCAAGATGACGAGCTCTTTAGACTAAAGGATGAGGGGACCGCCCTGCAAGCCAGCTGCGAAGAGCTGAGCCAAAACCAGTCAAGTCTCAAAAAGACCATAGCCGATCGCGGCGAGACGCTCGCCCAAATAAGAGCCGAGATTGTCGATAAAGAAAAGTCTGGGGCCCAATTACAGACCAATCTCGCCGCAAGCAAACGAGCACACTCGAACGTGGAACTTGCAATAGCCAACCTCAAAGACAAATCCTCAGGCTTAGATCGCGAGAGGCAACGCCAGGAGAGCCGAATAGACGAGAGGACCGCATACACCCTCCAACTTGAGAAGGACATCCGCGACCTTGTATCTGCCAAAAAGAGTGGTCACGGTGAATTGAAAGCCAAGCTGGCTCCAATATGCACGAAATATCTGCTGAAGACCTGTGATTCGTCGAAAACCGCGAGGGTGGCCACTGATTCCAGATATGGAGGCGAAAACAAGAAGGAATCGGAGTTGCAGAGGCGTGAGCGGGACCTCCGCAAAAAGATCAACACCATCAAGGAAGCCATTACCAAGGCCGAGAAGAAGCACACACAAGATATGGCTAGGCTTCGATGGCAGCAGAAGGTCCTCAAGCAGAATCTCGCCGAAATGGCCTCCTCAAGCGTTGTCGTATCGTCAGAAACATCATCTCCTGTTGAAGGAAAGGAGAATTCTATCAACGATAGTCAGTCCTCGTAGCCATGCATATAATATATGAGAAGAAGAACTCTATCATGAGACCTTTTCAACTTCAATCCAGTCATCTTCTCCTATAGCCTCCCTGAAGCGGATATCTTGATCTGATCTAATGAATTGAAATCCTTCGTCCTCGTCATCACTTCTGGTGCTATCATTTGACGAACGTCCCACTAATTCGATGGGGATGACCTCATCTCTCCAATTGCGAAATACATCATGCTGCGTAATCCTGTACATTGATATTTTCCCAGGCCGCCGACTACTGAATACGGATCCATTCGCCTTTTGGATGACGACGCAATTATCTCTCCTTTGAATTCGAATCACCCAAGCCCGCATATTGAGCCCAACTGGCTTGCGTCGGGTAGTGTAGGTTTGGCCTGGTAAAAGCTTTGTGTATCCGGCCTTGGTAAAGTCCACAACAAACTTGTTCTGCAGCGACTCCAGTGCCCAATTCGTCGCCGACACAAAGCTGCCCGTGGCAGATGCAATGGTGCTGGCCGTTATGACCACGCTGTACGAAGCCAGCGATAGCTCCACCACGGTCGCGCTGATGATGCCCCAAGCGGCGGCACCCGACAGCATGGTGGCGAATCCCGAAAGCGTCCAAAGAATGGGCTTGATGACGTGCGGGTTGGCTCCGACGTAGACCAGGACCGTCTCATCTCGTGTATCGTTGTGGATGGAGCAGTAGGAGCCCATGGTCGCTTGCTACTTGATGCGTACAAGTCAAGTTAAGTCAAGTCAAGTAACGCCCGCGGGCTGGTTCTGTTGTGGAGCCGGGTCAGCCCGACTGCGAATGGACACGCAAAACCAGTTCACAAGAAAATCCTAAGATCTGGGAGAGAGGCGAGCGGACATGAGCCGGCGTCTTTGCAAATGGAGTAGTGGGTGTAGAGGAGGCAGCCAACCACAATGGCCACGGCAGCCAACACCCGATAACCGATAACATCACTTCTCTTGTTCTCGTCTTCTCGTGCTCATTCTCATCTCGATAGCGATGCGATGCCTCGATCATGTTCTCCGGGTGTCTCTCTCGGCGCACCCGCCACACCATCTCAAAGAACGATGGCAATGGCAAGGGTATCACGGCGGTGCCGCCTTCTCGTGAGCGCCGTTGCTGCTTCGCTCCTCTCGGTGGAATCTGGCGCCACCGAGGCGCAAGACATCGAAGGTGGTTTGATGGCGCCGAGGTTGAAAATGGATCATCAGCCATCGGCAAATTCTCGCAAAACACTCCTCCGCCACAAAGCCACGCTCGAAACACGATCAAGTGCAGCAGGTGCGCCTGCGGCTCCCGTCTCATACGTTTTTCTGCAGAAATTCCCTCTAGAGGATACCGACGATCTTTTGTGGCATACCGAGGTCCTGGTGTGTCCTCGCGAGGGATTTGCTCCCGACGACCAGGCCTATCTCGATGCGAAGATCCAATCCCTATCCGACTTCGTGGCGATCGACGAATCTTGGTGGCAAGACAAGACGGCTAGTTGCACCGAGTTGGGATATGGCGGCAGCTCATGCACCGATCGATGCTGCGCTGTTCCCCATGGATTTGACGAGAGCAACTTCCCACTGAATGAGCATCGGGCAGTCATTAGCAACGCCAAGGTAGAAGAGAAGTATCTCTACTTGTTTGGCACGGGCCGACTCGAGGGCGACGACACCTACCACGCCACATGCGATGCTAAATGTTGGTCGAACTGGGCTGGGACGGACTACAATCCTCTGACGAACAACTGCAACACTTTTACCAGCACGGTGCTCCACTGCGTCTTCGGTCTCAGTGAGAAAAAGCCAGGTCTGGGCGTCTCCGATTTGGTTAATGTTGATTGTCCGCCAGCGTCCTGCGATCGATCGTCGTCTCCGCAAGTAGATGGCGGTATCAAAAGGGTTTCGTGATTGCGTGCTAGTATAGTGCGAAAATAGGTATATATAAGGTTCTAAAGCAACGGCGCATTAATTGCTTTTAACGTGACTGTTCTACATGTGTGTTCCCTCTAATGCGTTTCATTGTTTGCGATTTGATGTGTGTGTGCGTTTCGTGTTGAGTTGTGCGTGTTCGGTGTTCTATTGTGCACGGTCTTATTCTACAAAAAGGTCTAAATCATATATTCTGGCTCGAATCGGTCCCCCCTGGCCAAAATTTAAAAGCCAAGGTGCTCAAGGATTCCCTTGCCGTCCATGGCCTCCTGGGCGAGGAAGCCGGCAGCGGCGATCATGGCGAGGCGGCCGTTGTTCAGCTCCTTGTTCTGCATCTCGAAGAAACCCTCGGCGTCCTGGGGCGTGAGGCTGAGGGGGTCGAAACCGAGGTCCCCGGGGACGTAGCCGGCCTTGAGCTGGCCGGGCTTGTCGACGGGGTTGAACACGGGATCCTCCCAGCCCTTCTCGAGGCGGAATGCCTCGGTGGCACCGATGGCGGTGATGAGGAGGGCCCAGAAGAGGGACGGGACCTGGGTGATGTGGGTGATGGCAGGTCCGGTGATCTGCGAGTCGAAGAGGAAGCTGGATCCCTCCACCTTCTCGCCGACGAGGAAGCCGATGGTGGCGAGCATCGCGACGCGGCCGTGGGTGAGCTCGGCCTCGCGGTACCGGTTGATGAGGGCTTCGTCGGCACGGTCGGAAAAGCCCAGGGGGTCGAAGTAGACATTGGGGGCGAGGCGGCCGGGGAGCTCACCGATGTCGACGGCGTTGAGGGCGGTGGTGGACTTGGCGGTCTGGGCCGGCGCGAAGGCGGCGGCAGATCCGATGAGAGCGAGGGAGGAAAGAAGGAACTTCATTGTTGTTGGTTGGTAAGAGTGAGATTGGAGTAGACTCGAGGAGAGGGAGATGTGCGAGTTGTTGCTTTTGTGAAATTGTGAGACGATGTAGGATCAAAAGTGAGCGATGTTGCTGCTTTTGTGTTCTGACTAAGCGTTGCTGCGACCCTGACTAAGCGGCTCTTCGATCATCGCCGCGCATCAGGCTTGTGCTGCTCGTTGCTCGTTGGCGGCGAGAAATGAGCTGGTTCGCAACGTGGTTCGCAACGTGGTTCGCACCACGTCTCTGCGAACCGTGGCGCCAAGCCCTTGGTGGCCGACTTTCTGTGTCAGAGCCGATCGAGTCGAGTAAGTCGAAAAGCGCCAATGCGCATTCAGCCTGCACCTGCAACTAATTAATGCAACTCAACTCTTGTGATGTTGAGGGAGCCGACCCTGTACGAGTATGTGAGGCCGACCTGACCAAACAACTGCCTGGGCCATAGTACAGGAAAGAAGTATCCACGGGTACATGTATCACGTTGCTTTGAATACCGCATCAGGTCACATCCATTCGTTGCTTCCTGTGTCGTTTTCCCCAGCAAATCCCTCTCGACAATCTGACTCTTGTTTTCGGCGACAAATAAGAAAGTGAGGAGTCTGGTCGTCGCCGAGTCGATTGATTGGAATTGACCCGAGAACACAATACGTGCTTCTGGGACTTTCCTTCCAGACCAAGTTGCTCCGATCCGAGGCGTTCATGCATCTGAGGGAGTTTCGCATTCACTTCGTCTTTATTGGGTGAAGTATGACGACCGCTGACCCTCCCACCAATGCCAATGCCACGATCAAGAACGCCACTACCACTTTCAATGCCAGAAAGAGACAAAGAGTTGTCCAGCTCACGGTTCTATCGCTGAGCGATATCCGCGTTCGAGTCCCATCGTCGCCGCACTCATCGGTAGAACAGCTTACAGTCGGGGAGGGGGGTGCGTATCATTCGTGCAAGGAGAAGCTCCCGGCCGTGACTGCAAGCCATAATGTGGGCAGTAGCATACAGCCGTTCCTTGACAAGGTCGGTTTGGGCTTGAATGGGAGTGTCGGCGCTAGCAATGCGGCGTCACTGGGAGAACTGCAGCAATCGCAGATTAATGCCAATCAGCGAGGCAACCTGAGCCTTTCGGCGGCCGTGTCCTTCTCTGGCTCGTGCCCTCCGCAACACATGCATGTCTTGTCGCCAGCATTGTGCTCGAAGATAGGTCGAATGATTGTCGAATCGGACCCAGTATTGCGACACGGGGAGGATGTTGCTGATCACAGCATCCACTCCGCAACACATGAAGCCGATGGAACAATTGCGCATGTCCTCGTGGCAAAGTGGGACGGTGCCGATGCCGATGCCGACGCCGACGCCGACGCCGACGGTTCCATCACCGGCGATGGTCAGCGGAACGACACTAGTGATAACGAAACCGCCGGTACCGGTGGCACTATGAGCATAGAATCGTCAAAGTCGGAACACTGGCGTCGGCGGCGGGAGGCGACATTCCGGCGAATGGGGAGCGGCAGCAACATTTCACAACCGCACGTGACAGTAAAGTTGCATCATCGACCAACGACATCAAGCGACGACAGCAATTCTGATCGAGGTTCAATGTCGCCATTGAAATTGCCACCATTTCATACATGTAATGATCGCGCCACAAACAGAGAGGAATGCCAGCAACAACAGCAGGGGGGGGGAGAAGAGGAGGACCATAAGGCAACATCACCGGAAGGAAAGAATGAAGACGACGCCAATATTTTCCGGATAGCCGACGGTGCGTCCGTGCCAACGGTTCTTCGTGTACCGTCTCCTCTCCCCTCACCTACGAGAGGCAGCAGGCCCACGTCTCCAGCACTTAGTGATTTTGGAACTTCCACCAAAGCGGCTCTACCTATATCAGCCAATCTTCCTGACATTATTGAACTGAATGTCGAATTGATCGTTGGGAGGGATCTGGCCTCAAACGTCGATGGAGACAGCGGTGGTATATTGCAGCCGCACGGCAATTCTGGGAGTCTCCAACCGATCGGTGGCATAGCTCACCTGAAGCTGTTTCCGAAGGACGCGCCGGAGGGAGGTAGCAGCATTTTGGAGCTTCCTGTGCGTAAAATGCCACAATCTGCTGCCGGCATTGCGGCACCAACGGCGTCGAACAACAAACACCCGCTCGTCGAGCTTGGCGATAACGCGCTCCTGCGGGTGAGGATAGAAATTGACTCTCCTAAATCAGATTTGGCCTCAAGAGACGATGATGACGACGACCCCTCTGCTATTCAGTGGACTCTTTCCGGTGCGTCTGCTGCGGTTCGAGCGGGAGCTGAAGAGGCCAATGGGGAGGAGGTCAGCATGGCAAAACTTGCCGATGACGACGATGCGACCGCTTCCGATTTGCTCGCATCCGATGGGGCGACGAGGCGCCGAGGCATGGGTGCTCGGCGCGTTCCCGGGGCATTTTGCTCCGGCCTTTCGGACATTTCAGAGATGTGGGAGGCATTTACCAAGAAGTTTGTCTTAAATTGTGTCGACAACTGCGATGATGATGCTCTCGTATACGTCAACGAAGACGGTGGAGATTCCCTTGGCAGCACAATCAATACAGTGTACGAAAATATCATGTATTAGATAGCAGTGATTCATAATTACACCCTACACCTATCTTTGGTTGCCTTCTTCCTCGTCCCTGGCAATGATTCCATCCTCCTTTCCCTCCTCCGAACAGGCTTCAATGCCATTGATGAAGCGATTCTTCTCAAAATCGTTCAGCTCTTCGGGATTTCGTAACACACCGCATCCGATTCGTACCCCGTTGGAATCATGAACCACCACGACATGGCCCACGTTCTCCACGTGTGTGTAGCCCTGACCGAGGTGGAAGGCGCCACTGGAGACGAGCTTGGGATCGGTGGTTCCATCTGCAAGAGAGGTGTACGTGGCACCGTGCTCCTCATCCCAGTTGTCGACGAGGCGGGTGACCTTGTTGTAGTAATGGTCGCCGACGGAGTCTCTCGGTGCGTTGGGATTGGCCGGATCGACATGGGTGGTGGCACAGCAGGTCATGCCCTCGTGAATGTGGACGCCGGCCGTCACCTCTGGCTCCACACCGGTGACCTTCGCCTCGAGGGTGAGGGATGTCTGATGAAAGGTCACGGTCACCCAGCCATCGACGTTGGTGTTGCCGACATAGCCAGGATAACGGCCCATGTTGGCCACCAGCGTGTGTTCGTCAGGGTGAATGTACGGAGGAGTGTCTTCTTCGGTGATGGCGTCTTTGATGGCGTGCGTTAGTCGTCTCAATGGCCATGGCGCCGCCGGACCAACGCCGGCCACATCGAAACAGATGACCGTCCCAATTGTTGCCACTGCGGCAACGCAGCACGTGGAGAGAATCGCCGTGCCCCTTCGGCGTTTTTGTGATCGAGTACTGTTGTTGTGCGATTCCATTGCGCCAAGCTTTTGCAATCGAGAGCAATTATGCGTTTGATTTTCCATTGCATACATGGTGGTGTGGTGGGGCAATAGGCAAGATAAATAATGACTCGAGCAAACAACTAAGAAGACTTTAAGACGGTGCGGATGTGATGTGCTGTGCGCGAACTAACAAAGTAGGTAGTAGAGCAACGAAGACAGCGGCGACCTCGGTACGTAGGAATGAATCCTGCTATTCGCGACGCTTGGGATTTCCTACTCTATTGCTCGGCCAATACAAGCATGCATGTATCACCTGGGCTGGTGGGCCGTCGACGTCGGGCGGTCATTTGCATGCCGTACGTATACGGTACGTACGAGAAGGATAACCCGGAATGGACGGAAAAGTGTCAGGCCGCAAAAAGGGTATATAAAGTATTAAATAAATCCCGAAAGTATTGTTTTACGATACTTCGTTCATCTATGTTTCCCGTGTTATGTCTATATCCCCCTCTTTGCACATTAAGCAGATGGCAGAAACCGAAAGAATTTTGAGTGATTTTTTTGTGAGTTGGTGCTCTTGCTCGCGAGAAACGTTCTGAAACTCACTTCTTCTTGGTTAGGGAAGGGAAGAAGTCCGTGTTGGAGCTGAATAGAACCAGAATGACGGCCGCCCAAACTCTCTGCCTCTCCGGTCGTTCGTCGCCCCCGGCGCCGGGCGCTTCGGCGTCTTCGGGCTTCGCCCAGCGTTCTAAGCTTCTTCACTCCCTCGGGGTCGTTTGTGCTTCGGAAGATGCCATGATGACCCATCTTTCTCCGGCCATGAAGGACGCGAGTAACGCACTCCCCTCTCCTCCTTCTCGGGCTAATTCCGCCGGCCTGAAGAAGCCTCGGCTGTTGGTTCAGTCCTCCATCCCGGCGTCCGTTCCGATCCCCGGCAAGGGTGCCGGTCTTTCTTCGGCGACTTCGTCCCAACACTTAACGCTCGCCAAGATGCAGGAGCCTCTCAAGTACTCGCAGGAGGAGGAGGAGTCGATCAGCACAACCACGACTACCGAATCCACCGAGCCCGCTGAGCCCATCAAGCCCAAGCGCCGAGGCATCAGCTTCGACGAGTCGGTCAACGTCGTCCCCATCCCCATGCGCACCGACTACTCCAAGCGCATGCGCGACCGAATGTTTCACGACAGGAAAGACCTCGAGACCATGGCCGCCCGGAACTCGATCGAGTTCGCCGCCGAGGGGTGGGACTGGCGCACAGTCACCGAGGAGGACTTCATGTACACGTGCTCCGTCACGGGGACCAAGGTCCATCCCATCCACATCCAGCGCTACCAGCTGGCCCAGCAGCGGCAGAAGGCCGAGCAGCTGGCCGGGAGCAACCCCAAGAAGCATCTCCAGCAGAGGAGGACGACCACGATCGCCATGCGCCGCCAGGCCGTTGAAGAGCCCTAAGCTCGCCTACCACACCACAAGATGCACGCACCCCTTTCCCACTTGTATGACTACCAACCACCCTCTTCAACCAATTGAACACTAAATCCACGAGACAGGCAACACGCCACACGTGTCTCTCTACATACACATAACAACAAATCCGAGGGCATAAGTCACACTCACAATTGTTTCTCATACAAAATTCCCAACCCCAAGAAGAAGAACAGCTACTTACTCACTTATACATACTTTATTATACACCACTAGAAAACTCATAAAAATGTAAAATAGGAAGCAAAGAGGTTTGCTTTATGATTCATCTGTTTATTTTCTAGTCTCTAGCTTGTTTATACATGTACCTAGGTACTCTAGTAGATCACCCCGGCGCCACCCCACTCGCGCACAAACTGTGGCACATCCTTGGCCCCCAAAACATATTTAGTATATTCATAATATTTTGCCGGATCTTCCACCTTTTTCCCGTTCGAAGGTGGAGGGAGCCCAGATCGTTCGTAGATGTTGTTTTTCAACTCAAAGCGACCGGGAATCCACAACGGGTTGCCATCTGATCCAACGTCCGTCCGGATGGACTTGTCAACGTCTTCGAAGTAGTTTCCCTCAATGAAGAGGCCGGCGTCCATTACAGATGCGATGCCATATTTTGAGTTGGAGCGGTAGTAATTATTCAACACATGGATTGGGTCGGCGAAACGCACCCTTGGATGTCGTTGTTCGGTTGCATCAAAGTAGTTGCCATGGATCGTCGCGCGCAATCTACCGACATCTTGTGGGCCGTTCTCATCGGCATGACCACAAAGCATAGTTTTAATTGTATTCTCGAAGTAGTTCCAACTGACAGTGACCAGATCGCTCCCGCGCTTGATGTCTACCGCCCCGTCCCCTGGGTTTGAGAAGGAGTTGTGGTCGATCCAAACGTGGTGTGAAAATATCTCCACTGTTATGCAGTCCTTGAGACAATCAGAAAACTCCATGTTGCGTATTATGACGTTGTTCGTTGGGTTGGCATCGGCAGGAAGCTGAGTAGTATCGCGAGGGTACAGACGCTCCTCTCCTCCCTCTTCTTCTTCTTCTTCTTCTTCTTCTTCTTCTTCTTCTTCTTCTTCTTCTTCTTCTTCTTCTTCTTCTTC
>Ga0115008_10003944_pt1 | contig 12283 bp, 1 predicted proteins | sample FraStrMetagenome_FD_87164 | JGI IMG/M metagenome (GOLD analysis project Ga0115008, IMG submission 87164) | Marine eukaryotic phytoplankton communities from Arctic Ocean - Fram Strait ARC3M Metagenome | ecosystem: Environmental > Aquatic > Marine > Oceanic | place: Fram Strait | collected 2012-06-18
GGGGCTACTCACCAACCTCGCCATCGCACCCGAGCGGCGACGCACCGGCCTCGGCCGCGCGTTGTGCGAGTGGTGCGAGGCGGGGGCAGCGCAGTGGTCGCTGCCCGGGCTGATGCTGCAGGTCGAGGAGGAGAACAATGACGCACGCGCGCTGTACGGCCGCTGCGGCTATGACGAACTCTTCCAGGAGGAGAATGGCCGCGCGCTGCGGCCGTGCCCCGGCAAGCAGACGCTGGTGAGCGCGCTGCTGCTCACTCAGAACGCCGCGCTGCTGGAGGAGGTGCCGTCGACCATCGTCACGATGGCCAAGGAGGTGCAGGTGGGAGGCGCCGCCGGCTAAAAGGCGTCGAGGGGATGCATGGAACTTGAAAGGGCATGTCCTTTGTGGCATTGTGGGCACGTGGGCGCAGCTGGTACATGCAGTAGGTACGCAGATGGAATGCGACTCCGGATTGTATCCTCCATGTACCCTTCCACATGACATGTACTAGTGTCGCTGTACACTTTGTGGTATGTGGAAGGGTACATGGAGGATACAATCCGGAGTACTTTACCACAAAGTAATCTAATATAGTTATTAATAAATTGCGAGAAATTGGGTACTAACTCCGCCAAGTGCTATCAGAGGACTGTGCCCCATTTACCCCATTATACTACGTCAAGGTGAGCTTTTGAGGCTCGGGGAACCTCAGATGGATTCTACCAAGATTCTACGGCCAATTTGGGGTCTATAAGAGGGTATACCTAGGTGTCCGCGTGAGTATCACCCTAACCCATATATATGGGGTCAACGGGGTAACCCGTATATATATTTTCACGAAGAATCAATGTCAATCTCTAACCTCGACACTCTCGCGGAGCGCTTGGAGGACAAACAGGTGCCCGTGTGCCTGGCTAACGCGGCGATAGCCTCGTTCTTGATGGACAACGCGAAGGAGATCTTCTGTGCGTCGGACCCGGGACATGGCCAGCTGTTGGTGTGTGTTGCCATGGTTGGCCAGACCAAGGGGCTTGGTCTGGACATTCCCGCCGCATATGTGGGACGCATCGAAGCCTCGATGGTCGAGCTCGCGTCCTGGATCCGTACGACCTGCATCGCGGGCCACAATGGCGTGGACAACGTCTACACGCAACTCTTCGTTCAGTTCGAGGGTCTGCTCAAGAGTCAGGCGGACTTGGGGCACGAGCTCAAGCAGTCGAACCAGACGTCGCATATCTCCATGCTCATGGGAAGCGCGGAGGATTTCAAGCGGGCTGCACACTCCGAGGTGCGGATGCCATCGGTCGCGTCGACCGTGGACTGGACGGCCGCCCTAACCCCGGGTGCTATCGACGTGTTTGTCAAGTCGGTACGCAAGACTGTCTACGAGAATGGAGGTACCTCGTCCATGTACAGGCTCCTGGAGGCGATCTTCGGACCCTACCTGGCGAGCGAGCCGGACGCAGTGCACACGGGCAAGGGCTGCAAGAACGCCGCGTGGGGTGCAGTTCCCAGCTTCGAGGTTTTCTGCAACACGGCGATGGCCTCCACGCAGGTTCGGAACTGGGACTGGGTGTACGCAGGGGCGGTGGCGGAGGACGCAACATCGGAATCGGGCATCCTTGCGTGCAAACGGGTCTTCTCGATCGCCGACAAGGTCACGAGGTCGTCACTCGAGCTTACCTACGCCATTGATATGGGCGAGTCATTTGTTCCTGACGTTTTGATCTTCAAGCTCGTTGAGGAGTTCCGCGTTGCGGCTGCCAACGCGTCGGCGGACAAGGATGCAGACAAGGCTGCCAAAGTGACGAAGATCTCGCTGGCCGTGGATACGGATGCAAGGAACACGTCGAGGCTGTACTTCAACACTATTGGGGAGATCGGCACGGCAGCCAGGAGTGGCGGCATTGTGGATGGGCGCGGGTACAAGATCTACGAGGCGCCGACGGAGTTGCGCATGGTCAGTGTGTACGTCTTCGTGGCTGACATCGAGGACAACGCTACCGCCAGGTTCGACTTGGGGTCGATTCTGGCAAAAAAGATTAGCAGGCCGGCCAGCTCATTTACGGCCTTCGCCGACCGCGCACAGCGGGCTATCCGGATCGAATCGGCGGTTGCGTTTACCGTGAGCGAGGAGGTTCTGAAGGCCGTGATCTCGCTCGGCACCTGCGTGCCTGGCACGACCAACTCCGCGAATGCCGCGATCGCGATCTCGAAGCAGGAGACTGACGCGCTGATGCTGGACCAGAGCACGAGTACAGTGTACGTCGCCGCCTCTCTGCCCGTCTTGAAGGACATGTTGAACAAGAGCGGTATCGAGTACAACGAGGCCCGGCGTCCGGGCGTCAACGGCAACTCGGGAGCCAGCAACAGCGAGATCACGGCACTGCGGCAGCAGATGTTGACGGAGGCCCTGGAGGCGAGCGCGCGGCAGGCACGCAACGAGGAGGCCGTGGCCGACCTGCTGACCAAGTCCGACCAAGTGGCGGAGGCCAACCGCGAAGAGATGGAGAAGCTCCGTGGCGCGACAGAGGCTCTCAACGGCAACTTGCAGACCGTCTACAAGTCGTTTGACAAGGCACAGCGGCAGAACGCCCTAGCGGCCGAAATCACTGCCGACAAGCACGAACGCGCGCAGTCCGACATGGTTAGGCTCATGGAGAAGCTGATCAACGACAACACGAACACACAGGCAGTGATGCGCAGCCTGCTGACGAGCGCACCGCAACTGGCACTGGCGGTCGCGCGCGACACCGTGCTCAACCTGGCCGAGGCCGCACCGACGGACCAGGGCGGCGCCCCCGGGGGTGACGGCGCGGAGGCGATGGCCGCCGTGTCGACACTGACGGAGCAGCTCGAGTCGACGGCCAAGCGTGGGCGCAACGACGATGAGGACGTCGGGGACACCCTGCAGGAGGAGGAGCTTGCTGCGCGCGAGGACGAGCTGGCCAAGGCCACCGAACTTGCTCGCCTTGCCGGAATGGCGGCACGGACGGCAATGGATGTGGAGGAGGGTGCGCCGGTAGGATGGAATAGCGGATCGACCTTGGGTGGTAGAACGAGCAGTGGTTACTACAACTACAATGGCTCCACTCTACATGGCAGGCAACTGATCCGAAGCGGCGGAGCCCGCGGCGAGGGAGAGTATGACCACTATTTCGACGCGGCGGATTGGATCACGATGGCCGCCATGTGCTGGCTGATCGTGCTGGCGGTGTCGCGCGTGCGTCGCCTGCACCGCATGCTGGGACGCGGCTACGCGTCTGTTCACAAGGCCCGCCGCAAAAAACGATTGGAGGTCTCTCAGGTGGGTAAGGGGATGGCGATGGGGACGAGCGTGGTGGGGTTGCTCCTAACTACAATTGCTTTCATGTCGCTTATTTTCCACATCGCTACTCCGGTGAGGGCGGCAGCCCACACGGCGAATTCGGTTGTTGTTGTTGCAAACGGGGAAGGTGGCATTGGGAACTTGTTGGATCGAGGGGCTGCAACAGCGAAGTTTGGGAACTTGGTTCTTGAAACGACGTTTGTCCAGACGTCGCGGAATTTGGATCTGGCTGCAGGGAATCTTCGACGACCTTTAGTTCGTTACGACCATGATGCATGGCACGGGGTTGCCTCTGAACGGTACGGGTGGGGGCTGGGACTTCTTGGGGAATGTGCACGAGCAGGACGAGGCGGCAGTCGAGGCCGTACGAGGCGGGTCGATCGGACCTCTCAGGTTGATGCTGTTGCGATACCGCCGCATCTACGTAGGGAGGCACATCGGGGGGCAGCGGTGGATGGTGGCGCAGTGGAAGGCTGCGGGTGTCCGAGACAGACGTGGAGAAGGGACCACGCTGGCCTCACTGGTGACGGCGAGGTCCACCTTGGCGTACCGTTTGATGGTCCTACTCCGGAGGATTATAGATTCGCACAAGAGGGTGGAGCCGGGGACTGCACTTGGCATGGTAGTCCGGATGGCGGACGTGGTGCACTCGCTAGAGGTCCTGTTCGCGGAGGCGGTTGGCATATGGACTCGGGTGGTGTTCGACAGATTGAGCGGGGAGAGGCTGGCAGTGGAGATCGACCTGGCGGTCTCGATGCTTTCATCCATTTCCAAAGTGGTGTCTGGTCTGGACGACGGGGTGCGGAGTCCGAGGGTGGACGGGCGACTGTACATGCGAGGGCTGGACAGATGCTGCGACTTCAGCTTGGACGACCCGCTCCCAGGAGGGGGAGACGGCACACTCTGATCGACGGGGAGGCAGATGAAGAGAGGAGGTGGGGTGGGCCGTGTACGCTGGAGGGATGGTGGGTTTTGGCTTGTCTGACGATCGGGATTGCGACGAGATGCGGATCACTGTCTAGGCAGAGTGTTGGAGGGTCACGCATCAGGTGCAGGATCGTGGGTGGTAAGGGGGGGTGGGAGTGGGCATTGTGGTTGTTCGTTGTATTCTGTATCTCGGGAGCGAGTGCCGGCGGCGAAGGGGGGCAGGAACGCACGATGCTGTTCAACACCAGGGGTCTTGCAGTGTCGACGGTGGCAGTCGCGGCTGGGGCAGGCCTGTACTTTGCTAGCGCAGCGAAGAGGAAGTTGGCATTTATTGCTGCTCAGATTGAGGAGAAGAAGCTCGACGCAGGGGTGTTGCTCGAGCTTATCTGCAGCGTGAAACAGTCGAGGCTGCTGCGGGACTGGTTCAGGGCAAGGGGCTTCGGGCTCAAGGTCTTGGCAGGCGACGCTAGGGACGGGCAGGGGATGGTGCGGAACGGAGTCGCGATATTCTATCGACGCGGTGCTTTCACGCCTGTTACAGGGGAGGCTGTTCACAAGTACAGGAGGTGTGCTAACGACAGCTCACCGAACGCGGCTGCGAGGATTGGGAGCCGCATGCTACGTTTGGTACTCAGGAGGGCGGACTGGTCGGTTCTCAATTTAATCGCGTGGCACGGCAAACATGACGAGGCTGGCTTCATGGAGCAAATGGAAGTGGTGGATGACGTCATTGAGGCGGGGTGTCCGGCGCTGATCCTGGGCGACGTGAACAGGAGGGCATGCCCACAGCAGTCTTCCAGGTCGGCCGTACTGGGGGCAGGGGACCGAAGATGGAGGGAGTGTGTACGGTTTGTCTGCCCCTGTTGCAGCAGCGTACATTCGACGGGTGAAAGCGGATCTCGGCTCGTCCCAATTCTCGATGAGAAGCGGGAGGCCGCCACGAGAAGGGCAGACGTCTCGGGCGTGGCGCAGTGGGCGGTACTAGACAGGGCTTTGGAAGTCGGGCACGAGACGGGCAGGTGGAGGCTGGAGGAGATAGTATGGGCCGAAGTCGCAGGCGACACGGCCGCATCGATTTCTGACCACGCGGCCGTGTGCTACGAGAGGCCATTACTGCACGAGGTTGACGAGGCCGAGGGAAGGACAGCACTCCCGAAGATGAAGGCGTGGGGCGAGCGCCACCACAGGCAGTACGCCAGGTTGACGGAAGGGGCAGCAGACAGGGCAGAGGAGGCTGCTGGAGGCGACCCGGCCAAGAAGATGGAGATGATGGACGCTGAGCTGGTTGACGCGGCAGAGACGGTGGAGTATCAGCGCACCAGAGGAGGTGGACAAGGTGCCGGGAGCGAGTGCGACAATCGGGGGCTTGGCAAGCTGTGGCGTTGGCGGCTCGACAGGCTGCAGGATATCAGACTGTCGAAGCATTTGGTGACTGAGCTCGCGTGGATTACGCATCCGCGCTGCACTCTGCGGCACGATGCGAAGCACCACAGGTGGGCGTGCAGCAGCCCTGAGACGACGTGGAGCGCGTTAGTGAGGAGGTGTCGCAAGGAGGTGCACTTCTTCGTGTCTGTGTGCGACAGTGACAGGAGGGCTGCAGTGCAGCTGGCGGAGAGAGTTGCCCGCGCTGAGTCGGAGACCGACCCACTCAAGAGAGTCCAGCTTGCACACAGCGTCATGAGGGGGCAGCGGGGTCCGCAGGACAAGTTGGCCTCCGTGGCGATCGGAGACGATCCGGAGAACGGGTTCGTGCACAGGCCGAGCGATGTGCGCAAGGAGGCTGCCAACGTGGGGAGGCTTGCGCAGGAGGAATATAAGAACGACAACCCTGCGCCGGATTTAGCGTTTGAAGCGTTTATGGAGCACTTTATGGAGGAATACGATGAAGTGGAATCGCCTGATGGGGGAGGTGCATTTGATCTATCTAAGCTGCTGACGTACGAATTGTTCAACGATCAACTCCTGAGGTATGCGAGGTACAAGTCGGTGGGCGCCAAGGTGGGAGGAGCAGTATCGTCACTCGAGCTGATCAGGAGGCTGTCAGGCAAGGAGAGGAGGGCGTACTTCGACGTTGCTAAACAATGCATTGTCGGGAAGAAGACGCCAGGGCACTGGGCTGAGATGGTCTTCGTTTTGCTGAAGAAGAAGCACGGCGACCAACGCAAGATTCGGAAGATGCGAGAGATCGCTTTGATGGACCAGACTTTGAAGCTGATGCTGAAGTGTGTGAAGAAGCTGTCTTTCGACAGGTGCGTGGGCAGGACCGGGGAGGAGAACCATGGTTGGGTTCCAGGACACGGGGCGCTCAATGCCGCTCTCATGATGGATGCCATACTCGGGCAAGCGCGGGAACTGAAGCATAGCATCTTTATCCTGTTTCTCGACTTGAAGCAGTTTTTTCCTGCGATCAAACGGGAGTCTCGCAAGGCTGCGGAGTACTTCATCGGACTGCCCGAGGAGGTTATCCTACTTGCGACAGAGGTCTTTGCGAAGATGAAGGCGAGATTTGACACAGCACATGGTCTCAGCGAGGACTTCGATATCCTCACAGGCGATCTAATGGGCTGCGTACTTTCACCAAGCCATGCTAGGTGCCTGCTCACCGCGATTTCCGTGGCGATAGCTGCAGTGTCGTCTGGGGTTAGAGTCTGGGGTTGCGAGAGGGCGGCGAGGCACGTGGCACAGACCATGATGGCCGATGACTGGGCGGGGTTCAACACCACGGAAGAGTCGCTGCAGGCGCAGTGGGGCGTGTGGATGGACTATGCGATGGCTACGGGCTCTCCGATCGGAGTCGCCGGGTTGGAGAAAACTGTGGTCACTGCCGCCACCTATCGTGAAGGGAAGTGGGTCGACGTGACGGTCAAGCTACGGGTCTGCAGAGGGGAGGGGGGACTGTGTGATCTGCCGGAGTTTATTCCGCAGATGCCGTTTCAGGAGGCTTACCCGCACATGGGGATACTGCGGTCGATAGGAGGGGATAGAGGGCACATGATGAAGAAGATCAGGAGGGGCGTGCTGTGTCTGGTGTCGAGGCTTCGGAAGATCAAATTCGACAGGGGACAACACATCGCGTGCGCGAATGGACTGAAGGGCAGCTACGTGGGATATTATTCGGCGGCGAGTGGGCTAACTATGAAGGAAGCGGATGAGGTCGAGCGGCTGTGGAGGACTGCGTTTCGTGGTATCTTCAAGATTAGACACAACACGCCGGTGGCGCACTTCTACGGTGGGCAGCCAAATCGGGTTGCGGACTCGTTGCATGGCAGGCACGTGATAGTGGATGCCGTAGGGGCCCTGTACAGCACCTGCAGGCGTGCGCTCGCTTCGCCCGAGGACTCCTCTGAGAGGGCCATAGCGAGATCGGCGTTGGCACGCAGGGCGAGGAAATGGGGATGCACCACGTCTCCTTGCGGATGGCTCGGGTCGGATGCGCACGTCGCTGCGGCGGTGGTGATGGAGAAGGAGATGGAGGCTAGAGGAGCGAGGCCTGAGGCATTTGACTTCTTCCTGTTGTACACGGCATGGTTGGAGGTGCAGGACAGGGCGATACATAGGGAGCGCGTGGAGGAAGGACGGGAGCCATCGCGCAGGAGGCCGGTCATTGCCGTGGAACACGAGGAAACAAAGTGGGGCGAGGCGTTGATGGCCTCCGAACATTCTGCGTGGACGAACGGGACGTCGAAGACCCTGTACGACGTGCTTGGGGTTGCCGCGCCGGCATCGCTAGTGAGCGTCGGTATTACGAGGGTGGAACACCTGTGCCGTCCCGGGGATATGGGGGGTGGGGCGTTCGAATTCACGCCCTTTGCAGCGCTGGCAAAGACCTGGGGCCTCTCGTCGGGCCACAAGGTGAGAGTCGAGTGGGGCAAACTCGTACTTGAGCTGCGGGAGAGATGTTTGGACACCAGCCCGTGGTTCGACGAAGGAATGGGCAACAGAGTAGCGGTCAGGCCATTATCTGCCAGGCAGTTGTGGGACGGTGTACGGCGGCTGGGCGGTGCGGGGGAAGTCGACGCGGGATGGCCGTTGGGGGAAGCGAAGGTGGGGCACCGCAGAGGGAACAAATTCACCGAGTTGCTCCTGCAGGCTAGGAGCAGCGGTGAGGACGTAAGCAAGGCGAGCTGGAGGGAGGCGCTGGTGGAGACCTACGGCCTGGTGGAGAGGTTGCCTGCAGCGGAGTGGAGAGATGGAGCACCAACAGACGTCGATAGGTACGGGTCCAGGATCATCAACGTGTGGCCGGTAGCAGATTCGAGGACGGGAGAAGGGGTGAGGGTGTACGGTGGACGCTCGATTGAGACGGGGATCGACGAGGGGCGTGAGGGCCGTGAGGAGGAGGTACGAGAGTGGAGTGTGGACGAGTCTGGCGATCTCATGATTGGGTCACGGATGGCTACGCTGGTCGACGCGCGCGGCCTACCTTGTGTGCGACTACTGATGCGATCCACTGCACGGCTCAAGGAGGAGGGTGCGGCAGTGGACGCAGGGCATGAGCGAACCTTGCGCGGTGCTGGCGTGTGGGCCATTCACGTGGAGTCCTCGCGTCAGATACTCAGGGAGTGGAATGGCCTGTACGTCGAGCACGACATACAGTACGCAGCTGCCACCGACGGCGGCAGGCAAGTCGACGACAAGGGGAGGCACGTTGCGTCATCGGCTGGGGTCTTGGACAACGGTTGTGTTGTCGGTGGGGCTCTGGATCCTCACAAGGATGCGAGGAGCAGCTACGAGACCGAACTGCAGGCGCTGATAGACGTGTTGGAGGTGTGGCCGGACGGAAGCAGGGTCATGATTGCAGTGGACGCTCGGTCGCCGGTACAGGCGATCGTCAGGTTCAGAGAGGCGCACGTAAACAGGAGGGCTGAGTATTTCGCTGACGATAAGCTTGATTCCCTGCTTAGGCACTTGGAGAGGATGCAGACTGTCGTGTTCTACTGGCTCAAGGGGCACAGCGGGGCGGCCCCGAACGAGTTTGCAGATCTACACGCGACCAAGTTTCTTAGCGAGGACGTTCCGGCGTTGAGGACGATACCGGTGAGAAGACATGCGAGCATGACCTTCGCTTTCGACAGGAAGCCATTTCAGTGGGCCGCGGTTAGGATAGGCAGGCACGTGAGGGAAATGGCGAGGGCCAAGTCGAGCAGGTCAGAGTGGCTTGGGGCAGGTGACTGGGATCTCAGGTGGCAGAAGGTGAGTAACGGTGCGGAGCTACAGAGGGTGTTGCAGGGTGCGCAGACAAAGAGGCTGTTGCTGGGGGATGAGGCGAGGTATGAAGGTGGGCAGGCCGTCAGAGCGTCAGGAGTGCTTTGCAAATGCGGCGGCGGGCCCTGCAGCACCGCGCATTGGTTCTTCGACTGCACCTTACCGGTGGCAGTGGTGCATAGGGGACTGCTGCTACGCAAAGTCAGGGAGACCGGTCGCGTGTTGGAGCTGAGCGACGGTGGCAGAGAGCACGGACCGACGGTAATCACCGCTCTCGCGCTGCAGAGGGCGGGCGCGCTCGGAGTCAGGGAACGGCGGGTAGCCTTCAGGTGGCTTGTAGGGTGCATCCCCAGACCGCTGGTATCAACGACGGAGGCTAAGGCGTGCGCAATGGAGGCGCTGAGATTAGGTGCATCGGGGCTGAGGCAGGCCAGGACGGTCTATGGTGAAGCCCAGGAGCTCTTTATCGAGGCGGAGAGATCTCGTGGGCTGGGCTTAAAGTACGGACGTGTCTGGATGGCGAGATCGTCACTGAGTGGACCTTTAGCATGGAAGTCTGGGCACTCTATCCATTGCGCGATTCAAGGTCCACTACCATCGTGCGGCAGGGGGAAGCACGTGGTGGCACGATTAACGTGGAGGCAGAGGTCAGACATTCTGCTTGGGAGAGTGCCGCGCTGTATGGCGGACGAGGCGCACTGGCAGGTTGCGGCACGTGAGTGGTTGGCGGTTATCACGATTCTCAGGGCGCTAGGCAGGAAGCTACGGCGGTGGGTGTCGCTGATACTATTGTCGAGACAGTATATTGCCTGCGTTGCCAGGAGCGGCGACTCGGAGGCGAGGGACAGGAAGAGGGCGGGTGTCAAGAGGGCCTTGGAGAAAGCCAGGGTGGTCGAGGGCAAGCGCAGGCAGGCGGCCCATTTCGAGGTGCTCATGGGCTTGGAAGGGAGCGGCAACATTACCCTTGCGGAGGGACTTGAGGACGTCGACGTCAACTTCAGGAGGAGGCGGCGTGTTAACTGGTCCCGACCGGGCGGCTCCATACGGCGTCCTGCGCGGCACTTCAAGGGGACTGGACGGCGTAGGCGTAACAGTGGCAGGCGAGAGGAAGGCGAGTGGGTAAGCGGGAGTGACTCGAGCGACAGCGGTGGAGACGGCGCATCCGAGGACGACGGTGAATCGGAGTCGCTGATGGGAGATGATGGTTCGTCGGATGAGGGCTCGCCAACGGTGAAGGTCCACGACCATATACGGATCTGGTGGTCGGACGAGAGGGTGTGGTTTCGATGCGAGATAACCGAGGTCTTGGAAGGAGGGAAGCGGGTTGAGGTGGAATACGTGGTTAAGGGGTGGCAGAGATTCGTGCATCGCCTGAGCGATATCAGATGGGAGCGCTGGTCGGAGGGCGGCGAGGTCGACGTGAACGAGCAGAGCTACGACATGGACGAATGGACTGGTCCTCTGGACATTGAAGCGAGGGATTTTGCGAGCAGAGCATCTGCTCGTGGCGGGCGTGGTGTTGGGTCGAGCTCGGGGGGTGGTCAGTGTGACACTTCGGCGCGCGGGGATGCCCCGGTCAGCGAAGGTAGCACGAGGTCGGACGGTGGCGAGTTGGATGACGTGGAGGAGGAGATTGAGGACATGTGGGATACAGGCAGGGTGGAAGGTCAGTACGGCAGCTTCGATTGGGCCAAGGGCAGAATTCGGAGAGGCAAAGGGGCCAAGAAGAGGAAGGAACTGGTGGGCGTTATGGTCAAGGAGTGGGACAAATGCCAGGCGGCTGGGGCTCGGCCTGGCGTAGGAGTTCGTGAACTTTATAAGTTGATGGCACGCAGCAAGATGACGTCGACGGCAGTCAAGGCCGAGCTGAAAGGGCTGTCACAAGACGGGGTGGTGGTCATCAGTGAGGACGTGGTATGGTGTGGGACGCCGGCGGATGGCTCGACGGGAAGTACGTCCGGTGTGCTGCGGGGTGGGACAGCGTCTGATGGTGTGGCTGTCTCGGGGACGGAGGGTGGTTGCACTGAGCAGGGGAGCAGCGTCGCGACTGGCACTGCGGCTGGTCTCAGGTCAGAAGTGCTTGGGAAAAGGAGGATGCGCGGGGCGGAGGAGGTTCTCGGCGCAGACAGGGTAACGCGGTCGAGAAGCGCGCCCGGTCTGGCGGCACGGGAGTACAATGAATCAGAATCGGGGGAGTCTGATGAGGAGCAGTGACAGGGCAGGGATACAGCGCGCGGAGACGGCATCACAGGGGAAGGAAGGTGAGGCTGGGCGTGGTGCAAACGGTGGGCGGGCGATAGGGGGCACAAACAGGTATGGAGTACCAAGTCGGGAACCAACACCTGGCCAGGGCGAGACTGTAACAAGGCGCACAAGAGCTACAACGAAACAACGTGAGTTTTCCAGCAGATATACGGGGTTCGCGGGCAGTAGCACGTGAGCACTGGTGGTACGGCGGACTTGCGAGGGATGCAATAACCCTCGACCGCGCCATGGCACGGCGCGGGATTCGTTTCTAGGGACCGGCTGGATAGTCGTACAGCCTATCGGTAGACGTAGACCGGCTCGAAGCTGCGTAGCAGCGGAGGGACAAAACCAGGTTGTTTGAGGTCTATTCGAAGTTAATACAGCTTTAAAAAAAAAAAGGCCTTGTGAATGAAGCTTGATCAGTTATATGCTCTTTGGCGCGAGGCCGAGGGCGTTACCGGGACGGAGGTAAACACGTGTAGGTCGTACTAACCTAGAACCAACGACATCACGATATAGACGACGTAACATAATCGTGGCGTGGGGACCCAATCCCAAAGACCCCCCGCGAGGCAGGCCAGCTGATTTTCTGCACA
>Ga0115008_10003947_pt1 | contig 12280 bp, 10 predicted proteins | sample FraStrMetagenome_FD_87164 | JGI IMG/M metagenome (GOLD analysis project Ga0115008, IMG submission 87164) | Marine eukaryotic phytoplankton communities from Arctic Ocean - Fram Strait ARC3M Metagenome | ecosystem: Environmental > Aquatic > Marine > Oceanic | place: Fram Strait | collected...
AATGTAAATGCGTCTTTGCCTTCTATATGTTTATCTTCAAAATCTAATAAATCTTTACGAATAGGATTACCAGTTAAAATGATTTTTTCCTTCGGAAAAAACTTCTCCAAACCTTCATAAGCCACACAAATTTTATCCACGTGTTTGGATAACAGCTTATTCGTGATCCCTGGATACGAATTTTGTTCTTGAATCAAACTTGGGATTCCTTTAGAAGTTGCAGATTTTAATAACGGTCCGCTTGCGAATCCACCTGTACCAATAACGACATCAGGTTGAAACGTGTTAATAATTTTTCGAGATTTCAATAAACTTGATAGCAACTTAAACGGAAACGCTAAATTTCTCAAAGTCAACTTTCGCTGAATTCCAGAAATCCAAAGTCCTTTAATTTCATAACCAGCTTGAGGTACTTTCTCCATTTCCATTCTGTCTGAAGCTCCAACGAATAAAAACTCAGCATCAGGAAAACGAGATTTTAATTCATCTGCAATAGCGATTGCAGGATATATATGTCCTCCAGTTCCTCCTCCTGATAATATGATTTTATAATGACTCATTATATCGCTTCGCTTAAAATTTCTAACGGATTATCCTCATCAATTTCCTCTCCTTTTATTTGCTCTCGTTTTGCACTTACACTTAAAACAATACCAATAGCCAAACAAGTCATCCAAATGGATGTCCCACCACTACTAATTAAGGGTAACGTTTGACCAGTAACCGGAAATAACTCTACAGCGACTGCCATATTAATTAAAGCTTGAAATATGATGGGCAAACCAACACCTAACACGAGCAATTTTCCGAAGACAGTATCCGACTTTTGAGATACAATCACAATTCTAAATAATAACCAAGAATACATAGTTAATAAAACTAATCCTCCAATAAGTCCATATTCTTCAATAATTATGGCGAAAATAAAATCTGACGATGATTGTGGTAATACATTTTTTTGAGTACTCTTCCCTGGCCCTTTTCCTTGAATCCCACCAGAAGCAATGGCTATTTTTGCATTTTCAATTTGATAATCTGCTTCGGTATCTTCACCATTAGCAAAATTCTCAATTCTATTCGTCCAAGTATCCACCCGGTTATTCATAACATCAGGAAATGCCTTTGCCACAAGAACAAATAAAGCCAATGCTAAAATCCCTGCACCAATAATAATTGCTAAGTACTTAATAGGGTAGCCTCCTATAAAAGTCAACATCATAACCATTAAAAATATGATTGCTGTCGTAGAAAAATTAGCTGGTAAGATTAAAATGAGCACCACAAATACTGGACCCCATAATGGCAGTAAAGTTTCAATAAAGGTGATTTCCTTATCTTGAATTTTAGATAAATATCTCGCCACATAGACCATTAACACAACTGCTGCCAATGTTGATGTTTGAAATGACATACCTACAAAAGGAATCTGAATCCATCGACTCGCATTAGCACCCTCAATCGTCGTTCCTTGAAGCATCGTCACAACCAACAAGACAATAACTAAAGGAATCATAACTATTGATAAGCCTCTAAAATAGCGATATGGTATTTTGTGAACTCCATACATAATAGCGAACCCCAAAAAGAGATGCATTAAATGCTTAACGAAAAAACCAAAGGTATTACCAACACCTCCAACATAAGCTAAATTACTTGCAGCACTATACACAGGTAGGAATGAGAAAATTGCCAGCAATGCAGCAATTGCCCAAATTAATCGATCTCCTTTTATGTTCTTAAATAGTGCTTGCATTTTCTTTTTGTTCTTCCTGCTAAATCAGGAATCTATTGTGTTTTTTATTTTTATTAATAGTTACGTTGCTAAATAATATAAATCTTCTCTTATGCATTAAAGAGATTCCTGCATTCGTAAGAATTCGTTACAAATTTCTAACCGCATCTTTAAATTGACGACCTCTATCTTCATAGTTTTCAAACAAATCAAAACTTGCACAAGCTGGAGACAACAATACATTTTCTCCCGCTTCGGCTACTTTATAAGCTATTTTAACTGCTTCACTCATAAATTCAGTTTCGATAATGATATCAACCATACCTCCAAAGTTCTCCATCAGTTTTTTATTGTCAACACCCAAACAAATGATAGCCTTTACCTTTTCATTGACAAACTGAAACAACTCTTTGTAATCATTTCCTTTATCAACACCACCCACAATCCATACGGTATGTGCATTCATGCTTTCTAAAGCGAAATATGTTGCATTAACATTAGTAGCCTTTGAGTCATTTATGTATTGTACTTTATTAATCTTAAGTACGTTTTCCAAACGATGCTCAACACCTTGAAAATTCTCTAAACTCTCGCGGATGGTTTGTTTTCTAATCTTTAACAAATGCGCTACGGTTGACGCAGCCATTGCATTTTTAATATTGTGCTTACCTTCTAATGCTAAGTTTTTTGTTGGCATAATTATCTGGTTGTTATCTATTGTTATTTTTATATTCTCTTTATCTAAATACGCTCCGTTTTCAATGGTTTTAGTCAATGAAAATGGTAATAATATGGATTGAACTGGATGGGTCTCTAACCAATCTAAAATGACTTCATCATCACCATCGTAAATGAAGTAATCATCTTTTGACTGATTCTCTGCAATCCTGAATTTTGAGGCGATATACTTATCAAACTGATACTCATATCTATCTAAATGATCTGGTGTAATATTGGTTAAAACTGCTATATGTGGTTTAAAATCAATAATATCATCCAATTGAAAACTACTAATCTCTAATATGTAGTTTTCGTAATCATGTTCTAAAATCTGCTTCGCAAAACTATCTCCAATATTCCCTGCTAAACCAACATTCAACTCTTGTTTCACCAAGTGGTTTGTTAGTGTCGCTGTTGTCGTTTTACCATTGCTACCTGTGATTCCCACAAGTGTTGCATTGGTGAATTTTGATGCAAATTCAATTTCAGAAACTACAAGTATTCCTTTTGCTCTAATTTCTTGTATTAGGGCAACCTTATCAGGAATCCCAGGACTCTTCATTACAATGTCTGCATTTAGAATTCTTTCTTCGGAATGCATGCCATCCTCAAATTCAATCTCATTATGTATAAGAACTTGTTTGTACTTTTCTTTTATAATCCCTTTATCTGAAACAAAAACATCATAACCTTTTGCTTTTCCTAAAAGCGCAGATCCAACTCCACTTTCTCCTCCTCCAAGAATCACTAACCGTTTCATCTATCTAATTTTCAATGTCACTATGGATATAATCGCTAATAGAATTCCTACAATCCAAAATCGAGTCACTATTTTACTTTCGTGATATCCTGATTTTTGATAATGATGATGCAATGGAGACATTTTAAAAATACGTCGTCCTTCACCAAATTTCTTTCGTGTGTATTTGAAATAGCTCACTTGCATTATGACTGATACGTTTTCAACTACAAACACACCACATAAAACTGGGATTAACCATTCTTTTCGCACTGCAATAGCAATTACAGCTATAATTCCTCCAATAGTCAAACTCCCAGTATCACCCATAAAAACTTGAGCCGGATAGGCATTGTACCACAAAAACCCAACCAACGCTCCTACAAAAGCAGCGATATAAATGGTGATTTCTTCTACTCTTGGGATGTACATTATATCTAAGTAATCTGAAAAAATGATATTACCAGAAACCCAGGCGAAAATCCCTAGAGTGAGCACAATTATAGCAGAAGTTCCAGCAGCCAAACCATCTATACCATCGGTGAGATTTGCCCCATTTGAAACTGCTGTAATGATAATTATACATACTAGAATAAAAATAATCCAGGCATATTTTGATAAACCTGGGCTAATCCAAGTAATCAAATCCTCATAATCAAACTCATTACTTTTCATAAATGGAATCGTAGTCTTTGTTGATTTCGCTTCTTCCTCAAATAACTTTGAAGGAGAAATATTTGGATTCTCAGCTAAAAGTATGTTTTGTTGTTCTTGAGGAATTTTTTCTTTCATAGTTACATCCTCATGAAAGTACATTGTTGCACCTACTATAATCCCTAAACCTACTTGACCTAAAACTTTAAAGCGACCTTTTAATCCGTCTTTATTATTCTTAAACTTCTTAATATAATCATCAATAAATCCTATAATTCCCATCCAAACTGTCGTTACTATTAGAAGGATGATGTATATATTCTCAAGCTTTGCCAATAACAATACTGGAATCAATGTTGCTAAAATGATAATAATCCCACCCATGGTTGGTGTTCCTGCTTTTTCTACTTGACCTTCAAGTCCAAGGTCACGAATCGTTTCACCAACTTGTTGTTTTTGAAGAAAACTAATAATACGCTTACCAAAGATTGTAGAAATCAATAAGGATAGAATAATAGCCATAGCAGCTCTAAAGGTTAAAAAACCAAAAAGGGATGCTCCAGGAATCTGAAACTGCTGTTCTAAATATTCGAATAGGTAGTATAACATTGATTATCTATTTCTGTATTGTCTTAAAAACTCTTGTACTGTATTGAAATCATCAAAATCAAAGCGTTCGCCTTTAATTTCTTGATAAGTCTCATGTCCTTTTCCTGCTATTAAAATGATGTCTTTAGGATTTGCCAATTGACAGGCTGTTTTTATAGCCTGTTTTCTATCTACTATTGACATTGTTTTTTTGAAATTTTGAGGCTCTACACCTTTTTCAATGTCTTTAATAATAGTTTCAGGAACTTCACTTCTAGGATTATCACTCGTAAAAATCACTTTGGTACTTAAAGCAGAAGCGATATGTCCCATTTTTGGACGCTTTGATGTATCCCTATCACCTCCACAACCTACAACGGTAATGAGCTGTTCGTTCTTTGTACGAATACTATTTATAGTTTCTAGTACATTTTTCAAAGCATCTGGCGTATGCGCATAATCTACAATTGCTGTGATTTTTTCTTCGGAAATGAGATACTGAAAACGACCGCTTACACTTTCTAATTCGCTAATCAAATGCAAAATTTCCACTTTCTCCAATCCTAATAATTCTGCGACACCATAAATTGCAGTAATATTGTAAGCATTAAAATCACCTATGAGTTTGGTCCACAATTCGCTATCATTAAGTTTCAAAAGCAAACCACTGAATTCATTTTCTAAAACTTGCGCTTTATAATCTGCATACGTTTTCAAAGCGTAGGTGTAGGTTTTTGCTTTCGTATTTTGAATCATAACCGAACCATTTTTATCATCGATATTCACCAAAGCAAAAGCGCCTTTTGGCAACTGATCAAAAAATGATTTTTTTACATCTCTGTATTCAGCAAACGTATCGTGATAATCTAAATGATCGTGGGACAAATTGGTAAATATTCCACCTTCAAAATGCAAACCTTCAGTTCGTCTTTGATGAATCCCGTGAGAACTCACTTCCATGAAGCAAAATTCAGCACCTGCATCATTCATTAACTTCAAGTACTTATTGATTGTTAACGAATCTGGTGTAGTGTGTGTCGCTTTATATTCAGTGTTATCCACCATTATTTTAACAGTAGACAATAAACCAACTTTGTAGCCAGCGTTTTTAAATAACTGATACAAAAGGGTAGCAATGGTTGTCTTTCCGTTAGTACCAGTCACTCCAACTAAGCGCAAATTTTCCGAAGGATTTCCGAAGACATTAGAAGCCATATGCGCTAAAGCCACATTTGTATCTTCAACTTCTATATACGTAATTCCATCTACCAAATTATCGGGACGTTCCTCACAAACAATAGCAATAGCACCTTGCTCGATAACAGCATCTATATATTGATGACCATCAACTTTAGTGCCTTTAATAGCAATAAAAACATCACCATTAGACACTTGACGAGAATCAAAACATAATGTATTGACATTGACACTCGTACTGCCTGCAACTGCATTTATGGTAACCTTATATAATATGTCTTTTAACTGTATCACGTTCCTAAAACAATAATTTGATTTCGTTTTACTTTGATTCCTTTATTGATAGACTGCGATGTTATTGTCCCAGCACCTTGCATTTTTACTTTAAGACCCATATTTTCTAATAATGCCAAAGCATCCATTGCTGGGAGCCCAACAACATTTGGCATAATTGTTTTATGGAGTTGCGATGTTTTATAAAAAGACTCGTACTCTTCATCTGCTTTTACATCTACAACTTCTAAAGATTTTACTTCATCAATTAAAGGTGTTTCTGTATAAATTTTTTGAGCTATTCTTTTAAATACTGGTCCAGAAACATCTGCTCCATAAAAACCAACCTTTGTACTTGGCTGATGAATCACAACGATGCAAGAATATTTTGGATTATCTGCTGGAAAATAGCCTGCAAAAGACGACACATATTTTCTGTCTTTTTTCCATTCTTCAAAGTCAGCATAGTCTGTTCTTGCTGTTCCTGTTTTTCCTGCCATTGAGAAATTTTCAGAATACATTCTGCTTCCAGTTCCTCTAACCACCACGTTTTTCAGAATGTCTCTAATTTCACCTAAAGTTTTATCTGAACATATTTTCTGGTTAATTACTTCTTTTTCAAAAACCTCAATCTCTCTATCAAACTCTTTTACTGCATTAATAAATCGTGGTCTCACCATTTCTCCATCGTTAGCAATGGCATTATAAAATGTCAATGTTTGCAAGGGTGTCATTCTCAAATTATATCCATAAGCCATAGAAGGCAATGCGTTTTTACTCCAAATAGCATCTCCAGGCTCTGGAATCACAGGTTTCCCCTCTCCTATTAGCGAGACTCCAAGTGTATCATGAAGCTTCCAGCTTTTAAGGCGATTAATAAATTTTTTAGGTTGCTGTGAATAGTTATCATCAATAATAGTTGCCAAACCTATATTTGAAGACACTTCTAATGCTCTTGCTGCAGAAATTTCCCCATAACCACGCGAATCAGTTATTGATCTTCCATAAAAGCGTTTACTTCCCATTTTTGTATCTACAACAGTCGATGTATCAATAACTTTATCTTCCAAAGCTGCCATTAAAGCCATCACTTTAAATGTAGATCCAGGTTCATGACTTTCTCCAACCGCATAATTAAGGCGCTCGTAATAGGTACCATTTTTATTTCTACCTAAATTTGAAATCGCTTTAATTTCGCCAGTTTTAACATCCATTACGACTGCGCAACCATGATCTGCTTCATATTTTTCTAATTGCCCTAAAAGAGAATGATGTGCGACATCTTGAATATTAACATTAATAGTGGTATAAAGATCATAACCATCTTGTGGTTCTACTTGATCATAATCGACGATAGGTTTCCATTTTCGGTTTCCTATTTTTTGCATGAGTCGTTTACCGTTAGTACCACGGAGATATTTTTTACCGAAGTAGCCATCAATTCCTGGTCTAGTTACATTTCCGTCGTCATCAATCTTCTCATAACCAATTGTTCGCTCTGCAATGCCACCCAATGGATGGTCACGCTTTTCTTCTTGAGTAACAATAAGACCACCTTTTATGGCGCCAAGATTTAACATTGGGAAATTGCGAATCCTGAGATAATCTGAATAACTAATATCTCGAGCCAATAGAAAGTATCGATTCTTATTTTTTCTCGCTTTTTTAATCTTTTCTAAATGATAACTCAACGATTTACCAGAATATCTAGAAAGTGAATCTGCAAGAGGTTTTACTAGTTCATTGAATAACTCTTGCTTTGGTTGAATGGCATCAATTCTAATATCATATTTAGGGATTGAAGTTGCTAGTAAGCTCCCATCTGCAGAATACACATTACCTCTGTTTGCAGGAATATCCATATCTTGAATGGTGCGCTCCTCTGCCAACTCTCTATACGCATCTCCTTGAACAAACTGAATGGTGCACAACTTAAATACGACAGCAAGCGCGAAGACAAACATACTGCCAGCGACGAAATACAATCTGTTTAATATGTTAGTTTCGGTTGTTGCCACGTTATCAATTCTGTGTTTTTACTTTTATTTTTACGGGTGGATTTTCTGAAATCATCAACCCTTTTTTATTCATTTCGGTTTCAATCTGAGATGCTTTCTTCAATCTCATTAAAGTTCCTCGACCATCTACAAATTGAGATCTTAAATCTTTTGCTTCATTTTTTAATCTTGCAATCTCGTATACCTTTTGATCTGCACTATGCGAACTTGCAATCATAATTATAGCTAGGAATGAAATAAAAATGATGATTCTCCAATTCTTAAAGGAGTCATCACTCACTAAAAACTTACCTCTTAATATGCTGTAAATGTTTTTTTTCATTCTTTTCGCCTGACAAGGCACTTAAGTGCTATGTTATAACTTTTCAGCTATACGAAGCTTTGCACTTCGTGCTCTATTGTTTCTTTTTATTTCTTCGGAAGTTGGAATAATTAAACCTCCAACTTTCTTCAATGGCACTTCAAAATTACCGAAGACATCACGTTCTGGCTCTCCCTCAAACAAACCATTTCTGATAAATCGTTTCACCAATCTATCTTCTAAAGAATGGTAAGAAATCATACTTAAGCGACCTCCTTTAACCAAAACACCTGGTGTTTGTTGTAAAAACTCTTTAAGCGCTTCAATTTCTTGATTCACTTCTATTCGAATAGCCTGATAAATCTGTGCAAGTACTTTATTTTCTCTTTGGTGATTGAGGAATCTTTTAAGCACTAACTTTAATTGCTCACTTGTTTTTATTTCATTCTCCGTTCGTGAGGCTACAATGTCACTTGCCATTAATGGTGCTTGTCGTAATTCCCCATATTGAAACAAAACCTGTTTGATTTGTTCCTCGTCATAATCATTAATCACATGAAAAGCAGATAGCTTATCATCTTGATTCATTCTCATATCTAAGTCAGCTTCGAAGCGTGTAGAAAAACCACGTTCTGCAACATCAAATTGGTGTGACGATACGCCAAAATCTGCCAAAATACCATCCACTTGCTTTGTACCATGAAATCTGAGAAAGCGCTTGGTATATCTAAAATTTTCATTAATTAATGTGAAACGGTCATCATCAATTGTATTTAAAAGAGCGTCTTTATCTTGATCAAAAGCGAACAGCTTTCCGTTAGGACCTAAATGTTTTAATATTTCTTTACTGTGACCACCACCACCAAAGGTGACATCGACGTAAATTCCGTCAGGCTTAATATTTAAACCTGCTACTGTTTCTTTGAGTAATACTGGGTTATGATAATCCATCGTCGTCGTCTTGTCCCATCACTTCTTCAGCTAAATCTGCAAAGTCTCCAGTTGCATCATCAATAGCCTTTTCGTAGTTATCTTTATCCCAAATTTCAATAATGTTAATTGCAGACGAGACTACAATGTCTTTTGTGACTCCTGAAAAAGCCACAAGGTCTTTTGGAATCAATAAACGCCCTGCTGCATCTACCTCAACTTGCTTTAATCCAGCAGTAAAACGACGAATAAAATCATTGTTTTTCTTTTTGAAGCGATTGAGTTTATTCACTTTTTGCATCAAAATCTCCCACTCAGTCATAGGATACAATTCTAAGCATGGTTGAAAAACCGCACGCTTAAGCACGAAACCATGTTGCAAGACAGGAAGCAACTGCTTTTTTATAGCAGCAGGCAACATGAGCCTTCCTTTGGCATCCACTTTACACTCGTATGTTCCTATTAATGGGTTCAAAATGATTGATTTACCTACAGTAACGATTAACAATCAAATATATTGAAAATTTTACCACTATTTACCACTCTATACCACATTTGTTAATAAATTAATAATTTGCGAATTATTGAAGGGGTTACATTTCAGAATAAAAAACCACAAAACACTAACTATCAATACTATAAATTTTGAATATAGAGCCCCGTTTTAATTGTTAACATCTCAATTCACGACAAACTTTATGGAGTGAAATAATGTGTTAAAGTTTTAATTGAATTACCTATATTTGTTTTTAAGCAAAATGACTAACTATTAATGGCACACCTTTTAAAAGAAGAGAAAGACTATAGATATATTGAAGTAGGAGAAGGTAAACCGTTAATCGTGCTACATGGTTTAATGGGAGGCTTGAGCAACTTTGATGCAGTTACCACTTACTTTAGCGAAAAAGGATATAAAGTTATCATTCCTGAATTGCCAATCTACAGTATGTCGTTGATAAAAACCAACGTTAAAAGCTTTGCAAAATATTTGCATGATTTTATAAATTTTCTTGGTTTTGACGAGGTTATTTTACTCGGAAATTCGCTTGGTGGACATATTGGTCTATACCACACAAAATTATATCCAAAAAAAGTCAAAGCGCTTATTATCACTGGAAGTTCTGGTTTATATGAAAGTGCGATGGGTGGAGGTTATACAAAACGTGGTGACTATGAAGTCATCAAGAAGAAAGCACAGGACGTGTTTTATGATCCTGCAGTTGCTACCAAAGAAATCGTTGACGAAGTTTACGACACTGTAAACGATAGAAATAAGCTCATAAAGACGCTTGCCATTGCAAAAAGTGCAATTCGTCATAATATGCGTAAGGACTTACCGAAAATGAAATTACCAGTGTGTATCATTTGGGGTAAAAATGATGGTGTTACACCTCCAGAAGTAGCCACAGAATTTAATGAATTACTACCAAATTCGGAATTATTTTGGATTGACAAATGTGGGCATGCAGCCATGATGGAGCATCCTCAAGAATTCAACGAGATCCTGAAAGCTTGGTTGGTGGATAAGAAATTATAGTTATAATAACTACTTCAATTTAAAAGTATCGATGAGTGATACTAATAACTTAAAAGAGATTCCTGCAATCGCGGGAACTAGAGATGAAAATTAAAACAGCCGAATTTATTGTAAGTAACTCTGAAGTGGACAAATGTCCTAAAGATCAGATCCCAGAATATGCCTTTATTGGTCGTAGTAATGTTGGAAAGTCTTCGCTTATCAACATGATTACCAATCATAAGAATTTAGCTAAAACCTCTGGAAGACCAGGAAAAACCCAGCTAATTAATCATTTTTTAATTAATAAAGCGTGGTTCTTAGTGGATTTACCAGGTTATGGTTATGCTAAAGTTTCTAAAACTGCAAAACGAAAATTTCAAAAATTTATTACTAATTATTTTGAGAAGCGACTTCAATTAGTGTCCGCTTTTGTGCTTGTAGACATTAGACATGAGCCTCAAAAGATTGATTTAGAGTTTATGGAATATTTGGGTGTTAGTGAAATACCGTTTTCTATTATTTTTACTAAGGCAGATAAACTCAAACCAAAAGCTATTGAGCGCAATGTAAAAGCCTATTGTAACAAACTCTTAGAAACTTGGGTGGAAGCACCTAATTATTTAGTGACTTCATCCTCAAAAGCTATTGGACGAGACGAGGTTTTACAGTTTATAAGTGATACTAATGTTGAGATTGCGGGATTGCGGTAAATCTAAGCCTTCACATCCAAAGCATCTCTCAACGCATTACCAATCAACATAAAAGCCATCACTAAAACCATAATACACAATCCGGGGATTAGTGCTAAATACGGTTTACCTAGAATAATATAATTGTAGTGGTCTTTAATCATTGCTCCCCAACTTGCCATTGGTGGTTGTGCTCCAATACCAAGGAAACTCAATCCGCTTTCTATAAGAATGGCTGCTGCGAAGTTGGCAGCAGAAATGACTATAATTGGCGCCATGATATTTGGTAAGATGTGCTTGGTGATAATTCTATAGTCATTAAAACCTAAGGCTCTTGCTGCAGTGACGTATTGCATTTCTTTTGCGCTTAATATTTGTCCGCGAACAACTCTCGCCACTTCCACCCACATCGTTAAACCTACCGCAATGAACACTTGCCAAAAGCCTTTTCCTAAAGCTAAGGTTATCGCAATTACCAATAAAAGGGTCGGTATAGACCAGGTGACATTGATAATCCACATGATTAATGCATCTACTTTTCCTCCGTAATATCCTGCAATACTCCCAAAGAAAATACCAATAACTAATGAAATGAATACTGCAACAAAGCCAATAGAAAATGAAATTCTAGAACCTACTAAGACTCTACTTAGAAGGTCTCGACCGTATTTATCTGTTCCGAATAGAAAGGTTTTATGGTTGATATGAGACTCATAATCGTTGTTTGGAAACACATTTATACTAATTGATTTGTCCGCTCCAATTAATCCATCGCTAGCATATTCAGTATAAAATAATGTTTGATTTTCTATGGTATAATTTGAAATAGGAATCTCTGTATCACTACTTCGAGTTCCAAATAATAATTTAGAAGCGAAAGATTGTTGGTTTTCAATTTCCGAAGGGATACTAAGCATTTG
>Ga0115008_10003948_pt1 | contig 12279 bp, 8 predicted proteins | sample FraStrMetagenome_FD_87164 | JGI IMG/M metagenome (GOLD analysis project Ga0115008, IMG submission 87164) | Marine eukaryotic phytoplankton communities from Arctic Ocean - Fram Strait ARC3M Metagenome | ecosystem: Environmental > Aquatic > Marine > Oceanic | place: Fram Strait | collected 2012-06-18
ACTTTACTTTACGATGTAACAAAATTGGTATACAATAGAAGTGTTGACGAATCTTACGGGACTTCTTTTACTTACTATGCATACGATAATGATTCTCAATTAGCATTGTCCTCAAATACAGTTTCATGTTCTATTACGGTTGAAGAATTAACGGTATACAACAACCTTCCAACAATTGGTAATAGAAATATATATGCAGACAATAGAATAACAACAGTTTTAACATTAGAGGATTTTACAACTCTAGCTGTTGCTGCTTATAATGATATAGATGGAGACCCTCTTCAAGCAATTAAGATTCTCGGTATATCTGAAATAAACGGTGGAACTTACTATTACTTTGGTTCACCTGTTACAGTTGGTCAGGTAATAACCGCTGACGAAATAAGCAATGGTGCTTTATATCATGTTGCCTCAGATTCAAACTCAATTACAACAGATACATTAGATGTTGCAATTAGAGATCACGAGGATTCAGATTGGGTAGATTAATTTAAAAAAAAATATATGCTATTAACAATAACTAACAGTGGGTTGCAAAACGGAAGACCCACTTCAATAGGAAGTTTAAATTTAAACCTAGGTAATGCAGATATGCATGTATTCACATTAAGTGATTTTACCACAAATACAACTCCACAATATTCTGATCCAGAGGATGATGAGTTAAAATACATTAAAATAACAAAGGTCTTGACTGGTAATGGCACTTTAAAATTAAACGGAACTGAAGTTCTTCTTGGGCAGATTATTAATTCAGGTAGTATATCTTCAGGAAGTTTAATATACGACACTCCTGCAACTGAAATAAATAATGCCTATGTAGATTTATTTGAATTTGATTGTGCAGATGTGGGTTCTAACTCTTTAAGTGGATTGCCAGGCGGAATAGTTACAATAAATATAGCCGCCCGTGCAAATCAACCTGCAAGCTCCGTTGGAAACGGAACAGTAGTTACAGCTTATGCAACCACAATAACATTTAGGTCTGCAGAGTTTACTGTATTTACAAGCCCGCAATACAGTGACCCAGAAGGAGATCCAGCTGACAAGCTAAAGGTATTAACATTGCCTTCAGCAGGAACCCTTTTATTTAACGGAAACAACGTGTCACCTCAAGATGTAATAACTTTTGCAGAGATAGATGCAGGTTATTTTCAGTATGTTCCAAGTACAGACACAGAGCTGACTCAACAATTATCGTTTAATTTTGCTATTGCAGACGCAGGCTCTGGAATATTCGTAGAAAACTGAAAAATTATGGCTGTAATGAATATTTACATCGAAGAAGAAATAGTTACAAACCCTGTGCTTACTGGTACAGGGGTTATTGGGGGCTCTGTTATTAGCGAAAGTCCCTGCACTACTAGCTGGGAAGTTTCGGTAAAAACTCAAACATCCGTGTGGGTAGAATGGACTGTGTCTCAAGGCTCTGTCACAATAATAAAAACCAATAACAATCAATTGGCGGTTAATGGCGAGACAATTACAAGTGGAGAATCTATAGTGCTTTATAGTGTAGTTGCAAATTCTTTTAGATCATGGGATGATATACAAAACACTAACACTTTAGAGATAGCTTTTATATTGAGAGATTCTCAAGGTGGATCCCAGGTTGATAAACGTACATTTACTAGGTTTTGTACTACAAGTACCTGTTAAGATAATAGTTGAATAATAAAATGTATCACAAAGAGATGATACAATTACTTGACTTATATGGCTTTTTATGTTATATTTGCCTGTAATTTTTATTAATTAAAATATTTTAAATGCAGGATTTAGAGATTATTAAAGACTTCCTTAGAAGTAAAAGTAGTTATTTAAACGAAGGTAATCCAAAGATTCAAAAGTTTCTAGCCAACAAGTATGATGGTGTAAAATTTAGCTTTGCAATCATTAAAAAGGCAAAAAAAGAGGTAAGGAAAGAATTTAGAAATTTATTAAAACAAAATTCTCCAGTAGAAACAAAGTCGCCAAAGATTCAAGTAACACCTGAGCTAATAGTAAAGTTTAATGAGCTTGCTGTTCAAATGGGAATGAAGGCAATAGACATCCCTATAGCTGAAGAGGATAAGCTAGAATCTATACTTCAGAGAAAGAAAGCACTGCGTGGGTTCCATGTGCCTGAGATTAATGATCAAGTTGGAATGCATATATTATTAGGGTGCAATCATGTGCCTTTTCATAATAAACAACTACACAGGGGTATAATTGAATTAATTAAAGATTACCCTGAATTAATTAAAGGATTTCACTTATTAGGTGATTTCTTAGACTTAAACCCATTATCAAGTCATGATAGAGGTAAGTTTACTGCAGTTCCAGGATTAACTCTAAATGATGAGTACCAAATTGGAAGTGACTTATTGCATGACTTTAATAGAGTCTTACCTAAAGATGTGTGGAAAACATACTTATATGGTAACCATGAAGACAGATATAACAGATGGATGTCTGTTATGGATAATGCCAAGACACCATTAGTGTCACCTGAAGAAGGGTTGAGATTATGGGAAAAAGGATATAATGTTAAAACTAGTTGGAGTCAGGATTTTGTGACTATTGGTAGAGATTTTGATGTATTTCATGGTATTTACTTTAGTATACATAATGCTAAAGCTCACTTAGATAAATTAAGAAGAAGTTGTGCATATGTGCATACACACCGATCTCAAGTATATAGAGAGGGTCAAATGGCAGCATATAACTTAGGCGCATGTGCGGACTTTTCTTCTAAAGCATTTAGATACGCATCAAGAGCCATGAAGTCTCAATGGGCAAATGGTTTTGGAATAAACATGGTTGATAAAAATGGAGTATCTCACGTAACACAAATACACGTAACACCTGATGGGCACTTCTATTTTGGTGGAAAATTTTATTAGATTATTATGACCAAAAGAGAACTTATTTATACAGTCTTTGAAAAGTTAAACATTCACTCTGATGACACAAGGTTGTCAGAGGAATTAGTTTCTTCTTTAATAGACACCAAGAGAGCAATGTTACTAAAGCAACAATATGCTAAAAACTCTTGGCACATGCCAATTGAGATTAAACAGGAGTTATGTATGGACTTGGAGTCTGTGAATATGGTTGATGGATATTCATGCGCAGGGAAAATCCTTAGAACTAAACAGGTACTTCCACGAAGTATCAAGATTAAGGGGAAAGAGGGCCCATTAGCTGTACGTAAAGTAGATGGTTTAGAAATAGCAGCGTCTATTGTAGCTATTGAAAGGATCCCTTTCTTGTTTGAGAATAAATACACTCAGCATTTAATATATTGCGCTGTGGACTTTAGTGGTAGTCTGTACTTAATCTCTAAGGACAATAAGTTAAGATTCTTAAAGTCTATCAAGGTTACAGATATATTTGAAAGTCCAGACGATGCTTCAAGTATGCAATGCACGATAGATGATAATAATGAAGTATGGGACAATCATTATCCAATTGAATCAGCAATGGCTGATGTTGCTATAGATATGGTGGTAAAAGAATTAACTAGGACATTAAGTATTCCAGGTGATAATGTAAATGATGCATCAGATGGAAGAGGGTAAAAAAGATAAAAGGATTCACAGAATAAAAACTGATTACGGAAATTATGATTATTATAAGCATTTTGTGGATAACCGTAGTAGTGATGCTGACTGCGAGTTGGTTTCTAGAGCAACATTTGGACAGATAATAAAAGAATTCAATGGCCATGTCAGAGACAGGATTTCTACAAAAGGTGCAGAGTATATTATGCCTTGCAGAATAGGTAAAGTTGAGTTAAGAAAAATGCAGACTGAAGTTAAAATAGATGATGACGGAAACATTATTAACAACCTTCCTGTAAATTGGAGAGAAACTAGAAAACTTTGGGCTGAGAGTGACAAAGCAAGAGAAAAAAAGACAAAAATAAGATACACTAATGAGCATACCGGGGGATATACTTTTAGAATATTTTACAGAACATCAAAAGCTAACTTTAAAAACAAGAGCATTTACAAATTAAAATTCAATAGAACTATGAAGCGACAGCTTTCTACTTCTATTTTTGCGGGTAAAATAGATGCATTTCTAAAATAGACAAAATGGCAAGCACAGGTAATTTAGTAAGTATTAAAATGGTAGCTGACAGGTTAATGAGGAACCCTCTAATGAAAGACCTCAACTATGAATTTGTAGTTGATAATGCTATTCAGATTCTCAGAATATTAGAGGCACCATCAATATTCGTCAATAGACGAGAAGTATTAAATGTAGTAAATTACAGGGCGTTAAAGCCTATTGATATTATTAAGGTTGAAGGTATTGCCAGAACTGATAATGGACAGGTTGTTCCGCTTCAGACAAGTGAAGATATTTCCCAGGAATTCTTTGGAGAAGGAGAAAGGAAACCAAATAGATCTGATAATACATATTCGTTAAACAGTAAGTATATAAACTTGAACTTTGAAAAAGGAACAATAGAGGTTATATACAAGGCTATAGCAACAGATGACGAGTGCTACCCATTGATACTAGACAACGAGACTTTATTAAGATGTGTTGAAAGCTATATTAAGTGGAAATGGTTTGACATTTTAAATGACATGGACATGGTGTCTGATAGAAAACTCTCTAAGGCTGAATCAGACTATTGCTTTAATGTTGCCCAAGCAGATTCCAATCTTAAACTACCTAGTACAGATGAGATGGAGACTATTGTAAATACAATTGTTCAATTAATTCCAAGTAGAACTGAATTTTCAAGAAGGTTTGAATTTTTAGGAGCTCAGGAAAGATTAAGAATACACTAATATGATGCAAAAACAACAGTTTCAGTACAGAGGTATGTCAAAAGACTTATCTAGTGACAAGCAAGGCGATAAATACTTTAACGCTAAGAACATACGCATATTAGCAACTGACCAAAAGAGTACATTTTCTGCTACAAATGAGGCAGGTAATGAATTTATCTTTTCTATTCCTTCACCATCATTGAATACAGATCTTAGAAGAATAGAGTATGTTGTTTCAGGAGTTACCAAATCATTAGAATACAAAACAAACACAAATATAGTACCAAGATGTAGCTTAGAGATAGAGTACTACAACAAGACGTCAGGAACTCAGGTAATAATTGGCACAAAAGAATTAAGGGATTCTGCTCTTATTATAACTACAGATAATAATGGATATGACTGTTTTTGGGAATTAACTAACTTAAACGAAGGTAATTTTGACTTAAATTTACTCTACATGGGTAATTTAGGTCTTAACGAGAGTAACCTTGTTCAAATTTTGTACAATTACGAAAACTCAATAATTCAAAAAATATACTTTGTTGATGGGATTCATCAACTTAGATTCTTTAATATACGACAAAGTCAAGAAAATGGAGATTCTATTAATTTAATTGACCTGGATCCAAGCGCAATAGATGTGGTTAGCAAGTTCAACTTATCTCAACCAACTATTACTGGAGTCACTGGAGGAGGCTCTCATACAGCAGGTATGATTCAGTATGCTTATGGATTGTATATCCTTAATGGAGCTCAAACAACTCCATCTCCACTTTCAGAATTAGTTGCCATAGATAAAGGAAATGGATTAGGTGGTGGTGCAGTGAATGAAGTTCTTGGTAAATCAATATCTATAAATATACCAAACATTGATCAAAAGTTTACACACATAAAGATATACTCTATAAAATACACTTCTTACAATCAGATCCCTGAAATAACAATAGTTGCTGACAAAGAAATAGATTCATTTAACTCATTCTCTTACACAGATGATGGTTTAGCTGGAACGTCAATATCCACTGAAGCATTTGTATTTTTAGGTTCTAGTCCTATTATACCAAAACACATTGCAACTAAAGACAACAGGTTATTTCCCATCAACATAGTGGAACAACCGTTTGATGTTGATTTAGATTTTAGGGCTTTCTCATTTAATTCAGGGTTGACATGTGAGGTTTTGGATAATGCATATTTAAACAACAACGGATATGTTGTTGGGGATGTTTCTTATGTAGATAGATTAACGTATTCATTGCCCGAGAGCAATGATGCGATTAATAAAAACTATGATACTCAAAAATATAAATCAGACGGGGTGACTCTTGGTGCTTCAGGAAAGTATATAGAGGTAGAGATAGTTCAATCTGGAGCTGTGGATGTAGATGATTCGCAATTTTTAAAAGACAGAGAGTTATATCGTATTGGAATAAAACTATACAATAGACTTGGGCAAACTTCAGAGCCTAAGTGGGTAATGGATTTAAGAGCCCCTGAAGGTAATCTTTCAGGAAACTATAATAGACTGCGTGTTAAGTTGACTAGTGAGTTTTACACCTGGCTAAATGACGCAAGTAACTTCAACAATGAAGATGATGTTCCGGTTGGATATAAAATACTTAGGGCAGACAGGACTTTATCCGACCAAACAATATATGCCCAAGGGTTTATCAATCCCATGGTTGCAAACTATGTTAATGACGATAAGATAACTTCACTCTATGATAGAAAAAATGCTGTTAATTCTACAACTTCAGATATAATCCCATCAATGACAAGGATGTTTGAGACTTTTAAGCCATTTATTGGATGTAAAGATTACCATGATTTATCTCAAAAAAATGAAAATAGCTCTTCTTTTTCAACATTAGGCTACGGCAGAGACACCGAAGGATTCAAACCTGCTTCAAGTAGAGACTGGAGAGCTCAAAATTTCCAACACAATAGACTTATGCAGTTCTTTAGTCCCGATGTATTGTTTAGGGATAACAAGATTGATTCAAGCTTTAAGCTTAGGGTATTAGGCCTAGCTGAGCAAAGTTATTCAGCCAACTGGTCTACAGAAACAAATCCAGCTACCTCTGTTAATGAAACAGAAGCTAAGTTTTTGAATGGAATTACCAGTTCAACATCAGGTGTTTCATCACAAACCATAACAGGCAATCCAACACATCTGTCAGATCAAGGTTTTTTTGGCCCAACAAATGGAAAAGGAACAGCAGCTCAACATCAGGTGTTCAGAGAGTTTAAGGGGGTTTTTCATAAATCTTCAGGAAATGCAACTGAATGGGACATATATGGTGCTCCGGAATTAACTCAAGAAGGAGCTGATTTTACGGCATACAATAATGACTTTAAGCTTAGGTATTCAAATAATTTGAAATCAATGCTCATGGATGACTGGAGTCAATCTGACGCTGTATATGATGACTCATCAGTACAAGTAAGAGGATGTAACACTATGGGGGCAAAGTGTATAACATTTGCTGAAGGGCCTGATGATTCTAGCTTTCCAATAGATTCAAGAAAAAGTATAGAACAGATCTATAGCGCCTCACAAATATCAGCCACAAAAGGTGTTTTACTTACTGAATTTGTAAAAGACTCATCCGTATTGTATATAGGTGGCTCTTACGGCGGTATGACTCATGAGGCTAAAGAAAACTCATCATACATTGAAATAGGGGAATACAACGATATTAATGATGACAATGTATTAATTTCATCACCGGGTGACACTTTTGTGGGTGTGTTTACATTTACTAAACTAGTAAAGACTGACACTGAAAACACATCAGTTGAATTCAATACTGTATCAGAAATCATAAGTATAAAAGTAGAAACCACCATAGATCTTAAAAATAGAAATGATTTGTCATTAGGCGCTTGGGATAATAGGTATCAACCTAGATACGAAGAGTATCAAAAATATAACACCGTATATTCTCAGCAGCCAAATTTGATAAAATCTGTTGATACAGGAACTAAACTTAAGAAGATACAAGAATTTGACGGAAGATTAATGTCATCCAAAGAAAAGATACCTGGAGAATTCATTGATAGCTGGACTGATATTTTAGAAAATGAGACTATGGATTTGGATGGCAAGTATGGACCAATCAATGCTGTAATAAATTTAAAAGATGAAATATTTTGTCTACAAGATACAGCAGTTGCTCACATCAGCATCAACCCTAGAGCTCAAACTACATCGGCTGATGGTATACTACTAGAGTTAGGTACTGGAGGTATTCTTCACGACTATAATTACAAGAGCACTACAATTGGATGTCTAAATAAATGGGGCGCTGTAACAACGGAAAATGCATTCTATTTTGTAGATGTGATCAATAGTGGGATAATGACATTTGATGGTTCTACTGTTGGTAGAATATCTGATTTAAAAGGATTCCACCACGAGTTTGTAAATAATATGAACTACAGTGATCTTAGCAAGGACAATCCCATTTTGGGAACCGGAGTCTCAGTTGGATACAATTCTGTAAATGCAGATGTTTACTTTAGCTTTCATCAGTCAACAGGTGAGTTTACAATATCATTCAATGAAAAGATTGGTGAATTCATTAGTTACTATGATTACGTCCCTGCTTGGTATATAAACAAGGGTTCAGTGATGATATCTACAGACAAAAAGAATACGCAGGTATGGGAGCACTTCAAGGGGTTGCCTAATTATTTCTATGGTCAACACTTCCCAAGTTTAATCACTTTACATATTGCACCGCAGGGTAATGAAATTATACTTAATAATGCTTCTTACAAGATGGAATTAACAGATCAGTCTGGAAATGAGGTATTAAAAAAGGGTTTAACTGGTGTTAGAGCTTATAATGATTACCAAGATTCAGGACTTGTAAACCTTGTGCAGAGACAAAATGTATTTGAAAAGTTTAGGAATTGGAAGATTAATTTCCCAAGAGATAGTGGAACTAGAGATAGAATACGTAGTGCATGGGGATTTGCTGAGTTCAATTTCAATAACACTGATGGTAATAAATTAATCTTACATGACATAACTATCTTCTATACACAGCCTTAAAATTGTGTGATATAGAATATTGACAAGTTATTCATAATTTCATATATTTGTATTATGTTCATTAATGAGACGGGAGAAGATCCTACTAATCCAAAAAAAACAAAAAAGAAGCCTTCTAAATTTAATAAGAAGGCTTTTAAACATGCTATAAGCATGGTTGAGTCTAGTGGCGGTAAGTTTATGTGGAATAAAACTTCTAGCGCTACGGGAAAATACCAATTTCTTTACAATTTAATTAAAACTGACCCTTCAATGAAAGGCGTAAGTAGAAGAGAATTCTTGAACAGAGATGACCTTCAGGAACTTGTAATGGATAGGGCTCTTGACGGTAAGTTAAGGGGCTTTACTTATGGAGAAGGGTATGCCAATAAGCTTAAAAAAGAATTTAACTCTGATTATGATGTGAATTCTTTGACGGCAATGGTTCATTTCTTAGGACCAGGTAATGCACGTAAATTCTTAAAAGATCCTGTAAGTTTCAGAGTCCCAGGAAAGGTTAACTTAACTGGTGACGAGTATATTTCAAAGTTCAGTAAATATTTTGATAAGTACAACCTAGACAATCCTGCTACTCCCGACAACCCTCCTGAAAGCTTTCCTGCTACTTCACCAAAGATTAGGGAGTCTAAATATTTGGAGCAACCAAAAGACAATATTCCTCAACAAAACAGTTTCAATATGCAGGATTTACTGTCTAAATTACCTAAAGATATAGACAACTACGAGTCAAGGCAGAGTGAATTGAACAGCTTCAGAAATGGTGGGGAAGTAGAAGGAGCAAGTGGAGCGGATGAGTTAGTTACTTTGTTTGAAGGTGGTGGTACACACGAGGAAAATCCATTAGGAGGAATACCTCAAGGTATGGGTGCAAATGGCAAGCCCAATCTTGTGGAAGAAGGAGAGACTAAGTGGAACGACTATATATTCTCTAATGCTTTTGACATGGAAGGAAACTTTACTGGAGAAGACGGTAATAAGTCTAACGTATTTGAAAAAGGAGGAAAGCTAGACCCCCCGACAGGCAAGGTTAACGCAGTAAGTAAGGAAGAAGAAAAATCTGTTTTTGACTATATTACAAATCTACACTCTACCGAAAAAATGACCGAAGGAAAGACTGCAAATACTGTTGGCAATCTATACGGAAATCTTTCTCAGTATTTTACAGGCAAAAAAGATCATGATTTAAAAGACAGTCCTTATAGGCCTACAGTAAAAGGCAGTGATGATAAGAAATATTATACTAGACCAGGGATGAGGGAGGACGTGTATGTAGATTTAACATCAGAAAGAGTTAAAAAAGACTACAATCATTCTGGTGATTTTAATGACATTCATAAGGGCCTTTTATCCAAAGGTAAGGATAGGGTCCACAATGCTGATAATGCATTTCCAAAAAACCAAGCTGGATACAGAGGGCAGGTAAACAAGGGTCATGGAAACATAATTGGTCAATTTAACCTAGGAAGATACATAACTGATGCAGGTGAAGATGAGAATGGAAAATACATTTCTTTTTCAGACACTTACGATTGGAACGGATCTTCTTTTAAGAATAAAGAGGGAATAGAGTTCTACGACAGAATATATGAAAACCAATGGGACTCTTTTAAAAATAGTAAAAACAAAAACTCTAATAGCTTTAAAAAAGGAGGAAAATTAGACCCGACAGACCCTCCAGGACCAAAGGAAGAAGAAAAGCCTTTTTCAGTTACTAAACAAAATCATCTAAGCAGCCCTACTGTTAAGGAAGAAATGATTATACCAGACGTTCGTGACCAGTACAGAACTCAAGCTGAGTTCCCTGATTTTAAACAAGGAGAAGATGTGAACTTCAGTAAAGCTGTAAAAGGTAGTGGTGCTCAGGCTTTTTTAAATAGATACAATCATGCTATAACAAGAAAGAGAATGATGGAGCAGAGTGGTGTTTCTAATGAAAATATAGACAACATGATATTAAAGGGATTGTCTGCAAAAAAACATATTGGAGGGAATACAAAAGGTTCTAAAGCTTCTTATTCTAATGATACTGTGCATATGGGTGAGGATTATAAAGACAATCACAATGTAGAAACCCATGAAAGAGTACATGCGTCTGGTATTGATGGAGCTATGGGGATTGCATTAACAGATGTTCTTGGGAATGCTTTTCATCAAGAAGGAAAAGAATGGCTTAAAAAGACATCTCCATCAACTTTAGATTACTTAAATCAACCTCACGAAGCTTACGGAAATTTCTCTGAATTTAGAAGTGCTTTAGGAATGAAACCTGGAGATAAGATAGATAAAAAGAAGCTAGAAAGATTAGTCAAAGAAAAGGGCTTAGGTATGGAGAATTTCTACAGAGCTTACAACACGGACAAGATAGTAAAAGCACTGAATACAATTGCTTACCAAGAATCAAATAATAACGAATATAAATTATCATAGTATGGATATAATGTCAAAATTTAACTTGCCAAAATACTTAAAAGGAAAATCATTTTCTGAGGCAAGCAAATGTATTTCTGATAAGTTTAAAGATAGAAATAGCCCTGAAGACATAGAGACAATGAATGAGATGCAAGGTAGACTTAAGCAAGCTCAAGAATTTGTAAAGTCTGAACAAGAAGCTAGAACTAAACCTCAAGCTGCGACAGCTGATGATTTTGTTCCCGGGGAACAAAATACAGGTGCAGGAGCGCCAGCTCCTGAGCAAGCGCCAGGACAAAATGGATATGCATTGGGAGGATTGTTAGAAATGGCAGGAGGAGTACAAGGTTTAGCTGAAGGTGCCATGGGCATGGCTTCGGGTATGTTTGGAGGGCAAACAGGATCTACAGTGTCTGGCGCTTTAGACGGGGCTTCAAAAGGTTCGCAATTTGGCCCATGGGGATCTTTTATTGGTGCTGGTATTGGAGGAATAACTGGGTTTTTAGATGGTGGTGATGCTGAAGATGAGTTTGACAAACAGCAAAGAATAGAGACTAATACTACCCACAATAAAGCAAGTAATGCATATAAGACAGGTGGTCAATTATTAGTAAACTCATTTAGAACTGGTGATGATTTAGACCCTCCAACAGACCCTCCATTAGCAACAGAAGAGAAATCATATCCTACTAACGAATGGTGGAATAAAACAAAGGTTTCCCCTGGACCAGGGCAAGCACCTGCAGTATCTCCGGGAATGGAGAAAGGACAGGGTAACTTTATGAAACCTATTCCTGAAGAGGGTGACAGTCAGTGGTGGAAGAAAAATCCTTTTCCAAAGAACCCTGTAAACCCTTTAAGAACAGCATATAATACTAATCCAGCTAGTCCAGTGTCTACTAGTACTACAACCAACACTATTGACACTAAGACACCTCTTGCATCTCAAGTCAATACCAGGGATAAGGTTAAAGGTCTTTCAGCATTACCTACAATTGGAGTTCAAGAATCTATTGATTTAGACAGGAATCT
>Ga0115008_10003950_pt1 | contig 12275 bp, 15 predicted proteins | sample FraStrMetagenome_FD_87164 | JGI IMG/M metagenome (GOLD analysis project Ga0115008, IMG submission 87164) | Marine eukaryotic phytoplankton communities from Arctic Ocean - Fram Strait ARC3M Metagenome | ecosystem: Environmental > Aquatic > Marine > Oceanic | place: Fram Strait | collected...
CTGTGGAGAGTACCTGGGAGGACTTGAACCTCCGACATATTGATTAGAAAACAATCGCTCTACCTCTGAGCTACAGGAACGGGGTCTATGCCCATATCACTAGGCAGTGTTATAGAACCAAGGTATAGGGTATATTCCATATTCCAATAATACCTACATATTTCTTGGACTTATTCGAACTATCTAGGTGAGATTCGAACTCACGACCTAAGAGTTAACAGCTCTTCGCTCTAACCAACTGAGCTACTAAATAATTGAAAATTTGTAAGGATAAGTAGTTTGAAATTCTAATTGTTTTCTCTTATTTAATTTTTTATTGTGAGGATAATACTCAATATGTGTATTAATTCTCTTAGAGCGTGTTCAATTATTAATATTATGCAACTGATCATTATGTGTAATTTGTTTAAGAACATTTTTATTTTTAATTCAATGTAAAAGATGTGATCAATAAGGTAACGGTAACATATTAAATATAGAAATAACTAATTCTTGCGTATACCAATGAAATATTGATTGATAATTAAAAATTTCAGGATAGTTTTTAATTGTATTCAGTATAAAATATATATAATATTTATTTTGTAATATAAGAGTAAGAATTGTTTGTTGATTAATAAAAAGTGGTCTATAAAACTGATAAGAAAATCTGGCTCTATTATCATGATTAACAGGGAAAATTTTAGGTATAAGAGTTAGATGTGGTGTATTAATAATAGAAAAAATATGAGTTAGGTGTAAATAAGATTTATTAGTATTATGTCTTTTAAATACATTATAATTATTATATAATAACCGATCATATTTTCACATTTTATAATTAATAGTAAGTTTTTTGGTTTTCTTATTTCTTTTAATTCTTTTAATTCTCAAACGTCTTAAATTCTTCTCGGCAATATTTTTAAAGGTATTATGTTTATTAGTTCATAGGAATTCAAATTTTCGGTAAAAGTTTGGGTTAATAGTATATTTTAGAGAGGTTTTTTCAGACGTATAATTATCTCTAAAATTGGGTTTAACATATTTTAAAATATACCGTTTATATATTTGAGGGTGATTTAAAATAATTATTGAATTATTTTTATATTTAATAGTTCTATAATTAGGTTTTTTAATAGGATCCATTTTATCTTTAATAAAATGGAAATAAGGTATGATATTACGTTTAAAAAGAAGTTTCTCTTGATAATTTATAAAGGGCTTTCTATAAGGTGAATCTTTAATTTTTGGAGTTTTAGGCTTTTTAGCCATAAAAACATTCGTTTTAGTAAAAATTAAATATGGTTCTCATTTAGGGGGTATGACGACAGGAGGTTCTCAAGTAACAATGGTTTTATTATAAAAGGTTTGTTTAATATAGTTGTACCAATAATGGCCATGTTTAGGATTTCTGTTAATAGGATTCATATATGTGTTGTTTATGACTTAGGTGTTATTTTCTCTACTACGAATTTAACGTAAGTAAAGATTATGCTCCTCATCAATAAATACAGATGAATAAAAAGATTCATACATAATCAACAAAGTGTCAGTAAAATAGACTAGCTTCGAATCCATTATGGTGGTGCTTAGTAAAGTGGTGAGCAATAATTCTAAAGAAACATACTATTAAGAATGCAGTTCCAATTAAAACATGTAATCCATGGAATCCAGTAGCTACAAAGAAAGTAGAACCGTAAACTGAATCAGCAATAGTAAAAGGAGCTTCATAATATTCCATAGCTTGTAAGGCGGTAAATACAATTCCTAAACTAACAGTAGTAGCTAGAGCAAGGATAGTATGGTATCTATTTCCACCAATAATTGCATGATGTGCTCAAGTAGCTGTAGCTCCTGATGTTAATAAAATAGCAGTATTTAATAATGGAACATCGAAAGCATTAAGAGGTGTAATTCCTACAGGAGGTCATACTGCTCCAATTTCTGTCGTAGGTCCTAATGAACTGTGAAAGAACGCTCAGAAGAAAGAAAAAAAGAAACAAACTTCAGATAAAATAAATAGAAGCATTCCTCATTTTAATCCTCTTTGAACTATAAGAGTATGGTGTCCTTGGAAAGTTGCTTCTCTAATAACATCTCTTCATCAAACTATCATTACTAAAATAACGATAGTCATAGAACTTAATAATAGTAGGTCTCCGTACAGGTAAGAGTGCATATACATAACTCCTCCTGTCGTCATACCTAATGCTCCAAATGATCCAACGTATGGTCATGGGCTAGGGTCAACAAGGTGAAATGGGTGGTAGTGTTTTGACATTTTTTTATTTTTATTTTTATATAGATACTGAGATCGAAAAAAAAGGGGTGATGAATAAAGCATAATTAGGAAGATATTTTTAGGTTTATTAGGATAATTAGGAAGAGGTCTTACGTGTTTTAACTCATTTGGCTTGTTTTCCTCATAAAGTTTTAGGTTGAATTCCACCACTAGTTTTTCCACCATGAGGGTGATCATGGGCATTCATAGCATAACCTCTAACAGTGGGTCTTTTACCTCGTCATCGATTAGCTCCAGCTTTCCCTTTAACAGTTAGATTTTTATTAGAATTACTAGGCTGTCCTACAGTAGCTAAAAATCTTTTATTCAAGTTTATAATTTTTTTACTTGGTAATCGAATAGTAGCATTAATAGAGTCAGTTTTTAATAATGTGGCAGCGGATCCACTAGATCTAGCTATAGTAGGATTGGAATTAAAGTTAGTTTGTATATTATAACATTTAGATCCAATAGGTATATCTGTTAAAGGTAAAGTATCTCCATTTTTTACATATCTATTATAAGGATACTTAGGTCCTTGAATTTCATTAGAAATATTTTCAGGAGCAACAATATAAAAGGATTTAAATAAAGGAGAAAAATACCTTGCAATATTGGCAGATCGATTAGGATCATTTTCAATAGACAATAAGGAAGATAAAGCATAAGGGGCATTAAGTCGTTTAAAGTCAATATCTCTATAGTATCTTTTATGTCTTCCTCCATGATGTCTAGTAGTAATAGATCCAGTATTATTTCTTCCAGCATGGTTTTTTATAGAAGCAGAAGAAGATTTAATACGTATATTTTTTTTAGGTTGTGTAAGAATTTTTCGATGTCTTAATGACGGTGTTGTAGGTTTGTAGTCCTTGATAAACTGGTTTTTAAATTTCATGTCCCTCATTTTGTATATATTGTTTGTTGATTAGATTTAGAACGCTTACTATAAGTATTAGGACCAATAGATCCATGGTGATTTGTCATTTTTCTTGCTCTTCTAGCACCTTTTAATCTACCCTTTAAAGTTAATTGTAATCCTTTTAAATAGGATTTATTATAGGGTACTTTTATAATTTGTGGGTTAAGTAATTTTATTAATTGTTTTAAAGTCATTTTGCTATACATTTTTTCTAGTTGAGATATGTATGATGGCTTAGAATCAAATTTTGGCAGTGATAATAAATGCTCATTTATTATAGGTGAGTCATGATTATAGAATTTCATATACCCTAGGAAGGATTTGAACCATCCGTAGAATTTTCAGCATTTTATTTTTTAATTTGAACCATCCGTAGAATTTTCAGCATTTTATTTTTTAATTTGAACCATCCGTAGAATTTTCAGCATTTGACACTTTTATTTTTTAACTACCCTAGGAAGGATTTGAACCATCGGCCAACAAATTATCGGTTTGTCGCTCTACCAACTGAGCTACTAGAGTTATCTGTAATATTATAGAAATATCGTAAGGAAAATATCCCACATCTCTAAGGAATATTATTTACAGGGGATTGTATGACATTAAGGAAAATATCCCATAGCCCTACATATATCTACTCTATTTAAAGTAATAAAAAGGAATATTCTTTACAGGTGATTGTATGATTCATTGTATATGAGCTCCATCTAAAAAAGGATAGGATAGTAAATAGTCACCAGAGTTAACAATAGGATTATTAATATCATTTCAACCATAAGATAGAAGAATCGTATAAGACTTATGATTTTTAGCTGTTGTTACTTTACTAGAATTCTCATTTTCAAATATTGGTAATAAACTAGTTATAAAAGTAGTATAAAACATATTTAAATGATACTTATGTAAATTATTTTTAGTACCTAAGGGGACATTAGGTCTAACTTTAAAAGAAGCAATAGATTTTTTAGATATTTTAACTTTCGGTTTTTGTGATAAAAATAAAGTTAAAAAGAAATATAAAGGATTAATAAGTTTAGGCTGTTTAATAAGTCTATTATTAGCAGTATTAATATTAGTCTGAATTAATTTAGTTTTTTGAAGTGGGTGTGTTCATTGAAATTGGTGTAATAGATCATGAGTATTCTTACGGTTTAAATTTTTTATCATTATTATAGAGTACGTTTAGATAAGGAAATGATTCTATTCATCCCATTTTTGTTTCTTAAGTTTGAAGAAACAGGTCCTTTAATTCTAGTTCCTAAAGGAAGATATTCTTTACCTTTAGGAGCAAGTTTTATAAGTATAATTGATTTTTTACTTATTATTTTTGTTATAATACTTAAGTGAGAAGCATTTATAAGTATAGCTTTTACAACATCACCCTTTCTTATTTTAGAATGCGCAATGTTTTTGGTTACTGAAACAAGGACTAGAACTCCAATAGCAAGGGTTGTTTTTTTGTTAAGAATCTTGATAACACGAGCGAAGTTAGCTCCGGAGTTATCAATTATGTTTAATGTGGTTAACATTAGGGGGAAAGGGACATAAAATAAATTTAACACATTTAAATAATATTTTGTTTACGAAGTTTAATATTCAATTGTTTTGTATGAGAAATATTTGTATAAATTTTTTTATTGGATGGTAAGGGTATAAATGTTTTATTTCTATAATAGATTAAAGATTTATTATTTTTGACTAACCTTGTTCTTAAAGCGGATATTCTTTGGGGTAAATATTTTAAAGATAAAGGCTTTTGAGAGTGAAATAAGGAGCAATAATTAAGTCAAGCATTATCCATCTTTATTGCTTTAAGATAGGTCTTATATGTGGTAGAAGGACTTTTATTTATTAATTTGTCTTTGTGTAAAAGTTTCTTAATTAAAGGTCTAACCTTCATTGTATCTTTTTGAATATTAAGCTTTAATCATGATCCTAAAATTTTATCATCATAATAGAGTGAAGGGGAACGTTTTATATTAAAAGATATATTTTTTTTATATTTTATAACAAGCAAAGGCTTTAAAACATTTAATATAGGTTTTATAACACTATAATGTTTTGTATGTGACAAAAAAATTGTAAGGTGGTAGCTTAACAAGTGTCTATATTCAGATATATATATATCTGATACTAATATACCAAAGTTATTAAAAAAGGCTGTAATAAAAATTTGTTGTTTTAAAAGGGTAGGATTGTAGGGGAATGTATTAAAAAATCATGGTTGACTAATACCTATCTTCTTTGATGTTTCTTTCATTATTTTTTATGTTTTTTTTTAAATCTAGGGGTTATTTTTGAGTGACTAAAATCTCCCAATTTATGATTGACGTGGTCTACAGTAATTTTAACAGTTCTTTCATCTTTTCCATTACTTATTTTAATATTGTTATTAACCATATCAGGTGTTATTAATTTAGATCTTTGGTCTTGACCTGTAAGCTCGAATGCTTTTCATTTTGAACGTTTCATAAATATATACTACGAATTTAACGTAGAATAGAGGTAATGCTAACCCTTTCTACGAAGTCAGTGTCACTCAGAATTCTTCTTGGGCATAAATAACAGTGCTCTCATTTTTATTTTAAACACTACGTCAGTGTATAGATGTGAGTTCGTATAGATGTGAGTTCGTATAGATGTGAGAGGATTCGTATAGATGTGAGTTCGTATAGATGTGAGAGGATTCGAACCTCCGACCGGGGCATTAAAAGTGCCTCGCTCTACCACTGAGCTACACATCTTAGTAAATGTAAGATCAGGTCAACAGGATTCGAACCTATATCACCAGCTCCCAAAGCAGGCGTTTTACCATTGAAACTATGACCTGAAGACTCTAATATAGAGTTGTGATCCTTATTAATGGGGGTTTTCTTAATTATATGGTGTAATAAATTACATAGCATATAATAATAAGAAAGCCATCATCAGTGCGAATAGACCCATGGCTTCAGCCAGGGCGAATCCTAGGATACAGTAAGTGAAAAGTTGTTGTTTTAACGCAGGGTTTCTTGCAAATCCTTGGATCATACCTCCGAATACAGCACCAATTCCAGCTCCAGCTCCTCCTACTCCGGCAGTAGCAGCTCCAGCTCCGATCATTTTAGCAGCTTCTAACATTTTTAATAAATATTTAAAGTTTTAGCAGTTTCAGTATAAAGAAAGCTAAAGGAAAGAAAGAAGTATAAATTTAATATAACTAATGTTGGAGGGACTCGAACCCCCGTAGCTTGCGCATGAAACAAGTGTCCAACCACTGGACTACAACATCCTAGGCGATTAACCTTTTAGGAGGTTGGTAAACTTTACAGAAATTGTTCCTCTTACTCTATAATAAGCAATTAAAATAGATAATCCAATTGCAGATTCAGCGGCTGCAACTACAAGAATATAAAGAGCAAAGACTTGTCCATGTATATTATCTAGTAGCGTTGAAACTGTGATTAATAAAAAGTTAATACTTAATAACATTAATTCAATAGACATTAAAAGTATAATAATATTTTTCCGGTTAATAATAATTCCTAATACTCCCATAATAAAGAGTATAAAGGATAGTGTGATATAGTTAGTAATGTTAAGGTGAGATTCAATTGTAATAATTGTATTTAAATATTCAGTTGTCATAAAAAGTTTAAGATAATTTAAATCATTAAACAATATTTTCCTCTTAAACAATTAATTTGGTTTTAAATGGAAGTTTATTAGAGGCAGCTTTTAAGGCAATTTTAGCAACAGCTTTAGAAGATACATGAAGTTCTAAAATAATAGAGTTAGGTTTTAAGACTTGTACTCATTGATGAACATTACCTTTTCCTTTTCCCATTCTAACTTCTTGAGGTTTTTTTGTTAAAGATTGATGTGGAAATACTCTATGAATGATTTTTCCTTTTCTTTTTAGGGCTCTTTTAATAGTAAGAGTTATTGCTTCTAGTTGTGAAGCTGTAATTAAAGATGGTTCAGTTGTAACTAATGCATATTGTGAATAAATTAAATTGGTTTTATAATTGTAGTAGTTTTTTAAATAAGGTTTATGATATTTTTTAAATTTAGTACTTTTAGGTTTCATTATAAATCTTTAGGTCGAAGAGTTCCATATTTAGATCTTGAATTTCTTCTATTTGCAACTCCATATAGATCGTATTTTCCTCTTACACATCTATATTTAACACCAGGTAAATCTCTACATCTTCCACCTCGTACTAATACTGTACCGAATTGTTGTAGTGTATGTCCTTCTCCTCCGATATGTGCATTCACTGTTTTTTTTGTACTAAGTCTGATTCTAGCAACTTTTCTCAAGGCTGAATTAGGTTTTTTAGGTTTTGCAATAAAAACTTTAAGACAAATACCTTTAGCAAATGGTTGTTTTTTAAATCCAGGTACTCTACTTTTTTTTGTAGGTTTTTTTCTTGGTTTTTTAATTATTTGGTTTATTGTTGACATATAGCACGGGGAGGAGTCGAACCTCCTAAAAGCCAGGTAATGAGTCTGGTAACGAAACCAATACGTTATCCGTACAGTTTTTATGCTCAATAATCTTCTTTTTTGTTGAGGGTTCATCCGGTAAATAAATTTGCCAGATTTAACAAAAAAATATAACATTTGAGATCTATAGGGTTCAGGTTTAATAACTGAAGATTATTCCCTCGTGAGAGAGACCTTATTGTCGAAGCTAATCGCTAAGGGTAATATCTATTCCCCTCTTCAAAGTTGATCATCTGAAATGATATTATGAAGAGTACACTCACTTTAGATCACCCTACAAAAATCCTAACTTAAAGTGAAGCTATAACCCTTGGGGGATTCGAACCCACGACATCTTTCTTGTAAGGAAAGCACTCTAACCAACTGAGTTAAAGGGTTTGGGGTGACCAGAGAGAATCGAACTCTCGACTTGCTCATCCACAGAGAGCTACTCTACCAACTGAGTTATGACCACCGAATATTAGTTTAAGCCAGGTCAGAGTTGAACTAACACTTTTAATATTATGAGTATCGTGCACTACCATTATGCTACTGGCTCAGGTAGATATATGTAGGCCTGGTATAAGAGGCGTACTTCTGTTTTGTGAGAAAAGAATAGTTTTTTGTTGTAACTGTTCTGTTCTTGATATTTAATAATCTGAAGACGCGTCTTATTTAAACAAAGACGGCTGAAGGATCTAAAAGTATTCTCTATACATATTAATAACATTTGAGATCTATAGGGTTCAGGTTATTAATACTAATCTTTAAGGTGAGACTTGAACTCACACGCCCATAAAGAGCAACTGATTTTAAGTCAGTCTCGTCTACCGGTTCCGACACTTAAAGTTATTTAATCATAATAAACCTTATTAAAATTAATTTTTGTCATGTAGTTTGGCTGTATAGCAAAAGGATATCTGGTAAATTGCATACGTAATTTAAAGATTAGTCGATGTCTATGAGATTTAAATTTCTTAGGTCTATAAAATTTTCTATAACGGAAAGTGGCATGATATTTCTGTTTATAATAGTGAAATATAGAGTTAGGGTTTAAATTCTTAATAATAGAGGCTTTTTTAGGCTCAAATTTATGATTAAATATTGATATATTATTAACAGTAATTTGTGCTTGTCTAATAAGGTGTCTAGCATTTTTAATTGAATTAGCTCAACCAGCTTTAAAAACAAGAAAGTCAAGTGTATGACTATCTTCATTATAATTCTTTTTTAAAAATAATTTATGTTTATACGTAGAAGTTCTCCTTGGGGGTCTAATAGTAATATTATCATATTGATGTAATGGTTTTTTTCATTGGGGAAAATGAAAAAGATATACATTTAATAAGGAATAGTCATATTTTAGATAGGGATTTATCCTTGTAGTTCAATTATTAGGATGAATCTTAGTAGCAGGATTAGTGTTTTTTTTAAATCTAACTTGTATATGTCCATTTTCGATTAATGATTTGGCTAATTTATTTTTTTGTTGTTGGTCAATAGGGCGTGGATAGTTTCTTCAATTACGTCAATTATTCGCGTAATGGTCTTTTAATGTTATTCTCATTTAATAAAGTTTCCAGGTGTTTTTAAAATGATATCCTTAAAGAAATGATCAATTAAAGTTGGATGATATGATCAACAACTTATTTTTTCTCTATTAATAGTTATAGAAATATCTTTAGGTATCTTAAAAGTAGGTGGTTTTGTATTAGAGATTTTTAAGACTAAAAATCTTTCTTCTAATTTTTCAATAATAGATGCTTTAAATCCAACACCTAATAAAATTAAAGTTCTTTTATGTCCTACTTGTATGCTTTGTATAGCTTTTTTAAGGCATCGTATAGTTTGTGAACTTGCTGTCAAGACTCTTTTACTTACTATAATGTTGGTATCTTTTGTTAAAAATCAGATAGATGTTTTTTTATTTGTTAATTGAATAATATTCTTATTTTTAGCTTTAAAAAGATGTAAATTAATAGCTTTTGGTATTGTTAAAGATTTCATATTTCGTTCTAGGAATCAAAACCTAGGTAACGTTACTTGTTATATGTATTGTTAATACGAACATAGGGATCGAACCTATACTAACCTCAATCAAAATAAGGGGTCTTACCATTAGACGAGTTCGTAGGTTGTAAGGTTCTCTGTGTTGATTTATATGCCTCGAGATGAATTCGAATCATCGACCTATACATTTTCAGTGTATCGCTCTAACCAACTGAGCTATCGAGGCATAACCCGATTCAACAACAAATCGGACGAATTAGCAATAAATATATCGAATCAGATAATAGCTAATTCGATATATTTATATCTAATTTTTAATTTTATGAGTTAAAAAATGAAGTTAGTAAAGTTAAGCTTATTTTTTTCAAAATTTGCACTTACTACCTAATATCGAGTTAGTCTTACTCGCTTATAAAACGTAATATTAAAGTATGCTTCGTGCTTAGCTTGTTCCAGCACTTATCATATGGTTCGTAGCTACACAGCGGTGCTATTAAAATAACAACTGTTACACCATAGGAACGTAATCTAAAATCCTTGCGTACGAATAGATTAATTTTAATCGTTTAAAATAACACTATAGATAGAATCCAACCTGTCTTACGACGGTTTAAACTCAAATCATGTACCGTTTTAATGGACGAACAGTCCAACCCTTCCTAGCTTCTGCACCAGGAGGATACGGCAATTCAACATCGAGGTGGCAAACATCTGGGTCGATAAGGACTCTTGCCAGATATTACACTGTTATCCCTAGAGTAACTTAGTTTATTATCACAACCATTACCAAAAATAGAATGTGGTTCACTAGATCCGACTTGCGTCCCTGTTCGATCCATCGATCTCACAGTCAGGCCAATTATATGCTCTTACACTCAACTCTTCATTTCTAATGAAGATGAAATGACCTTTGAAAGCCTTCGTTACTTTTTAGAAGGCTGTCGCCCCAACAAAACTGTCTGGGATGCACTTTTCCTAATTAGTGAGTAAACGTCTTATCTATCAGATTGGTATTTCACTTTATGTCTAATCAAAGATCTAGAGATCTGGAGTAAGACTACCAACTAAACTACACAAATAGTAAGAGTTTACAATACAACCTAACAGTAAAGCTTCTAGGGTCTTCTTGTCTTATAGCGTTAACGTAGCATCTTCACTACGAGTTCAATTTCACTGGGTCTATCCATGAGACAGTGGAAAGATCATTACTCCTCTCATACTTTTCAACAATTAATTGAATATTGATTGCGCTACCTTAGGACCATCAGAGTTATGGCCGCCATTTAATTGACCTTATATTTCTAGCTATAGACCAGAAAATTTCGGTTACAATCATTGGGCAGGAGTCACTTCAAATACGATGATATGAATCTTAGCTTAAAGTTGTGTTTTTAGTAAACAGTTGCCCTTCCCGATTTTATGCTTCCTTTCGGATTTCCTTCTTGCGAACTTACGGAAAAATTTTGCCGAGTTCCTTATGGTTAGTTCTCCCATCACCTTAGAATACTCTTCTGGCCCACTTGTGTTAGTTTTAGTACAGTAAAAATTATTTAAAATAATCGCTCAATCTTATTTCTTGATTTATTTAGTGTCGAATAAATGTCAGAACTGAGCATACCCATCGAATGAACTTTTCAGGTAATCTTAGGGGCTGTATATATTACATCATTGTTAATCATTGTGATGAAAACCTTGGGCTATAGGTGAATCTTTTTTTATAAGATTTTTTAGTTACTCATATTTGCATTGTCACTGTTGGTTTTAAGTTTCCTTATTAATTACATACAACACGATCTTCTACCTTTATTAAAAATCTAAGCTTCGGTTCAAAATTTTAGCCACGTAAATTTTCAGATAGGTAAAACATTTGTCTGGTAAACTGTTACGTTATTCTTAGAAGGTGGCTGTTTCCAAGCCTACTTCCCAGATGTCTTTGTTAAACCTATTCTTTTCACACTTAATTTTGATTAATGACCTTAGCTTTAGATCTGGGTTGTTTCCCTCTTGTCTTAGAAGCTTACCCCCTAAGACTGTCTGCATAACTATACTATAAGAATTCGGAGTTTAAATTGACAAAGTACAACTCTTTGAGAAGCCAAATATCAAATTAGTGCTCTACCGCTTATAGATATTGAATTTATACCTAAGTATCCCACAGTTTCCACCTTTAACAGTTTCATACCTTTAACAGTGGTTCCCACCTCTTTAAGTGGGCCTTCCGAGGGATATTGCTAATTGTTTTGATATAGTTCATTACACACAGTACCTAAATACTTTTCGAAGATAACCAGCTATATCCAAGTTCGATTGGCATTTCACCTCTATTCACAAGTCATCCAACCCTATTGCAACAGAGACTGGTTCGATCCTCCACTAAAAACTAATCTAGCTTCAATCTGCTCATGAATAGATCACTTGGTTTCGGGTCCATATTCATTAGACTGTCGCCCTATTAAGACTCGTTTTCACTATGACTTTCGTCCTATGCCTAATAAATATACTCGCAAATCCATTATACAAAAGGTACCACATCGTTATATATAACTTTGTGTGCTTTTTAATTTCCGATTTCAGAATCTATTTCACTGTTCGATGGCTCAATTCTTCCCCCTGCTAAAA
>Ga0115008_10003954_pt1 | contig 12270 bp, 10 predicted proteins | sample FraStrMetagenome_FD_87164 | JGI IMG/M metagenome (GOLD analysis project Ga0115008, IMG submission 87164) | Marine eukaryotic phytoplankton communities from Arctic Ocean - Fram Strait ARC3M Metagenome | ecosystem: Environmental > Aquatic > Marine > Oceanic | place: Fram Strait | collected...
ACAACCACCGAGAAAGGCTCGCTGACTTCAATCTTAAATTGGAGCGGCGCATAAAGATGTTCTTCATCGTACCTACACTTCTTTTAAGAAAAATCAAAGGTGACGGCAAGTTGTTGAGTGACCCGAGAACGAGATTTCGACATTGGAAACTCAATCAATGGAAAGAACTCGTTGAGGACCTTGAGGCTGACATAGTCTTTGTTGGTGGCAGTCGTTTTGTGGGCATCCCGGCCATCCCGGCATCCCCCGCTGCCCAAATTACCGATTAGCCTAAACACATATTACTTATTTTACTTATGCTTATGTATTCCGGAGTGCTCCATTTTAGGCCTTTTTTATGTAAAAATTTACACTTACAATATGTAATATGTAATATGTAATATGTAATATGTAATATGTAATATGTAATATGTAATATGTAATATGTAATATGTATTCCGGAGCGCTCCATTACATATTACATGTATTAATACATGTATCATGTATCATGTATTGAGATTGGGATTGGGATCATAACGGTACATATATATAATCACGAGTATGCATGACGGGAATCAAAGCTACTTATTTTCTCTTTCTTTTCACAGCGCGTCAATGTGATTTCGATACAACGGCAATTATTCACAGAGGCTTCAGCGACAACAAAATCCAAGCGTCTTCGAAATCCGTAGCAAACATTATTATACATTAGAACACGCACCTTTCGGGGGGAAATAACCTACAAATTATTATAGATTGGAACGTAGTAACTTAAATTAGGATGTCCTACCACGCGCCTTCTTTTTCGCAGCCATCGAATAATTCCCCGATCATCGTAGTTCAGGGCACGCCCGTCGTCACCAATGCTGCTCCACCTCCTCCTCCTTCCTCGCCATTATATCAACCACAGCAAAAACAACAACAGCAGCAGCAGCAATCTCTTTATCACAATGCAGGGACTGGTTTGCATACTTCCAATGCCGTCCCAACGTCCAACGCAAAAAGTGGTGCTCTTGTTACGGCAACAGTCGTACCGCCTCCACCGCCAGATGGCATCGAAAAGGGCGTAGGTGATAACAGCACTCCTTATTTTACATCGGATCGACAGACGTCAAACAGCCATGAGAATCGCTTTAAGGATGTTCCATTTGCGATCTTGTTTATTGGCCATCTGATTCTCATGGGATTTACTTGTTCGATCAATGCTCATAAGCTTTATGATGAAATGTATGAAGAAGGTCATGATGGTGGTGGTCGAAGATTGAAAAGCTTATATGAATCTTCCAACAGTTTTGTATTCCGGATGCTGTACATGGAAGGAAGCGATGTTAATGGCAACGAGCAGTTTCAAAGTAACATGTTCCGAGCGCAGCAGGAAGATGGGGAAGAACAGAATTATAATGTTTCGAGTATTTTATTTTCTCTCATCTTCACTAGTATTGCGATTTCGCTGGTTTTGTCTTCGATGTCCCTTTCTTTCATGATGGCTTTTGCAGAGGGATTGATTAAGTTCGCTCTGATTTTTACTTGCGTTATTTACGGTTTATCTGGATTGCTAGCTCTCGCAGTTGGTGCTGGGGGCGGAGCGATTATGAGTTTAATTCTATGCGCCTTGTGTGTTTGGTATACTTACAGCGTTTGGGATCGAATTCCGTTTGCTGCAGTCAACATGAAAACAGGAATCTCTGCAATCAAAACAAACATTGGTGTTGCGCTATATGCCTACGTTAGCCTTGTCGTGATGTTTATTTGGACAATCTGGTGGAGTATTACCTTTGTTTCGACGATTGGGTTAGCCGAATTACAAGAAGAAGGAAATGATAATGAAAACGAGGAAGCCGAGGTTGATGGACTTTTAACATTTCTATTCCTAGTCAGTTTTTACTGGACTTCGCAAGTAATCACAAATGTCGTCCATGTTACTGTTGCTGGTGTTGTTGGTACGTGGTGGTTTGCCCCTCATGAGGCGTCGTCGTGCTGTTCTCCTGCGACTAGAGACTCCTTCTTTAGGGCAACAACTTATTCTTTCGGGAGTATATGTTTGGGGTCATTGATAGTTGCTCTGATTGAAGCTATGAGGGAAATGGTTAGGCAAGCACGTGAATCAGATGATGGAATTTTAGTTTGTCTTGCCGATTGCTGTTTGGGGATCATTGAAAGTATTGTGGAGTATTTTAATAGATGGGCATATGTCTTTGTTGGGTTGTATGGTTTTAGTTTTATCGAAGCCGGCAAGAATGTTATCAATTTGTTCAAATCACGTGGCTGGACAACTATTATCACGGACAACCTTTGTGATCGTGTGTTGATGCTAGTTAGCCTCGGCATCGGTCTACTTACGGGAGGTTTCGCTTCGCTTTGTATGATGGCGCTTCACCGCGATTTAGAAGGAAATGGATCAGCAATTTTTGTCTGTTTTCTTGTCGCCTTTTTTATTGGGTTTTTATCTTCATCTGTACTGATGGGAACTATATCGAGCGCGATTGCCACTGTAATCGTGTGTTACGCTGAGTCGCCAGCAGAGTTGGAACTTAATCATCCTGAGATAAGCCGAGAAATGAGGGCAAGCTGGAGACAAGCATGGCCTGTCGATTTTAATTATTAAGGGCTTTGTCTACCAATCGTGTCCTCCTGTTAAAAAAAATTCTCTACCATAATGTGTTTCGAGAAGCGCTTACATACATTGCGTTCACCTTATTGGGAGATTGTCTTTACTCAAGAATTTTCGATAATGTGCTGTACTCGATTCGACGTACAAACTTATGTTTTTGTGTTATGAGTTATGAGACACATGTGTATTTCTCATAGCTGTCTAAAATATTTTCTTAATACTCGTTATTTACGGCATTTCAAGCACCTGAAAATCTTGCTATGAGAGCTCTACCAAAGGAGGTTTCTAGTACTAAAGTTGACATCATAACTGTAAATAAGACACCAAGAATGTCCATAACAACTTGGATAGTTGTTGAACTATGTGCTGGGTCAATGCCAATGGCCTGTTAAAAGAGATTTGATGAGAAAAAAGGAAGCAATGTAACTCTATCAATGTATTGATTTAACTGACCTTGAGAACGAGCGGCAATACTGCACCTAGGCAAACGCTAGTAAAGACAATAAGAGAAAGAGCAGATGTTATTGCTACTGTTTCTGCAAAAGGTGTCTGAAAGAAGGCTGCCCTTAAAAATCCCGCGAGGGATAAAATGCAGCTTAGTGCGATGGCCATTCTAAATTCACGATTGAGGAAACGTTGTTGAGTTTTTTCGTTGACAGCACCTAGGGCGATCCCTCGAATCACTCGCACACTGGCCTGATTGCCTGCATTTCCACCTGCACCAACGAGCATGGTTAAGAAATAAATAATAGTGGGATATGTTTGTAGGAGTTCCTCATTTCTTGCAAGAAAAAATGAAGAACAACTCTGCGCCACAAGTAACCCAACAAGCCAGTACGCCCGATCACGTAACGCATCACGAAAAGACACGTTCGGTTCAATGGGGCATTCTCCATCAGCCGAGCCATCTACATCACACCATTGTTCATCTCCGAGCGAACCTTCCCCCTCAAAAGACTCAATAATAATCTTACTACCACTATCCCCATTTTCTAGAGCGACATTCATTTCTTGAAGCAATCTAATTTTGTCTCTAAGACGTTTGTTTTCCAATTGCAAATCTAAGACTCCCGTAGATGTAGCAAGTTCATCGTCCGTAGCTGCTTTGGATGAGGAACCTGACGGCCCTCCTCCTCGTTTTCGTTGACGAAGTGACATCGGACCGAATTGAAATGTTCGATAGGAAGAAGATGAAGCTTGAACGTGACGACGATGAGGATGCAATGAAAAGGCTTCTGCAGTAAACTCCAACTGACAAATTAGAACAACAAATAATGGCAGTGCAAATCCTCCAGATGCAATATATGTCAAGCAGCGGATAGGATTGCTACGGGTATACGTTTTCTTTAATAAACGAGTATTACTAATAGTATGTACAGAGCCTTTGGTATCGTCGTCTGAAGGATGCATTCCAGCTTTTTTGTGTGATTTCTCTAGATATCTTCTTTCTGGTTGATTGTTGAGATGATGAAGTACGTAGATTGGTGTAATAATATATAATATGTACATGCACTCGTCGTCGTTTTATTGGTGTGGTGATCCTGTCTGCCTTCACCTGCAAACATCAAGTCAAGAACGATGTAGTGTGTGTGAGGGAAAATCATCCATTCTCACAGCTCACAGCGTCAAGCAAGCCTATATGCTTTCCACGTGTAATTATATCGAGCTAAAATAGAGATCTACATGCTTTTGGAAGAAATGAAATTCAAAAATGCTCCGTACCGTTTCGAAAGGAATTTCCTCACTCGCATAATCCTGTAAATGGGAAAAGGTTTTGTTAAATAGTGTTATCTTTTTGGGTGTATGATATGATATATGATATAGTTCATGAGGCAATATAACAACTAAGTATATAATATTAACAAAGTAAATGTACCGTACTGACTGCAATAGATAGAAAGCTGAAAACTCACATAAAAATCGTACAACTGCATATTTTTAACGTTAATTATAAACTTTAGCTACAAAGCTTCGTATCTGTTGGACTCAAAAATAAGCGCCACCGTCGAGATCGAGGAAAACGAAAAATTGCGACAGAGAAAAAACGATCAAAAAATCAACACAAAGTGAAGACCCTCCCGCTCCTCCAAACGAACGACAAGAGACAAACATCACTTGACAGCTTTTAATTGCAAGCAAGTGCAGTTGTCATTCATTCAAGCTTGAAAGCACCCATCGCATTTAAAAAAGTATGGATTCCTCGTCCACCGTTGGAAATAATAATGCTTACGAAAAGCCAATGGAGGTTCAATCGGCCCAACAGAGTGCTTTGGCCGACTGCAGGTATAAGTACGCGACGGATCCAGCCATAGTAGATCCCTTTGTTGTTGAAATTATGCGGTTGCCCAATGGAGAACCGTTACTTGATCACAATGAGCAAGTGATACCAGTGAGTAAGATTTTAGCGACGAAGCCGTTGCGGAGAGATATACTGACGAGGCCGGGGCCTGGGGGGAAACAGTTGTCGTATATGAGTGGAGAGTGTGTAAGTCGAATGATGAATGAGATTTTTGGGTATGATGGATGGAGTCTCGAGATTAAAAGTACAAAGCAGGAAGTGAGTTTGTTGGAATAATGCGTGTGTAAGCTACTTATTTATCAAACTTTATTCATGGGACTTTGTGCTTTTTCGTTTATTTTTCTTTTGTGTAAGAGTATGGTCAAGGATGAGAAACTTAGATATTCTGTTGCATATACTGCCGTCGTTCGAGTAACGCATCGAAAGTCGGGGGCATTTAAAGAAGATTGTGGTGCAGGAGACTCTACTGACCGATCAATTGGCACGGCGGTAGCTCATGCTATGAAGTCTGCTATTACTGATGCCATGAAACGTGCTTCGCGTCATTTCGGAGAAAAGCTCGGCAATTGTAAGTTTCATTGTCTCAAAATTCTTTCTCACTTTGTGGTGCGCTATCATTGAATCTGTATGTATTATTGAATTCAGCTCTTTACGAAAAGGGATTTGGGATCAACAGAGCACCGGGTACATTGCAGAAAGCTCTCGATAATTATGAAGTAGACCAGAAGGTATCGAAATTTGGATTTAAAAAGAAAGTAGTTGTGAAAGCTGAAGATGTTCCTTCTGATCAAAAAGCCACTTCAAGTAGTTGTGTATTGAATACGAATAATATTCAACATCCCGATACGACGCACAACAAAAATATTACTCCTCTTAAGAATAGCACTCCGACTATGGCTTTTCAGGAAAACAAAAATCATCTTCAAAGTAGAACCTCAAACGTTAGTGCTCCTTCGCTTAACTTTGATAACAAAAGGAGGAATTCCACGGGAAACGCGCCAACACTACCGCTTCAGCAGAATCAACCAGCATTTGAAAGCAGGAAATTTAATCAGGAGGACACTTTGAACCCGAATGTTCCGACAGTAAATGTCAATTGTGAACCTGTGACTAAACCTATTCATTCAACAAATGGGAAAAATTTTGAACAAAATATCGCAGCCCAGAACAATTATCAACCTATGAACAATCAAAGATGTAACACCAATCAACCTTCGAGTAATGTTCCAATGAATAAACGAATAAATAAATTGGCACGATTTGCAGCTGGCAACACCCAACTCAAAAACTCAGCACCTTCATATATCGACCATGACGCTGTGGCCACTTCTCTTCCTCAACCTCATCAACCAGCTAATAGCACTAATAGTTATCAGTCAGCACAAAACCAAAACTCAAACATCACCCAATCTTCGAGTAACATTCCAACCAATCATTCCACAAATACGAGGACAAATCAATTAGCACAATTTGCAGCTGGTGCTGCTAAGTCACCAAATTCAGCACCAGCTCACCGAAACCAAGTGGCACAACCCCGAAATCCTCTTGCAGACCGAACAAATTCGACTTTTAAACGTCCTTCAACAGCACGTGGACAAGAAGAAGCAACCCCTGAAGCAAAGAAACCCGCGACGGTGGCATCAAGAAATCCATACGGAAAAGCAGCTTCGTCATCATTTTGAATATCCTTTCTATTGCTTTTGGCGATGAAGTCGCTCTACATTTCTTACCTTTTACTTTAGCTGCGATTGAAATCCCCCACGGAATACATGGCACAAATTATTTTCATGAAAAAAATTTATTTGAATAATTCATTACTAATATTTAGATAGTCATAGATTTGTGAAAAAATTTGCATCCGTCTAATGATGAACTCAATTTACGCAACTGTTAAGTCAACTCCCCCGAAAATTCGGAGATGTTTATCGTAACTCTTCTTCAATACACAGAAACTCTTGTTTGTCGACAGCTTTTGTAGAATACTTCAGATACTCATACGCTGAGCTCAAAATTGTACCCCAGAGGGAGATGTGTACAATTCTTGGGAATAATCCCCGATATAGTCCTAAAATTCCATGAGAAGACAGTAAATCCTTACTCACTGTATAGACTGAAGGCTTGGGCGCTGAAGGTGATGTAGTGTCTCTAACTTGTAGCCTCACTTTCAGAACATCCAGTGGTTGAGTCACCGAGGCGCTGCTGATTGCTGCAGTTATCCCTGAAGTTATTTGTATTATACACGCCATGAAAATATTCTCGTCACGTATTTCGTGCCTAAATGAAGAACTTTCATATATCCAGTGCTTCATACCTCCATAAGTTCCCCACCACACTGTTCCTCCTGGTATGGAAGAAAGTAATGATAGAGAAAATCCTTTGTAAAGTCCAAGTAGGCCTTGTTTTCGTGTGATGTCACGAAATAGGTCAACTGCTCGAGAAGGTGTATCAGTAATCATTTGTCTTTGTGAGACGATGTCCATAGGTACCACAAATCCTTGTGTGGTAACTGCTGCCAAACCACCAGCGACACCATTACTAATAGAAGTGATAAACTGATCGTCAAGAAAACTAAATCTTGAATCGGACGATTTGCCACTTTTTCTAAGCTTTTTTGCAATGATTTCTTTTGCACCCTCCAAAACTGTTATGTATGTTACTCTTGCTGGCACGGCCAGCGTCAGAACAATTGGTAACCCTATTTCATTACACCAATATTTTTGAAAATATAAAGCGCGATGCTTAAGATCGAAAGAAAGGGGATTTTTCTAGGAGATACGCTTACCTCGAAAAAGCCCCCTAACATTGTTGCGTGACAATTTAAAGCTTTCACTGTTACCACCTTTATCTAAAACCTGTTGCCGAGTTTTAATTACGGATATCGGATGTAGCATGGCAGTCAATGCTGTATACATTCCAGTCCCAACGACATAGAATTTGGTCTTGTCGATCTCAGACCAATTCACTGTCGCTTTGGTGTCGCTTGAAGCATGACGCATTCGGGGTGTTGATGCCATCGTTTGTGTATTAATACTACTTACTTCTGGTATATGCAATCGCTGACACCTGGTAAAAACAATCGTTAAATACTCTAGCTTTGTTTTCTTTTTCAGTAAATGCTATGCGACCCTCGTGTTTATTAAAACAATCATACTCGTACTTAAAAGAAATGTATTACTAATATGTAATCTAGACTATGAATAAAATACCTGCACTTTTTCTCTTGTTTTGATCATGAGAGAGCATTCGAAGTACAAGGAGAAAACAACAGGGCAAGAGGAAAACACGTTTGAAAAGCATGTACCGGTATAAATACATGTATTTGACGTCATGATGTCATGATGTCCATCCGCCTACCCGCATAGTTACTCGCTTCTTATTTGGCTAAAATTATAAGTTTTTAATTCTCGTCTAATTGTTTTCAATTTTTTGTCAAACTCACACTCACATTTCACATTTATACAAACACACCAACACACAACGACTGTCGGGAGGAGCGATCAAGCAGGCATACCGTCATCTAGATTTGCGAAAGAAAATGATGAACGAGTCTTCCACAGCTACGAATGATACCGAAGTATACACCGCTGAACCGGACGAATCGGCGTTGGAATGGCTGCTGTACGATGGTGAAGGCGGCTCTGGTCGTCGTCCACTTTCCCTCAGTGAACGCGCCGATGCCTTTTTTATGCGGGGCAAGTACGGGAAGGAATATGATCCTCAAGCGAGCACTGGTGAACAGCAACATCAACATGAAAGTTATTCCAGAATAGGTGAATGTCAAATCGGGACAGGTATATCGTTTGTTGATAAAGTCCTTCGTCATAATGCAGAGATGATGCATCGTAGGTGTAGCAACAAAGAGGGAAGAAAGGAAAGTGGAATATTCTTTGAGATTTCCGGAAAGAGTGGTACAGGGAAAACGATGTTGTTGATACATTTGGCTGCTTCCTACTTGATCGCGACGGACGATTTGGAAAGTCATATACATTATGATCATGAAGGGAAAGATTTATTTGTTGAAGCAAAAAGGAGCAGCTATTCTTACTTTGGGATGCAGGCAGGCAGAATGGAACCACCAAAAGTTGTTATACTTGATATGGAATATGGTATTCGCATCGAGTGTATAACTTCCATTGTGAAATCCTGCGTATCCAATCATATATCTTCTAGAGGGTTGGATGAGAAGCAAGTAGATGATCGCTTCGTTCGAATATTGGGAAGAATCAACATTGTGCAGCCTCGTGATAATACTGATCTAGTATGCGTTCTTGAATCGTTGCGTTTTAGTTTGGATAAGAGCAAGTCGGTTAATGGGATATCTACAACACAAAACAGGCGTGATTTAAAATTGTTTAATTCGAACAGAGTTGGTCATTCGCCCCCTCTTTTGTTAATGATTGATGGTGTTGGAGCATTAGAATTTAAGGATAGGATGCTAGAAGAACTCACAGGAGGTCTTCTGAAACGTTCCAGTGGTCTTTCTGGTGCACCCGATTTTGTAAGACAGCTGCAAAGATTACGTGATAACCATAACATTGAAATTTTTACGACAAAGCACACCCCAAAGCCCTTCGGTGGCACCTTAAAGAAAAATAGTAACGCAAACGCAAGTTCTGTTTTACTCGGAAATCTAGTAACGCACAGAATAGTCCTAGATCCTTCGAATGAAGGTACCCAAGAAGCTAATGCTGGTTTCGAATTTGTAGCTGTCCAGCAGCAACATGATCAAGGTAGAAGTAACTTTGCCGTCACACCATTTTCTTTAACATCTGGTGGCGTCGTTTGCTAAAATAATTCTCGTATAACGTTGAACTTTATAACGTCTAGATATATGCTAGAACAATGTAAATAGTCGCCCAATGTGACATTCGAAAATAATTCAAGTACATATAATGAGTCAGCTCGTATAGAAGTGAGATCTCCATACCGACGATTGCAAATTTAGTAGTAGCCAATTGCTGATATGATGGATAAGTTGTTTGTACCATTTTTGTAAATTAGAATTTTCAATTGTGTCGATAACCCTTAGTTGTGCTAGAGGTAAACAGATGAATTGAAATAATGACATTCCATCATAGATTGTCCTCGAAACAATAGCGAGATGATAATTCAAAATAGACCTCCCCAAATTTTCTCAGATCATGACATAGTTGTTCGACAGTAAATTGGACTTAAAAACTACGAAAATAATTGATGAAAAGTACTGATACTATTTACAAAACAGAGATCGCCATTGTATAGATTTACTCATGAAAATAATTTCATCTAATTTGTTGTAATCGTAAAGGAGCTTTTCGTCCTACGTCTTTCTTGAAATGTGATCTTTATTGACTTACTAAAGAAGTTTGTGTATTACAAACTATTTCACAGTGACCTGCTTAATTGTCGATATTGGCCACATGCTCTGGACGCAGGTTTCGCATCAATCTTGTCTTATCAATCCTTATCAAGGTTTTTGTAAAGAGATCCACCGGTAGTCAAAGAATGAATTCAGAGTATGATGCGTAGCTCTCTTTAGACTGCAACAGATACATTACATTTTGACACCACGTCAAAGTGTTTCGTTTCGAGCGAAACAAGAGAACTATTCTCATTGAGTACATGTTGGCCAAAAGTATGACATATTCAAACCTCGTTCTGATTCCATACACTCTAACTATATTTAGGAGTAGATGCAGCTCTTGCTTGTTGCTCCCGTGCTTGTTCAGCCTCCTGCAAAAATATATAAGTGAATGAGAAGTTAATCCTTCATCTTAAAGATCTTTAAATCTTACCTCTGGAATTTCAGGCGTAAAATATTCGAATGCTTCTGTACATGTTCTTGTCGAAGCAAAGTTATCTATGGTACGTGTCACGCAAATTTTTCCGTTATCGCGTGAAAGCTTTCCTTCCTTGAGCCCCCATCGTTGAGCTTGTCGACTTGAACCTACACAAGAAGAATAAATACATCAACAAATTGCGTATTATACACTGAAGGGATCAACAAAATTCAACTCACAATCACCTAATCCTAGTGATCCTGGACTATCTTCAATTAGGCATCTCGACGGGCTATGAAATTTATGTAGTGTCCGAGAAAAATCACCTTTACTTGTAAAATTTACACCTATACCCCATAAAAACTCAGAATCCGCATGACATTGTCTGAACCGTATGCCATCAAAGCAGAGCCCATCAACAGTTTTGAAATAAAATCCAACGTCGTGGACCTTTGTGCATACAGTTGAATTAGCAGAAGACTAGGAATACAACAGAATACATAACTTACTGCAGTTTCAACAACTTCCAATGGAATATAACCAGACTCGCTCTCTGGGCTGTAAGAATTATGACATGGTAGCAATGATGCTGAATTTCGCAATCGCGCTTTATGCCCCGTTGCGTCCTTCTTTCCTCCTGCTTTATACCTCACGATACACATTTCTTTCCCGGCATCAACGTGCTTTACCCTATACAAATTATTTCCATTCGGCCCCTCAATAACCCACCGCATACTTTCACGCTTATTACACGGCCCCCCACGTAAACCAGAACCTGATCCAACAAGACACGACGCATTCGAATCTGGAAAGAGCACTAGAACCAAACTGTGCCCCGCCTGCCCCCTTGACGCATACATCCATAGACTTTCGGTATTACAATCTGTAAAGCCAAAAGATCCAAGGCACATACCATCATTTGGATCACGTAGAAAAAAGGCCGTCAGTCCCTGATTGATATCGTCGTTATTGCCATTGTTATTCTCCGTTTTACTTTTGTAACTGGCATCGCTCGCACGCAGTATGAGTATGAGACAAATGAATATACGTGTCAAGAAATGAGATGATGATGATTTAGGAATCAAAGATGACATGGAACGCGGATAGTGTTAACTAGATGATTTAAGCGGCGATGTTGTACTCAAGGTGCAGGATGTAAGTAGTGGTTGTGATTGTGATTGTGATTGTGATTGTGATTGTGATTGTGCTTGCGCTTGTGCTTCTGATGTTCTTTGATTGTTTTGTTTTTTCCGATGTGTGTCATCAAGAGGTCGGTCCAAAATCTTTTCCTGTGTGTGTGTGTGTGTGTGTAAAACACCAGAGATGAGAAAGAAAAACAGACTTTTTATGTCACAAATGTGTCAAAAGCAAGAGTAAACAAAACGACCAATGAGTTTGTGAAATTTGGACGAACTTTGCTGTACTTAGATGCACCGCGCGTATCTCAGCCGGTCATGGAGCAGTGAGGTGTGTGTAACCTTTGTCCAGAGGATACTGCTTGCTCAACCAACTGTGCATACAGATTGCAATGGTATAAGGTAATAGGATGCTTAACTAAGCTAGTCTAAGCAATGTAGGTCTAACTAGTAGGTGTAGGTTAATGATAGGTTGCTAACTCAACA
>Ga0115008_10003956_pt1 | contig 12265 bp, 8 predicted proteins | sample FraStrMetagenome_FD_87164 | JGI IMG/M metagenome (GOLD analysis project Ga0115008, IMG submission 87164) | Marine eukaryotic phytoplankton communities from Arctic Ocean - Fram Strait ARC3M Metagenome | ecosystem: Environmental > Aquatic > Marine > Oceanic | place: Fram Strait | collected 2012-06-18
AAAGTAATTATTAATTTCTTTTCTTTTTATTATTAGTATCTTTGTTTATAATAATTTCTGGATTATTATTTTTAATTATTTTAAATATTAAACTACTATTAGAGTCTAATGGTGCTGGTTGTCCGTTCGGAAGTCTTATATCTACTGTAAAACTATTTATTAAATGAGGTTTATCTACAATATATTCCCAGTCAGTGCTGAACCCAAAAAAGTAATCTGCTTCTGAGTAATTACGACTTATATATCCGAGAGATGGAGTCGGACATATATAACTTCCTCCATAAAATGTTCTATGTTGTTCTACTATATCTGAATGAACCACCAGATATGGATAAGACATTTTTTTAGCAATTTTACTAGCAATAATACTATCTGATACGGCTTGTGTTTTAGCTGGGATTTGAAGATTTACACCACCCAAATTTTCCATCGGATTACCCCAATAATTCTGAGTAAAACCCAAAGCAAGATTACCAGAAACATATGCATTTGTTGTGGCTGGTTTAACCATATTTTGATATTTATCAGATAGTGATTGATTATATCCAATATATCTGTTGTAATTTTCTCTATTAAAAATACTGTTTTGTTCACCAGTGAAGGGAACAAGCTGTTCTAAATCAAATCCCATTTTATCAAATAATGACCCTATATAATCAAATGGTTTATCACATGTCATTTTAGTTGTTTTAGTTCCGGCTGCATTGGGACAAGTCAACCCAATAATACCGACGCCAGACTGAGATGAATTGATTGGATTAGTTGGATCGTTAATTTGACTTACGAAAGGAAATGGTTTTCCAGATGCTGGTTTATATCTCATACCATAATGGACAAGTGGACTGGGCGGAGGATAATCCAAAAAATTCCAACTCCATTCTTGATTCACGCCGTCATAAACATTTGTTCCCATAGAATAAATTATTGGAATATCAGTTTTATCTAATTTATATAGTAAATAACCACCGGGTGCATTAAGTTTAGTATATCCAGTGGTTGTTGAAATAATACCACCCATGAATTGTGATATTGCAGACCCTTGACTATATATTTCCAATATTTCTGTTGCAAAATCTTCATTTGGGATATATCCAGCAGTAGAACTACCAGCAACTTCTGGTTCTCTAATATTTGAATAAGACCCATTACCAGCCCTTAGAGCCGTATGCAATTGACTAAATTTAAATTTACCACTAATATCATCAAATCCAATAAGCGGATTGTCCGCTCCAATATGGACATACCCTTGATAATGGAACGGAGTAAAATCTACATTAGTATAACGACCCGGAAAATTTGGTGGATTTGTGTTGCTTGGAGTTGTGAAAGCATGACATTGCCAATCCATTGGGTCTGGTTGCGTATCATTTGGATTCGGTATTAAATATTCATTTCCGTCTTGATAAAAATTAATACCTTGTATATCAGCATTTCCACTCACCACTTTCGCCAATTCTTCCATATTTGTCTGCTGAGTGCTTATAATCTTCGCTAATTTTTGATCTTGGAAACTCATACTACACCCAAAAAATTCTCCCGTTTGAACCCATGGAAAATTTTTATTTTCATTTATAATATTCGTTGATGGTGCTGGTTCTGCAACATTTAAATTATCTGCACTAATATACGCTATGAAAGGGATTTCACGAATATCAACTAAATTTGTTATTGCGGGTGGGTCTAGCCATGGGATCAAATCATCTGTTAATGGAGTTCCATCTTTCATTGTTTCTCTGATAAATAAACCGATACACGCAATTCCTTTATCTTGTTCATTGTTTGGATGTGGTTTGAATATCTCATTATTATATCGTTGTCCATTTTTATCAAATACAGAAAAAATAGTATCCTCTCCTAAATCATCATCTGTTATTAAATCAATTTCATCTCTCCAATAAGTGTAGAATGGATGGCGAGATTTATATTTATCACCGACTAATGCTGGAAGTTTTCTTCTAAAACATATATTCATATCTCCGCTTTTTGTCCCGCCTCCGTATTCTTGTGCTTGTCCTTCAACACTTGTTTGGTCTGTGGTTTGAGAGTCATATAATGGATTAAATGAAAGATGTTCATAAGTGCTTGCATATTCTGGTGGAAATAAAGTTGTTCCCGGTGTTGATGCCGAATACCCACTTTGAGACATAATTACCGCTTGAAGTGGAGTCGCCATTGAAATTTGGTTCGTTTTTGGTGCAACACCATCATAATCTCCAACAGTTGTTGCAGTCTCTGTGCCGATATTATCTTCGGTGGATTGACTTGTCGCAGTTGATGTTAATTGGTCGTCAAGCCGTCCGAATTGTAAGTCAGATACGAAATTTTTATAGACATCAATATTTTTAACACCTCTTTCTTGGAATTCAGAATTATCCACAGTAAGACTTGGACGTGAGAGTGGATAAATACACTCTTTTAATAATTTTACTGAATTTTGAGTTGCGATAATATTAGTCGCTACTGGTTGATTTTCTTTTAGTCTAAGCATTCCAATATTGTCAATACTATATCTTTCATATTCCCCTTGATTATAACCGCCGGGTGCTTGTTCGCCCGGCTGTAAATCCGTCCCATTTAAAGATGCCCCAGCAACAACTTTTAGCCATTTTGAAACTATCATACTGGAATTGTAATAATCAAGTCTATCAAGACTAACTATACCAAACCCCATACATGGAGTGTTAGTGCCATGACTTGATGTTCTTCCTCTACCACCAAAAGCCAGAGCTTCAACTACTTCATAAATTGAACCCCTATTAGTAAATTTTGCCCTAATTGTCCCCTCTGGTTCTACATACTGTGAGAATTTACAAAAATTACGACCACTTACATATCGGTCAATATCACCAGTCAGCATGTTCTTCCAGAATAAATCATATCCTTTTTGAGGAACGAAGCCTTTTCCAGTTGTATAAGGACTTCTCTGTTCTGGATCTTGCGGAACTCCGGGAGACCAATCAACGGGGACATAGTCAACCCCCGCTGGTTGAATATTTGCATATTCACAAAAAGCAGTTCCATCTAAATAAGCATTCACAAAATCACCACTGGCTGTTGGGAAAACTTTATATAGTTGATTTGAAAAATCCGCAACTCTAACATTCGCTACTGCAACACTTGATGACTCTGGGACATCGGGAGCTATTCCCAGTTTTCTCATAACCACTGGTGTCTTAGCAACATTATCAGTTGTATAGCTATTCGCATTACCAGTTTTTGCTTGTAGTTGACTTGTTAGATTATTTGCTAATGAAGATGGTGTTGAAAATCCTTCTGGTTGAACTAAATTAACTTCCATTAATTCTAATAAGGCGTCTGCTTTTTTTGCTTCCGTGTCTGAATCCGTATATAAACCACCCGCCACATCTTGACCCGTATATGGCGACCTATTATCGCTTTTGAGTTTATAAAATCTAACAGAGGATGGATGAAATATTTCAATGGGAGCATTTGTCATCGGCGGTCGTGAGAACATATTCATATCTGCTGTATTAGTAAATATTTCTGGTATTTGATTCCCATCTATGAGTCTGCTTAAAAATCCTTGAATATTCTGGATGGGATTACAATTAGCAAATAATGCCCAACTCAGTTTATCTAACAATAACCCCGTAGCATGTTTGCCGACAAAATCGGGTGCTCCGTATTGAGTGCTGAGAGGGTCATATACGATCGCCATTGAAGCACACGGAAGAGGAAAATTGAAAGTTAAATTATTTGAAATATATGGAGCAAAAAGCAAAGATGCTTTATTATCTGAAATTGGGTCTGACCCTTGATTAGTTGAACCACCAGTAAATTCTAGTGTTTGTGAAACATCTCCTCTTAAATTGATTTGAGAAGCTTCAATCTGAATTGAATCACCTTCATTTAATTTTATACCGTATGGTATAGTAGTAGTCCATTTATGGTTTGGTTGCGGTGCTGTATTTTCTGAAATTTGTCTGTGCTTTTCTGCATCAAAAATTTCACGATAAGCAGTTTGCCGATTGGATTCTATAATAAAAGTTTGTTGGGACATCTATATATTAATAATATATTATTATTAAGATATAACCAATTCACCATTTAACCAAAGTATTTATCATATTTACTTACTGTTGGAGTGTTTAAGACCGTGTCTTGTGGTGCTATTTGTTGAACTGGTTTCGGTACTGGTGGTGGTTTCGGTGCTGGGTCTGGTTTAGAATTAAATACATTTTTTACTTGTTCGTATTTCGCCATCATTCCGACAAAATCCATAAACTCTTCGTGAGATGTTTTTTTTGGTGGTTCTTTAACATACGGGAGAGATGGCGGTTCATCATAAACTGGTTCTTCTTCTTTTACTTTTTTAGTTCTTTCTTTGTATGCTTTCTTTTCTTTCATTAGATCTAATTTCTCTTGTTTAATTCTATCTTTCTCCAACTTAACCCTCTCTTTCTCTTCTCTTTTTAATCTGTTTTTTTCTTGTAGTTTCTCCATGTGTAGAATTTGGGCTTGTGTTCGTGGTTTCTTTTTCTTTTCTGGTGGCGGTTTTTTAACAGATGGCTTCATGACAAAGGGAGATTGCTCTCCATTTTCATCTCTATCTTCTTCTATATCTTCTACTTTGGTTATTTCAAGACTAATTTCATCGTCTTCTTTTGATGCATTAATATCATCTTCAATATTATCGTCAAATTGAGGGAGTCGGTTCATTTATATATATTCTAAATATATTTTTTTTTACCACAAAACCACATATAACTATACCTTTTATTATAAAAAGGTTTATGAGGACGCTGAAAAGATGAAAAGACGAAAAAATCCGCAACCTCTTTTGAATATAATATTTTTTTTGGATTTCATATTTTTTTTTGATTTAGAAATAAAGTTTCGGAAATTCTATCTTTTCATCTTTTTATCTTTTTATTATTAAATTTAATTACGCAAATTAAATTAAAATTAATAATAATAACACCATAACTGGTAAGGATATGTATGGGTCTGTGGTTAGAGACGGAAAAAGACAAAAAAGATAAAGGATTTTTTTCATCTTTTTTTCATCTTTTCATCTTTTCATCTTTTTCTGTCTTTTCCATTAAATAAATATAATTGTTTAATATATATGTCTAATAAAGCACTCTCACAAATATTCGGTAGAGTTGGTTCTAAAACAAGTTTAAAAGAAAAAGTTTATAGAGCATTTCCGAAAGACTTCACCACTTATGTAGAACCATTTGTCGGCGGTGGTTCAGTTGTAATGGGGTATAAATTTAAACCAACTCAAAAAATAGTAATTAATGATTTAGATAGTAATTTAATGCAACAGTATCGTTTTATTAAAAGTAATCCGTCAATAGAAGGAACTCAAAAATATTCTAATACTAATTTAGAGACACTAAATAGATGGAAAGATAAAACTGGTGGTAATAAATGGGATAAGTTTGTCGCATTTGTTTTAAAAAGTAATAATACATTTGGTAGTTTGGGAACAGGTAAAGTATATAAATCATCTGACCCATACGCCAAAATAAAGCGTATTCCAGAACAAGCTTTAAAACTAAAAGATATAACAATTTTAAATGAAAGCGTTTTTTCTGTAATAAGCAAGTATAACAGAGCAGGGGTATTTATGTATTTAGATCCACCATACGAAAATAGTAAAGATTTATATGAGAAGGGTTCATTTGATTTTGAAAAACTGGCGAAGCAATTACGAACTTTTAAAGGCAAGTTTTTACTATCAATAAACGCCTCACCAAATATAAAAAAAATATTTACTGGATTTAAATTTAGTGGTGCATCTGCTGGTGGTAGTGCTAATGTGGAGGGTGGTATAGGGTCAAAAGTTAGAAGAGAGTATTTAATAAAAAATTACTAATATATAATTCTAAATAACGCATAAATATAGATATAAAAATATATATATATTATATATAAAATGGCATTTATTGATGAACTACTAAAAGCATTAAAAAAAGACAGACCAAAATTATCTGAGGGTTCTTTATTAACTTATAAGAACCAAATTGAAAAACTTTATAAAAAAGTATCTGGTCATACAAATACTTCTAATTTTACGGATCTAAAATGGGTAAATGATATAGATAATGTAATGGAGGTAATAAGTGATATGAAACCATCTTCACAAAAAATCATTCTTACAAGTGTCGCTGTTTTTTTATCACTTGACAAAGATAAAGAGAACGATAAGAATATTAAGAAGTATAGGGATAAAATGCTTGACATTCAAAATGAAATGAGGGAAGATTCAAAAGGTCAACACAAAACAGATAAAGAAGAGAAGAACTGGACTACAATGAAAAGCTTAGACGAAGTTAGAAAAGGATACAGGAGAGAAATAAACAATAAAGGGATTTTAAAAAAGAATGCAGAATTATCTCCAAATGATTTTAATCTATTACAAAGATATTTAGTCAGTTCTCTTTATACGATACAACCCCCACAAAGAAACGATTATATAATGGATGTTGTTTCTTCAAAAGAATATGACGATTTATCTGACGATGATAAGGCAAAATCTAATTTCTTAGAAGTTATTTCAAGGGGTAAAAAAGTATTTCATTTTAATCACTATAAAACTGTCGCAAGACATGGAGCAAAAGAAATAGAGGTTAATAAACAATTAAATGCAATATTGAATATATGGTTGAAATTCAATAAGTCGGGGTGGTTATTATTAAATAAACAAAAACAACCATTAACACCAAATGGATTAACTAAATTAGTTTCAAGGACATTCTCTCCAACTGGTAAAAACATAACTGTTAATATGATTAGAAAGATATTCTTAACTGAAAAGTTCGGACACGAGAAAGATGAGAAAGAAAAACTGGCACACGAAATGGGACACACCGTAGCAACCCAGCAGACCAAATATGTTAAACACGATAAAGAAGAATAATAATATTAAAAAGAAAAAATAATTATATTGTTGTATATTATAAATGAGTGCGTGGATTGATTTTGTAAAGAAAGTGGCAAAGCGTGATAAAATTAGTTATACAGAAGCATTGAAGAAAGCATCTGGGGAATATAAAAAAACTAAAACTGGTGTATCAAAAGGAAGTAAGAGTAAAACTAAGAAAGGAGAACTTGATTTTACCACGAAGAAGGGTGATGTAAAAGATGAGGGTGGTAAAAGAATGAAAGGCAAAAAAGCCAAATAAATAATTAATATTATATAATAAATTATCTTACTTTATTATATAACATGAACTCACAAGATGTATTATCTAAATTACAAGGAAATTACGATATGGATGCTGGTCAGATTGATGGGATTATCAATTCCGCAACAGATTCTTTTGATAATAATTGGAGATCAAAACTTTCTGAGCAGATTGGTATAGATGAAGCTAAGAAAGAACAAATTGACGAACTAACTGCTTCAACTGGTATGGGACTGCAACTTGGAAAAGAAGCATACAACAAAATTAAAGCACGTCGTGCTAAACTCGCCAAAGGGAGAGCAGAAAAATTAAAAAAAGGAGAAAAGGATGTTAAAGAGAACGAGACCACTGACCTTGATGGTAAAACACCAGCAAGTCAAACTGCACCAGAAGACGAAAAAAAAGACTCAGTAGAAGAAGACCCAACAGATGACCCAACAGTTGACGATGGTTCTGGTAGTGCTGTTAAATCAAAAAAAACATTAGAAACAGTAGATGAAGAACCAGCGGAAGCAGTTGACGAAGCCCCAGCCGTGGCGGAAGATGCACTTCCAGAAGTATCGTCAGCACTTCCAGAAGTTCCAGAAGCATCGTCAACACTTCCAACAGTATCAACCGAGGGGGTCGGAAGTAGTGAGGGAATTTTTGGAAGTGGTGTAGATCCAACAGTAGCTGATTTAGATGAGGTAGAGGGTGGTGCTTCTTCAAGAGACATTGATATTTTTAACCCAACAGCTGAGGTAAGTGAGGTAGAGGGTGCTACTCGTGGTGCTTCTTTAAGATTTGGTGTAAGTGGTATTAGACCAAGACAGGGATTTAACATGGAGGGGGCGAATGTTGAACCAAGATTGAAAGACTTTAAAGAGGGACAGGGAGTAGAAACTAGTGATGTAGCTCCTTCAAGAGTTCCATATCCCGAAAGTTGGTCTAATAATTCAGAAATTAGTTCCGATCATTTTAGTGGAAAATCCTTCCGTCCCGTCCAAAAATCAACTCCCGCCCCAGAAGAACCCACAGCATCAGTTAAAGCACCAGCCGTTGAAGAACCAGCTCCCGCCTCCGCTCCCGAAACAAATGCCGTATTAGACACTGGGGAGGAAGGTGCAAATATTGTAAGTAATGCATCTCAGCGAGTAGCATCTTCTGTAAATGCTACGGTTGCAGATGGTTCAGAAGCTGTCAATGGAGCTATTAACGCTGGTAAAACAGCACTTAAATCGGGTATTGAAGATGCGACTACTACCGCAACAGAAGGACTTGCTGGTGCGATTGGAGAGGGAGGAATGACAGCACTTGGGATAGTGGGCGATCTAGCACCACCAGTAGCAGTTCTAGCTGGGACAGTGCTTGGTATATATGATTTATTTCATCACGAAAATGCTCCTCATGACCCGCCACCAGCACCAGTCATTTCAACCGCATTATCAAGACACGGTCTGGTTATGCCGTCTTCGGATGGGGTAATTGACGCTCCCGCCAGTAGTTCCGCTTTCTAAACATAATATTCAATGTTAAGGATTTTATTTTTTTTAAAATAGAATAATTATATAAAAAATAAAATATTTATATATTATATAATGTTCTCCGCCAACACCGATCAAGAATTCGTAGCATCTAAAACTATTAGTATTAAACCAGACAGTCAGATTGATTATGTTCCCTCTTCCCAAGCACGATTTTTAATTCCCCAGTATTTAGGATTTATTAACCCAGAACGCACAACACTAAAAATGAATATTGAACTCACTGGTCGTGGATGGAATCGCCCGTGCAAATATGCGGGTGCTCACTCGCTCATTCGTGACATCCGTATTCAAACTGGGGATGGTATTACAGAATTAGAAAATCTCCAAGATTATAACCAGACTGTCGCCAATAGTTGGAACTACACTGGTAATGAAACTATTAATAACAAGCGTGATATGTTTGAAGGTCGTTCTTTCAACGCTGATGTAGATGCTGGTCTTCTCTATCATAGACCCCCCGCAGTTCAACCAACCGACGCAACTGTAATTCGCACAACTGCTACGAATGAAAAAATACAAGTCCAGCTCCCCGTTGTAGGTTCTGGTATTCTTGGTGGTTCAAATATAGCCCCTCTTATGGCGATGTCTGGTATTCGCATGACTGTTAATTTTGATACTGCTGAGAAATCTATGTCCGATCTCAGACAAGATGGTCCTTTATATTATTCTGGATATAATACTTTCGCCCCAGAGCTTGAAGTGGCTCTCGCAGTCGGCGATGATGCTAAAACCGCTGTTGGCACTGAATTTTCTTGCACTGTCGGTATTAGCGGTGCTGATAAAATAGCAAATAGTCCTTACTTTATAGGCGATATGATATATGTAGCCGACGATATTAATGGAACTAACGAAGAAGCTCTTGGTGTAGTCACTGGTGTATCTATTGATGCGACTAATGGTAGCAACTTAAAGCTGACTTACATCCCCGACAGAGCACTTACTACGGGTCTAACATACGCTCACGCAACTACCAGTCCAGTATATGTTAAACTCGCAGACCGTCAAGCAGACCACCCACAGGGATGGGCGAACACTGGAATCACTACGAACTATCCTCCGATCGGATGGGTCGTTTCTGAATTAGAAATAGTCACCGACCAAGTTCAGCCACCCGCCGAATATGTATCTCGTCTTGTTAATAAAGTCGCAACAGCGGAAGGTCTTAGCATGGATTATAAAACATACACCACTTATAGAAATAATGTATTTGCTACATCTGGTTTAACAACTCAAAACATTCCAGCACAGCAAACACGGGCATATTCTATTTTATCTGTTCCTCTTGCTACTCGTGCAAGTTCTGACATTAGATACGACTCACTTGAAGCACTTCCAGATGAGGCGAGTTCTTATCAATTTGTGCTTGGTAATGCGACTGTACCAGACAGAATGGTAGATCTATCAAGAACCACTAGCACTACTTCCGCAGCTATATCTCAACTCGCCCTTCTTGAAACTGAGAAAGCAATTTCTAACTGTGGGCTTGTTGTAAGGGATTTACTTAATGTTAAGGATAAACTAATTATTGGTCGTGCTTTATCACGCTATGGGCAAGTATTTAATCTGGCGGATGAAAGTGTTGCTCTTCGTGTTGAATATCCTCTTGGAGCAAGAGAAGCTAAAAATTTCTGTCATCAAATCTGTCATTTAAATCGCCTTAATATTTCAAAAGCGGGTGTAAGAGTTATTCGGTAATTTAATTTAAAAAACATTTTATATAATAATTTAATTTCTTATATTATTATATACTAAATGTCCGTCATTCAATCCCAAGAATTTGTTGAAATTGATCCTCTAAACACAGTTCCCACTTATGGTTTTTCAAAAGGGTTCCCCATAATTCAGTTTGAAATATCTAGCCAAAATAAGTTTTTAGTAGGAAGTAGCATTAGAGTTAATGCAGATGTTTCTATTAAGGCAACTCCCGCCGGTGGAACAGCAACCCAGCTTGTAAATAATGGTAGAACCGACGGCAACAGTGGTGCGAGTCGCCCTACCTTTAATGCTTCATTTAACAATCGTGTAGCGGCTGCTTCTGTAATTCATCAGATTACTATTTCTAACCAAGAACAGAAAACATTAGAAACTATCCGTAATTATCCCATGTTCCTCGCTGGAACACTCCCGACGACCCACTCCGCCCCCGATTTTGATTGTGGTCTTGCACAGCAAAGCGGTAATTCATCTCGTGCTTTAACCGGTGCTTGTGGTATGAACGAGACAACCTCTGTTTCTATCCCTCTCCGCTGTGGTCTGTTTAACGGGAACGATATGATTCCGCTTTCTGTCAATGGAACTCGTGGTATATCCATTCAGCTTGAACTCGCACCCGATGCGAATGCTATTGGTTCTGTTGCTGGTGCTGTCGTTCCCCGCTCTGCTGGTGCAGTATCGTATGAACTAAGCAATGTGACCCTCTCTTATACGCTTCTCGTCCCTAATGGAGAGGTTCAAGCACAGATGGGAACGCCTTCATCTGGTTCAATGTCTTATAATGGTGTAAATCATATCTATTCAGTAATGAATTCATCAGACCAAGTATTAAGTCTTAATCTTGGATCGCAGAAAGTTCTATCAGTTCACAGCACCGTTCTCCCAACAACTCATATTAATAACAGTCTTGTTGATTCACTTAGAACAGATTATTTAAGAAATAAATCATCATCTGCTTCAACCGATTACGATGAAAAAGTAGATGTGCAAGAAGTTAGTTTCAGTCGTGGTGGTATGAACTTCCCATTAGAACAGCCCATTATAGAGCGGGACATTACGACATCAGTTCGTCCTCAAACTGAAATTCTAAGTAATTTCATTAATAGTATTAAATCATTTAAAAATATGACCGCTTCCATGTGTTCTCTTAACACTAACTTTAACCTAAATACTCATAGTAGTCGTCCATTGAATCGTGATATTACTCGTAATAAAAACTCTCTTCCAGACCAAGACGCACCCGTATACGGCTTTGGTGTCAAATGTGGGGAACTTGATGTTGGTGTAGATTACAGTCGTCAAGCATACGGACTCCGCATTAAATCTGGATTAAACGGTATTTCTCCTAACAGTGTATTTACTTATGTTCTATCGCAGAATACTCTAAACTATTCACCCAACGGAGTAGTTATAGTAAATTAAATTAATCATTCTATTTCTTTTTTTAAAAATTATATAATAAATTAATTTCTTAATGTATTATATAAATGTCTAACCTTCCAGAAGTTCTACAAATAACCCCAATGGGAACAATTGATAATATGACTATTGAAACAAGCATTCTTGATCCAACCACTATCACTGCGAATTCTGTCCGCTTTGTAATCCCCCGTAAAGGAATTTTAGATGTCGGGTCAGCAGTTGAGCTTGGTTGTGTCGCTCTTGATACAGCACTTGCTGGTGATGACGCAGCCCTTGCTAAAAAACCTTTCTATCCTTATAAAACTGGTATTGGAGCGTGTATCAGCCGTGCAACTCTCCGATGTGGTTCAGTAGTTTTAGCACAAACAGAACAATTTGGTCGTTATTTAACAATTAATAATCAGTTTAAGACCCAAGCCGAGAGAACTCACCGTGATGCTACATACA
>Ga0115008_10003958_pt1 | contig 12263 bp, 7 predicted proteins | sample FraStrMetagenome_FD_87164 | JGI IMG/M metagenome (GOLD analysis project Ga0115008, IMG submission 87164) | Marine eukaryotic phytoplankton communities from Arctic Ocean - Fram Strait ARC3M Metagenome | ecosystem: Environmental > Aquatic > Marine > Oceanic | place: Fram Strait | collected 2012-06-18
AGAGTATTATAGGTCTGCCATCATGGTAGACCTCATCCTCGAATGGTAGTCCGGCATACCTCAACGGTATACCTCTACCATACCACTTTGGTAGACATCTGCCACGTCTACCCGGAACCCTACTTATGATTGTTGAGTTTGTCCTCACTTTCAATTTGGTAATTGGGTGCATCTCGGGCTTGTATGGCCATTATTGGTGTACTGTAGATTACTTAAATTTGTCAGATTATGAGACCGAACTCATACACAACTGATAATCACTTGTCATGCCAACTACGAACATTGATCGAAGAGTGCAGCGCTTGGTTGAAGTGACAGCTGATGATTTGAATGCTTGACTGACATCAGGGTTACGACCGAGAGTCATTGAGCTACATTCAGTTTGAAGATTTGACAGCGGGTATATCGTTGATCAAAAGCAGGAAGTTGGATATTATTCGTCTTTACCTCGTTAAAGGAAATGTATTGAAAGCTACTATTGATTGACTTAAATAGAATTGTTATTGCACCCGCAGCGACAGCAGGTACTGCAGTGTCACTGAATGAGCCGGATTTGATTCGGAGAGCTACGAAGGTGCACACAAATTTGATTGCTTAATTCTCAGGAGACGTAGAGGGTACTTCAATAATATGAGTTTTCAAGCGTGCCAAGTCAAGTGGAGGAGCTGATGCAATAAAACCATGGAGTAAGGTAACATTGTTTCTAGTGGTAATGGGAGCAATGAGCAATGATGCCGACAATCCACCCAGCAAACCAGGTAAGGAGAAAGGTGCCAAGACCAGGCGGGTGACCGGGACCTGCAAAGTTGGCTACCTGGATGATACTGTTAAGATTAAACTAGCAGGTGACGTGTAAGGGTAATCACGTCCTGTCAGTAGTGTTAAATCTGTTGAATATATCAAGGCGTTTGGGTAAGATAGTAACAGCCGATCTTAGCCCAATCCTAGTAAAAATGGCAACGTAAAGGGCGCTTCAAGGATACGAGCTTTGAAGCGTGCGACGTCAATTAGCATGGCTAAAGGCAGCACGAGACATGCGCCATCAGCGGTGATGGATACAGGTGCTGAGAGGGAAGTTATTGGCGGAGTCGGTTGGCATATACCACACTGATCTGAGTTGGAGAGGCAGAATACGATCGGAAGTTATTGGCGGAGTCGGTTGGCATATACCACACTGATCTGAGTTGGAGAGGCAGAATACAATCGGAAGTTATTGGCGGAGTCGGTTGGCATATACCACACTGATCCGAGTTGGAGAGGCAGAATACGATCGGCGTACGACAGTCACTCTGGAATATTTATCATTTATGGAGTAATGGTGATATTGTGGACGTAACAGAAGAGGAGTTCGCTCTTCATGGTTATAAACTAAATTACCCTGATGCTGGTAACGGTAAACGGACAGTCAGAAAATGGAAACGACTCTTGGTCTTTCCATCCGATGAGGTGTTGGAAGAGACCTTGATCTCGATCACTCAATTGCAAGTTGATCACGTCGAAGCAGAGCGTAGGCAAAACATTTTGGAGCTTGTACGGGAAGCTAACATCGGCATTTAAGGAATAAACGATCAATGAATTATGGACAGTGACAGAATTTAGGCATTAGTGTGATTCAAAATTCGTCTATTATGAAATATCAGCCATGTTTCTTGCTACTACTATGTAAAATAATTAAATACTACGAGGTGCACCTTATGATTGTTGAGTTTGTTCTCACTTTCAATTTGGTAATTGGGTGCATCTCGGGCTTGTATGGCCATTACTGATGTCAGCACGTTCGCCGTTGTGTAGTATCCTACTTCTCACTCATTGGAGCCAAGAAGAATATCTACCGCCAGTCTCTGCCAGAATTTTCACTCGAGAGAATTTTTTTTAGCGAAGCAGATCGAGTCACTTCGCTCACTATTCAACGAATCGACGCCATTCCGGCCACTGGTAGTTTTAATTGTTGATCCTCATTCCCAACCTACTCGTGGAGTAGTTTCAGCCACGTCATTGCTTGCCAAAAATCTAAGTTATGCAAATCATTGACAACGAGATTAGGCAAGACTCATAATTCACATTTATTTACTTAGCTGGTTTTCCACCTCATTCTTCCCCTATTAACGAGAGTTACACGATATCGTACGTCTTCGACTCGTTGACTCGTTACCTACTTGTTCCATCCCTCATTGACAGCGTGAGCATAATGCAATGCAGAACCGTCAATGAATTGGACACGTTTGATGTTTTGAGCATAAAGAAGCGGAGTGTCATCATTCGGTGAACATCATTTATTGAATGCATTAAAGAATGCTTATGAAATCTCAGTTGGTTGGGAAGGTGCAAAATTTTGTAGATTAGATATTACATGGGACTATGATAATGAATACGTGGATATCTCAATGCCAACTTATGTCCCAAAAGTGCGCAAAAATTCAACTATCCACCACCAATACGTCCACAACACTCCCCTCATCGCGATGTTCTTCCTATTTATGGTAAACGAATTCGACTGGCGCCACATAATGATAAAACTCCGCTTCTTGATGCTAAAAACATCAAACGTGTCCAATTCAATGACGGTTCTAAATTGCATTATGCTCGCGCTGTCAATCCGAACATTATCCCCGCTCTAAATGACATAGCAATTAGCCAAGCAAAACCAACCCAAGACACCCTCCAACAAACCAACCATTCACTCGACTTTTTAGCCACTTATCCCAATGCAGTCATTCGTTTTTATGCAAGTGACATGGTTCTCCACACTGCTTCTGATGTTTCTTTTTTAATTTTTCCTAGAGCCAAAAGGCGCATAGCAAGTTTATTCTTTCTTAGTGAGAATTCACCACCCCCACCAACGATTCCAAACCCACAATTAAATGGAGTGTAAGCTTCTTCATCACATTATAGCGTCATCTGCAGAAACAGAAACAGCGGGTCTCATATTCAATGCACAATCAGCCATACCATCTGCCAAGCTTTGATTGTTTTGGGACATCCTCAACCGCCAACTCCACTCAAATCTGACAACTCAACAGCAGTTAACTTTGCAAAGAAATCACTCCGCCAAAAGCGTTCGAAGTCTTGGGACATGAGATTCCATAGGCTTCGTGATCTTCAAGCTCAATAGCAATTCCGTATTTTTTGGAAAGAAGGTCGTTACAATAAAGCTGATTACTTCACTAAGCATTACCCTCCTTAATATCAACAACAAATGGGTTAACGGTATCTTCATTCAGTCAATCTTCTCAACAATGTTCAATCTTCTGTCTTGAGAGGGAGTCTTGATCCTCCTTCCAACCTCTACGTGGACCAGGTTTAGCCACATTATTGCTTGCCAAAAATCTAAGTTATGTAAATCAATGACAACAAGATTCGGCAGTAACCATAGATGATTTTTCACCTCATTCGTCGCCTATTAACAGAAATATATCCCAAAATTCGATTCCCACCCAACCCCACTATTTAGTCAAGAAAACTTCCCACTATTAACTAATGCAAAGTGTGGTATTTGTCAGAGACTCGAATCTCAAATGTCAAGCAATATTTGAAGATCTGATTAGAGTTCCAATTTTCCATAGTTTAGCCAAATGACCGAAACTAACGTTGAATCTGGTTGACAAAAATTGAGCCCAAAAAATTTGTCGAAGAAAATCGTAAAATCAGACGACATGTAATACGTAATACCACTCTCTCTCTCAACAGATGATAAATCTTGAGGTTTGAGGTAGAGGATAGAGATAGACCATTATTTACAAGAAGGAATGTTAAATAGAGATACAGAGAAGTGTGTGAGTTGTATCACCAAAAAGACTATCATGTCCGAGACATTGAATTTGGCATTAGTTAACGGTACTCATCTAGTAATCTTGCCCCCTCCTGACGCAACGAGTGATGTGATCGTTCCGGGGATGCCAATACATGATGTAGCGAGAATATTGTCGTCAAAAGAAGGAAAACAAGAAGAGGACCGAAATAAAAACGTGGAACCGGTGCTAATAAGACTTCGGTCGAATGATGAGGATGATTATGATTGTTTCGTTCAAGAAGCGATACGATTCTCAGAGGTTGGCGCAGATTGTAAAAGGGCATACCTTCGGGGTGGATACGAAAGTAATAATGAAAATGAAAATGAAAAAGAGGGTCGTGTCACGAGCGTTCATGTTTACCGTTCGCAGCACAACGAAGTTGGATGTAGCCATTCATGTGTGGAAATTTGTCCCTGTTCTGGTCGTTTTGTTGTTGGCAATTCCATGCTGAGATGTATGGATATTGGATCTGTTATTATCGCAGACTTTGTAGGCGATGGACTGGATCAAATTTTGCTGCTACCTTTAGTGAATATATCAGCATTGACTGTCTTGAGAAAGAACGAAAAAGAAAGCTTCTACGATAATTTAAGGGATATATTGATCTGTTGCCTTTCTAAATCAGCTTTGGTTGATGGTAAATCGATCTTGACAAGAGAACATAACGCCGACGTTAAGACTTTGCATTCTCCTCGGACTTTTTCGTTGTCAACACCAAACATTGATGAAACGACTGTAAAGTCGTACAGAAAAAATAGGTCAGATTGCAGCTCTGAACTTCTTGAAGCTAAAAACGACAGGAATAACACTAGAAGAATACGAAAAAGTGCGGTAGCCAATGCTATTGTAAAGGGGCTTGAACAGCGTCTACGCTCAGGATCACATTTTTCACAAAAGCAGCACTACATGCAAACACTAAAAGAAGACATCATCAACAGAATGAATCATACGCTCTTTGAACATATCCACTCAAGCGAAAGTTCTATAATCAATAAGAAATCCAATGCGAATACATTTCAGCCTCTTTTCAAGAAAGTTTTCGAACCCATTGATGTTTCCAAAAAGCCAAATCTAGGAATCAACTTTGAGTGTGATTGGATACCACCACTCAAAATTTGCAAGATCTCTTGGTTCTCTCTAGAAGGTCAAGGATTTTTGGAAGTTGGCGTTGATATTTATGCGAATGATCTGAGATTTTCAGATAGAGATGAAGCGTGCGAAAAAGAAGTTGTGTACCAAGAATTATTTTTAAGTTGCTCATCAAAATCATTAATATGCGAGGGCAACGTTGTTTCGCATAGTGGCTGCGTCCCAATTTTAAAGGCGAAGGAGTGCGTAAGAATAAAGATGGGTTTGACATTTCCTCAAATCCAATGTACAAATGCTGATGAATACGTAATATTTGACATTGATGCCTATTGGAAAGAAGCGAAACTTTCTGACGGTGAATCAACGCGGTATAGCTCCCAAGTAGATCCATCGCAAGATGTTGTTTCCTTACATGGTATGACAATTGGGAGGTTAAGATTACCTATTGACTTCATTCTGCTTGGTGGCCCAGAGGAAGTTGTTACCTTTTCAGATCTCAGACCATGCCTCAGCTTTGATTATCGAGAGCCGCTACATTTGAAAATTGTATCCTCTGAAAATAGCTACAAGTATTTGAATAATATCGCCGAAGATTTGACACGTAGATCAGGGGGGAATGGAATAATTTCTGTAGATGAGTCTACTGGCGTTGTACTCATTTTCGCGAAGGACATGGAAACTAGAAAATTATTGAAATACCTATATTTGCGTGGACTTCCAGACCATGCTTTTGTTGTGAACAATGAAGGTTCCAAAAATGATGATGAGAAAATTTTGCTTAAATCAATAGAGAATGAACTTCATGTGCTTGAGAAGTACTATGGGCAAACTGAGTTGTTGAGTGTTGAGGCATGGCAAGAAATTGTCCGCTCTCAAATTCGAACTGATGAAATAGCATCATTTCTTTTTCGACAAATGCTCTCATCTAATTCTTAAGTTAGCACCAGATTAGCACTACAAAGAAGTAACATAAAATATCTTTAGTGTAGGATATCATTAAATATAGATGAGATTTTAACTTGTGTAAAAGTATAACATACACTTATCCTATTCTCCTATTCGACGTTTTTCGTACATGATTGATTACGGTCTACGTTTCATTTTTATTCATGAGAAGGCGGGGTATGCTTCGACAAGGACATTTGCATTGTCAGAATCTTGATTTGGTGTGTTTATTTTACCGTCAAAGTGAATGACGATCTCTAACGTGTAGTTTCGGCAAAATCCGGATGTCTCATGTCTAGATTGCTCACATTTCTTTTTCTCTTTATAGGTCATAGAGACGAGAATCATCTATGCTGCCTTGAATGTGTAGTTTGTGTAACAACCGTTGGTTGTCCGGGAGAAAAGAAGAGGTCGACAAACTCAACCAGTTTGCTAACCAATCAAGTTTTCCTATCAAAGCTATTCCGCTAGATTCGGCACATTATTCACCTGTCGAGGTTTCTAAGGAAGAAGTCAGATTCTGGTCTGGATCACCTTTAACAACTACTATTGCGAATAGCCTTTAATGGCAAAGTAAATGGGTGATAGGCACAAAAATGTCCATCTGAGACTCTTAACTAAAAAGAATCAAAATTACAAATTAATGCCAAAGTCTTCACCAATAAAGTCTTCGAGGCTGCTCAATACCAGCTTCGCTTTGTCACAAAATTCGTGTGTGTCCATTCGTAGATCAGGAACAGCTATTACTTGGCAGCCAGCATTTGAAGCCGACAGAACACCGCTCATTGCATCTTCAAACACAAGGCATTTTTCTGGACGCACACCGAGACGATCTGCTGCTAATAGGTAAATATCAGGACTTGGTTTTCCTCGGGATAAGGCCTCATCGTCACCTGTTACGATAACCTTTATTCTATCGAATATTTCACTATGGTTTTTCCTCTTTATCTCTACTGCATGGCGCTGAGAAGAAGTTGCAATCGCCATTGGAATATTTCTCTTAGCAAGTGAGACAACCAATTCTCTGGCTCCGACGCAAGCAGTAACATCAGAACAGAGTTCGTTTAGTCGACATTCCCATCGTGCCCACAACTGTTCAGGAGATATCAAGTCGCCACAGTTCTTCCCTCTAAAACCATATTTTTTGAAATACTCAAGTACCATCGGAGACCATTCGGATCCTCTTAAACCCAATATACTTGATTTCAGTTCCCAAGGCAAAAGCAAATCATCCGCATGTTGTGTATTCTCTTTCGACAAACCAAACAATGCGTAAAGCATCGCTTCATCGCTTAGCCGCTCCGTATCCAATAAAGTCCCATCGAGGTCAAATATAACAGCATCAATTTTTACAAGATCATCGTCCTTATCACTCATTTTCGAGGATTCTTCGATCGGTAAACTAGCGTCGATATTCGATGAAATAACTGTGGTAGAAGGTATCGTTGATAACGCAACGATCGGTGCAGTTGCAAGGCAAAGAAAAACAGCAAGCAAAGTAATTTTCCACCGAAGACGAAATGCTACCGACAAACGTCCGCACGAGAGTCGATCCATCCAATACTAGTAAATTATTTCACAAGGAAACAAAGAACGTTATCATTAACGGTCAATCAATGAACGGTCCTCCTTCACAAAGCGTATGTACGCGTGTTGGCATCGTTACCATTTTCTCCATTCTCCGTACGAGTGTATTTGCCATCATTTTCGCACCACAGTTTCTTCTTTCTCGTGTTCGTGTTCACAGTTCTCATATGACGTCAGTCTACGAAGAATCTCTGAACAAAGAATCTCTGAACGAAACAGAATTTGTAAGCAAGCACTGCGCCCGACGTAGCTCGTACATGCGCACTCTGAGCTCTGAGCTTGTTGCTTCCAACTTTCAACATCAACATCAACAACAACAACATACACACAATACACAATAAAGACACCAACACAAGCAAAACCACATCCGCACCCCCAAGTCCCACTATTGGCACACTTTTAAAAAAAAACGTTGCCCATACAGTCGGTTAAAGAATTTTTGTAAAAGAGGTTCGATATTATATCATCTAATCTCTCCATCCATCACACCACATATATAGTATAGCTATATATACGAGACGAATCATCTTCCTCCCAACTTTTAATGTCAGACATTGATTTGAAGAGTTTAATTGTAACCGACAAGAGTTTAAACGACGAATATTTATCACCAGCAACTAACAACCTATTATCTTATTTCTGCAATGACATCCTTTTGCTTATACTTACATACCTAAGGAGCTTTGACTTGGCCTCAGTTCAATGTACCTGTAAACGCTTTCATGATAAAAAGGTTCGTTCCATGTCAGCTATTTTATCAAATTTTTGAAAATACGCGCGTCTCACATGTTGACGGTTCTGCACGTAAGTTCATTCAAAGGGTCAATGAATATATTGCACAATATGTATACCCGCAAGAGCTGACACATGGGATCAATGATGGAGCTTCATCTTTACAGAGCTACGAGGCATTACACCGTATGGAACTCTTGGTTCTTGCAAGAGCTCTGTCGACTCCTGAACCCTCAAAATTGGAAGGAAGTTACATCGTATCGAAGAGTTGGGTTCGTGATGCTTTGAAATGGCTCGAAAAGTGCGAAAATGAAAGAGAAAGAGATGTCGTTGCATTTCTTGGTCCAGAGGGTAAGATGAAATCGAAGAAGAAGAAGCCCACTCGTAAGGAGAGGATGCGTAGTCGTCGATTGAGTGACATTTCTCCACCGTGTCCCGATGTAAATGTTGGACTAACATGTCATCACGGGGAGCTTGCTCTTATCGGTAGTGCTCGCAAAGCCAATGCTTCTCGACGTCTTATGGACAAGTACGCATTCAAAGTACTTCGAAAACTTTATCCCGAGGGTAAAGCATTCAAGGCCGATCAGGCCACTGAATGTTTGCAGTGCCGGATGCAGCTTGAAATGGATCGTAAGGCAGAAGCGGACAGAAAATCCGAAGAAGAAGAACAACGCAAGTTACCACTCTCTCATCCATTGATTCGTGCCTTTTACTTACGAAATAAGGGTGTCCCGTTGCACTGTCTCGTGCGTTCCTTTGATTCTGACAAGGCGTTGAACGATCTAAAAAATTGCGTTCCTGTTAATGTCGGCACGCCACAGAAACTCGGCACCGAAACTGAAAGTTCCGAAGGGAAAATGCCTTCATCTGGCAAAGCAATGCTCGATGGAAGTGTAAAGGTACCACATTCCATCTACACACCACCGGAGGCGGGAATAGCATGCCCTCTTGTTCCAGGCGTATATCATGTCTTACCTCGATCATGGTGTGCTCGATGGCGTCGCTACATTAAAAATGGCGGCGAACGTCCAACTGCTCCCGAAGCCACGGAGCTTCTTTGTGATGCACACAAGCTTCCCTTGATTCCGCCTCACTTAAAGTCGTTTCTTTACGGCAAGGCTGATGCCTTATTGTCTGCGTCTTCTTCATCTTTGGTTGTTCCTACAACCGAAGTACCTTCGAATCTAGACGAAGAAATTGCAGCGTTTCGTTTTGCACAAGCTGGATTTGATCACAATCATCGCATGGCCCCAGCTCGTCAGGCGTTGCCCCGTGTACAAAACTCGTCCGACCTGAATAGAAAGAAACTCGATAGAGAGAACCATGTTGTGGTGGAAATCCTGACAGCTGAGGAATACTCTGCGCTTGAAGAATATTGGCCGGAATTTCATAGTAAATTCGTACTCAGGTTTGCTGTATGCGATGAAGTCGAAATGCGAAAATCTTTTATCGAAGGTTATGGTTTTGTTGAAGAACAATTTATGGCTACGAGAATCACGTGGTGCACTAATCCATGCTCTGAATGTTATGCGGGAGGGAGCAGCGGTCCTGATATTGCTGTAAGAAATCGCAACCGGGAATTTTTCAGGACAAGTGTATAAGAATGTTATCATAATGTTTGTTTTGTTGATATTGGGACCTAATCGTTAGTCGATTATATTCGCAACGCATAGATTATAGTCGAATGTCCTTCATGAGGCATAATTAAAATCATAAAGTTTCCTTTATTTCTTCTTACTCTTTTCAAACATTAATGAGAAAAATGCAGTGAAAAATGTTTCACTGGCTTAGTAGTATACAATAATCGTGGCCGGAGTTCAATTGATTGAGTGCCCTTACGTCGTGAAATTATTACGTACAAACAAACCTTGTCACCGGCCTGTTCAAGAGTTTAGGTCTTTTACTGGCGGCTCGTATCAACAACCTATGCTTCCGTTACGCTCTTGATGTAAATACTCCGCTTCCGAGACTGTACATTCACCACCCCTTGTCTGAGCGACAGCTCTCTGACCGTGCCTCGCATTATGTCCGCGTGAACCGCAGAAGGCTATATATTTACATGTACGTATGCCTAGCATCTCAGGTTATCCCATCGATTATGGTTTTACAACTGGCGTGTTTGAGAGGGTCCACATGAAGCAACAACAAACTGACGGAACTAGGCAGAATTAGAAAGACTTTTCTATCAACAAATGCAAGAATTTTTACAAAGGTTGGTCATGATGATAGCCACGATAAGAGCTAAAATGAACTTGTACATTGACGAAACAATATATATGTTTTATATCTAATGTTGTTATTGTTAACGTCACTGAAATATATTTTTGAAACCAGTATCCCGCCACAAATTTGACCAAGAAGATATCTATAGACAACGACCTCAGATAATTTACAGCGTATCCCACAAAGTTCGAAAGGTTTTGCTCCCATTATACATTTCGGAAAAATTGAAAAAACAAGTGATAAGCTTTCTTTAAAACCTTTTTCGATACAATTCAGTAATGCTTTCGATAGAAATGAGAATAATCATGGCATGAGGAGCGCATCGGCCGTAGTATGCTGTGAAGCCACCCCAAAAGCCAAGTGGTCCTTCGTTTCTAAAAATCTTAACACCACAATCAAAAAGACTCTTATATGGAAGTTCGCCTGTAATTGGATCTGGTTTTTGAGCCATCAATCGTGATTTCATTAAGTCAAAAGGAAGAGAAAATGCAGCTGCAGTGAAACCAGCAATCGCTGAAGATCCTAGCTTCGTTGTTAATTGTGGGCTTCCATCAGTTACAGGATCATTCAACATATTGGCAACGAGTTCTTTGGCTTGATCGTAACATGCAAGCATACCTACGTTCATACTCATGCCTCTTAAAATGTTTGGAAACAAACCATGGTAAAGCGCCTTTACACCTTCTTCTTTCGAGGTACGAATTAGAGCCTATTAATAGACAGATTAGCTAAGATGATCATACATATTTGTATATGTATGAGCCTCTTTTGTGCAACTTACATCAAAAACATTCTTGTAATTCCTTCGTTCTGATAAAACAACGCATGAAGAATCAGCATGAGATGTAGGCATTTGGTGAAAAAACAAATTCAAATACAATGCTTACCAGCAGCTGGAGCCATACTATCGGACTGGAGACGAACGAGTGCTATATCAAAGGGCGTTCCAATACAAACTGCAATACTTCCTGAAGCCATGCCGCTCAACGCTTTGGTAAGAAATCCAATGGGTTTTCCATCATTCATTTCCACAAGCTTATCACTGAATGTTCTATGAAGTCCTATACGTGCCGTTCCATACACAAGCTGCCTCCCAATCGCAGCGTCAATTCCCTTGTATATGGCACCGACTCCATCCTGCTTAATTATGCCAGAAATGACCGTGGGGAACGAAGGAATCGGTTTACCCGGATTCAATTGACCATACAACTGCATTCGAACCTACAAGAATATCCAAACGAACATTGAATGCCAATATACACAATTAACATCGAGGAAGAAAACACTTTATTCCAATGCCCCTTGCTGGTAGAGTTGACAGACTTTCACACATACCTTGGCAAGATCAATCGGATGGATTACACAACTGGCAAAAGTTGCTGCAGATCCACCGCATATGAAAGGTTCGGCTGTCTTGGCAATTCCCATGTTTTTCGTCGCTTTGTGTGTATTTTAAAAAAAATTGCAGTGGAGGTTGATGTTGTTCCGAAAAGAAAGATTATGTTATTTACTCTCTCTCTCTCCCTGTAGAAAAATTATTGATGGTGATGGATGAAATTTACGAAAAATCTACACAATGTTTTAGAGTTCCGCCAAATGCCGTCGTTCCGATCCGTACGAAATTTCAACTGTGTGGCTAAGAAAAGATTTTTCTTCTTATGACGTAAGCAGCGAACTTAAAGACAATACACATTGTACGAGGGCAAGCAGAAAACATAACACACATAACACACATAACACATAACACACATAACCTGTGTACATGATCTAACTTAGGGCCTTTCCCAGCGCTCAAAACCACACGAAAACAACATGATTTCAACATGGTCACCCGGAAACCCTGTTGAAAACCTGTTGAGGTCTGTTGTTTTTTTCAACACATCGCAACACGAT